>FUWD012892975.1_pt1 | contig 21320 bp, 11 predicted proteins | sample 1063281 | NCBI WGS metagenome assembly FUWD01 (sample SAMEA79048168, study PRJEB19326) | metagenome | biome: marine | reverse complement strand
AACTTTTATGCCTTGACAACATATGAAATTTTTGCTTCTGAGAACGGTGGAACACCTGTCAGCCAGGGAACCGTACCACAGGCACAAACTGCATTCTTTGACCAGGGTCTTAACTCAGGCTCAACATATACCTATTCTGTATATGCCACAAACAGTTTGGGAACCAGCACAATATCAAACACACCCAATACCGTAGCAGGCGACATACCTGGAGTGCCATCAGGACTAACAGTCACACCGGTAGTTCCAAGTCAGATTGATGTTGCCTGGAGTGCATCGGCAGCAAACGGATACACCCCGACCTACACGGTGGCAATCAGTACGGACTCCGGTGCGACCTGGGACGAGACTTCCAACACAGGATTGACTGCGCTAACTTTAAGTAAAAATGGTCTAGTTAACGGCCAGACGTATCAGTACAAAATCTCCGCAACCAACACACTTGGTACCTCAGCATACACTGCTGGTGTATCAGGAAAAGCAGGAGATGTACCATCACAACCGGTAGGTCTAAGTGTGACACCACTATCTGCAACTGATCTAACTTTTGCATGGGGTATTCCAAATGATAACGGTTATGCCCTAACAGGTTACAAAGTGGAACGTAGTACAGATAACTTTGCAACTGTAACCACACTATTGAATGCCAACTATCAAAACAATGTATATACTGACACAGGTTTGACTTCTTCCACAATATATAATTACAGAGTTTCTGCTATCAATAATTTAGGAACCAGTCCGGTATCTGGAACTGCTAGTGGTGCAACATTTGGTGTACCTGATGCAGTTGATGACTTGGCCCTAACAACAGTATCAACCACACAGATAGACTTGGCATGGACACAGCCAGCACTTAACGGATATACATTTGTTGAATACCAGATAGAAAGAAGTTTTGACGGACTTGTATGGCAACAACATGCAACAACAACCAACACAAGTTACCAAGACACACTTAACACCAATGCAAATGAACAATACTATTACAAAATTATAACACAAAATTCATATGGATTTAGTGGAGATAGTAACATTGAAAACACATACACCTTACCAACTGCTCCGGCAGCAATCACTGCAACCGTGCAATCAGATGTACAGGTAGACTTGGGTTGGAATAACCCTACTGGAACCTCACACACAGGATTTTATATTGAACAAAGCACTGATGCAGGAACCACTTGGACACCGGTAATAACTACCGCCACACAGGCAACATCACATGTAGCATTGGGATTAACTCCATTAACCGATTATCAATTCAGAGTATCAACAGTCAACCCTGTTGGAACCAGTACACCAAGTTCTGTTGTATCAACAACAACATTTGGTCACCCTGGTGTACCAACCACATTGACCACAACCTCATTGACAGGAAGTATAATTGAATTGAACTGGGTTGCACCAACCGTTCTTAATGGTGGAGCAGTTACGGAATACAAGATTGAACGTTCAACCAATGCTGGTACAACATGGGGACCACTTGTTACAAACACCGGTGGTCTTGCCGTCACTTACCAGGACACAGGTCTGACAACAACACAGGAATATCATTACAGAGTATCCGCTTACAATGTTTACGGAGTAGGTAATCCAGGAAACGAGTCAAGCTCAGTTGCATCAGACGTTCCTTCACAGGTCACAGGTCTAACTGCAGCACCTACAATCAACTATACCGTTGACTTGGCATGGTCCGCACCAAATGGAAACGGATATGCTGTCAGTGGTTATCACATTGAATCAAGTACTGACGGTGGAACCACATGGACTGACTTGGAAGCAAACACCGCATCAACCACAACCACATATGCACATATTAACCTATCAACAGGTGTTACATACACCTATCAGGTATCCGCAATTAATACTGTAGGAACTGGAGTTGCATCCACCACAATATCATCTACTGCTGGAGATGTACCTGATGCACCAGTCTTAACTTTATCAGCATTACCATCAAATATAATTCAATCTGACTGGACAATACCAGCCAATAACGGATTTGCAATCACCACATATCAGATTGAAAGATCAGCCGATGCCGGTACAACATGGGTTCCGGTAACTTCAGTCAATGCAAATACATTCCAGGATCCTAACTTGACAAACAGTGTAACATACCAATACAAAGTTTCAGCAACAAACTTGGTTGGCAGTTCTGCATTTAGTGGTGTCGTACAGATAGTGGCAGGTAACTCACCAGGAACAGTCAACCCGTTAACTGCAACAACAACGTCAAACACAAGCATTGACCTTGCATGGACGACACCTAATTCAAACGGTTATGCTGTAACCGGTTATTTCATTGAACGTTCAACTGATGCCGGTGCTACATGGGTTCCTCATGTTGCAAACACACAAAGTCTGTCAATAGGATATTCTGACACTGGATTGACAACCGGAACAATATATACCTATCAGGTCTCTGCTATCAACCCGTTGGGAACTGGTCCGGCTTCTTCAACAGCATCTTCACATGCCGGTGATGTCCCAGGGGTTCCATCACTAACGTTAACCGCATTGCCAAACAGCATAATTCAATTGGACTGGACCGCACCAGCCAATAACGGATTTGCAATCACCACATATCAGGTTGAAAAATCATCTGATGCAGGTACTACATGGTCACCATTAACATCAGTAAACGCTTTGACAACACAGGACAGCGGATTGACAAATGGTAATACATACCAATACCGAGTACTTGCAACAAACCAAATAGGCAGTTCTGTATTTAGTGGTGTTGTACAAATAATAGCTGGTGACGTACCATCAGCCATCACATCATTGACGGCAACGACACAGTCTGACACAAGTGTTTCATTGACCTGGCCTGCAGCCGGTAATAATGGTTATGCTGTAACAGGATACAGAGTCGAACAAAGTCTAGACAGTATTAACTGGACTGACTCAATTGCAAACACGCAAAGCACTTCCCTGACATACACCGTATCTGGATTGAATGACTCAACCGACTATTACTTTAAGGTTACAGGAATTAACGCACTGGGTCAGGGCGCTCTTGGTCTTGTATCATCTGCACACACCTTCGGTGCACCTGATCCTTTCGTGGCATTGACATTCGGTTCAACCTCAACCAGTGCAACAGTAAACTGGGTACAGCCATATGATCACGGTTTCCCGATAACCTCATACAGGGTCGAGATTTTGAACTTGGTAAACGGAATTGGTAACGGACAGTGGTTGACTTTGACAACCACGACACCGACAACATTGACAAACACTCATCTTAACCTGCAAACAAATACAGAATATCAATATAGAATAATTGCAAACAATCAGTATGGCACCTCAACGTCAGCAGTACAACCGATCACGACACTTGCAACACCTCCAACATTGACAGCATCGACAGGCAGTGGAACCACAATTGACTTGACATGGTCTGCCGTTTCTGGTTCAGTGACATATAACATATACAGTTCAACAACCAATTCAAACTTTGCATTGGAACAGTCAGGAATTAGTACCACAACTTACCAAGACACCGGACTTGCACTCGGACAGACAATGTACTATAAGATATCAGTAACCAACTTGGGTGGAGAAGGTGCGCAAGGTTCATCAGTCACGGCAACCACATACAGCTTGCCTGGCGTACCAACTGGATTTACAATGACCAATCCAACTCCAATCACCGCATCCTTCACATGGACTGCACCTACAAACAGTGGTGGCGATCCTAACGTAACATACGAGTTACAAAGAAGTGTTTCTAACAACAACAGTTTCCAGCCATATGCAACAATGTCAACCACCAGTGCCACTGATGTAAACTTAACTCTTGGAACACAGTATTACTGGAAAGTAAATTCTGTAAACTTGGCAGGAACAAGTGGTGACAGCAATACTGTTAACTATCTAACACCTGATCTACCAACTGCACCTACAAGTCTAACCGCTGCCTTGACTGGAACTACAAATTCAGCATCAGTTATCAACTGGGGTGCACCAAGCAACACCAATGGATATTCTATAATCGGATACCAGATTGAAAGAAATGATAATAGTGCAGGCTGGGTAGTCAAAGTTGCAGACACAGGCAACTCTGGAACCGTATACACAGATACAGGATTGACAGCAGGAACCAACTATGTGTATCGTGTATCTGCAATTACAGGAGTTGGAATGGGCGTACCAAGCAACACGGCATCAGTACAGCCAGTACTTGCAGTATTGACAATTACAGGAACACCGACCGGTGGTAACAGCGTATTGGTAACACCTAGTGTTACGGTTACAGGAAGTTCATCCGCAATAATTGTACAGCAGGCACTCTACATTGACAACGCAAGGGACGTCTACAAGTCAGTAAACATACCTCTAGCAAGTGGTGCTTCGTTGCAGGCAATGACTTCATACCCGACACAGACAAGTCAGTTCTTTGTAACGATAACACTTGATACCGGATTTGTCATACAAAGCAATACCATACCATTGACACCGTCGGCACCGTTTACAACTGGCAACATATCATTCAGTGAGGACAGAAACGAATACAACTCATCCGCTACATGTTTGGCAGCAGGCGGTACGTGGGCAGCACCAACCAATCCGTTGGCAAACTCTGCTGCTGTATGCAGTCTATCATTTACTGAATCAACCCTAGAATTTACAGTTCAACCGGTTGGGGCAGAGGTTATCATATCATATCAACCACAGAATCTAAACGAGCCAGCAATTGTTAAAGCCTTCACATCAACATCGTCACAAATAACGGAGACCACTGAGGTAAATCCAGAAATTGACTACTATGGATCAATCATAGTCAATCCGCAGTTTGAATATACCACAAACGCTGACGGTACAATCGCAATCATATGTGATCCAAACGACATAATGTGTGACGATACAGATCAGGATCTAGTTACACCAGGCATACAGAGTAACGTGCCAAAAGGAATACCAAGTGAGAAAACATTCAAGAGTTTCAAGTCACCAGATGCCACCAGACAGCTAGGAATTGAACCAATGGGAGATCTCTTCGGAGTTAACATGGTATTCATATTCGTGATTGCAATGGCTGGTATCTTTACAGGAAGAAGTGCACCAATGGGAGTCATATTCATAGTAGTGACACTAGGAATAATGGCATACTTGGGATACCTTGACTTTGGCAGCACCGCACTCAACGCAGCAACATGGGCTTTGCTTATAATATCCGCAGTACTTGGAATATTTCTGGGCAAGAGATACGCCTAGTCAAAAACATTTTAATTTTATATACCCCTGTTGTAATAAAATTAACGTTGGTTGTACCTCTTTTTGAAATTAAACTGTCAAAAAAACCCATTGCTATAATTAAAATGGGTGACCGTAACGTCAGTTTTATAAAAATAAACAAGTATAATTCTAAATATTTTACTACGAAAGACGGTCAGACATATGAGTTGGATGACGAATACGAATACAGATACAAGAAAACAGGTGTATATTTTTATAATTTCTCAAATTCCAAACCTTTAAGCCTGTCATCAATCAGTGAAATAGATGACGTGATGAAAGATGTAGGTGAATCTGAACTGTTTAACAAGGAACGATTTATGGCTACAGTTGGAAATGATCCAAGTATAGATGTAGACAAACTTAACATACCAAAAGACATATCGAAAGACATGTCACCGCAAACAAAGAGATTCTTACAGGATCATGCGACTGATGATGAAACAAGCAAGACAGATATGATGATTAACGTTCACAACCAATCAAAACCAATACCAAAATACAGTTCACATCTTATGGGAATGGGTATGAACAGAACAGGGTTTGCATTCGTTCAGATAGCATATCAGCGCATTGACATCGTACCAATGTATGTGAATGATTCCAAGGCATATACACAGTATGGTGTGTTCGAGATTGACAAAGACAACGTATACTTTCTAAAGAAACAGATGATATGCTTCTTTATAATATCAAACTCACGTGACGAGATCAGACCTCCAATGAAGAGAGAGCCATATAAAGTTATGAAGACAATGGTAAGAAAAAGACGTTTTGATAAGATAGACAGTTTCATTAAACCAATACCTTTGAACGCTAATGTGGATGCACACCTCAAAAAAAACAACAGATTCCAAGAAGCGTTTCAATTTCTTCGGAAAAAAAGCTAGTTCAGTTTCAGGCGGACTCTCCAAGCGTGTGCTACACGACGATGAAGGAACTTCATCTGACAAAACAGGCAGTAGCTAAACAACTGTCAGATCCGTTAAAGAAGGCAATTCCAGTTATGTTAATATTTGGTGCGGTCATGGGTATCGCAGTAGTAATGTCCAATGCACCTCCTGTCATCGATGCCGTCGCAGACAGGGTGATCGGAAGACCTGACGTGTTTGTCATGACCCCAGAGGAGTACGAGCAGTGGGAGATAGACAACGGTCTCAGGGAAGAGTTTGAGAGACAGTATGTGGCAGGACTTGACAAGAATACGTATGACAAGTATCTTGCAGCAGGAGGAACACCATACATAGAAGGTGAAGAGACGTTCCTTGGTGTGAAACAGGGTGTTGTTGAAGAAGAGGTCGAATCAAAGGTGCAGACATACCTTGGTGTCGAGATAGAACCGGCCATCATGCAGGAGGAAGACATACCGTTGGTTGATACCGTTGCTCCAGAACTTACAGCTCCAGTACAACTGATATACGAGGCAGACAACACAAACGGTATGAAGCCAAAACTTGCAGTGACTGTCACTGACAATGTTGACGAAGGGTTGATGGCAGAGTGTGTGCCTGGCAGAAATGCAATATTTGCAATCGGAACGCATAACATAGAATGCTATGCAACTGACGCTGGTGGCAATACAGGATATGTGAACTTTACAATTACAATAAATGTTCGTGAAGGTGTGGAGGCAATCAGCATAATACCAAAGATACAGCCAATGCCTGGTCAAGGAATGCCTGGTTTTCCATAGATAAAATATTAAATACAAGGTATACACAAGAAAAACATGAAGGAATTGCTTTTAACTTTAATGTTAATTTCATTTTTACCATTCATTAATGTTGCATTTGCCGATCATCTTCCAGGATCAATGATAAGTGATGCAGAATGTGCAGACAAGATGGGAAGGGAATGCTTCTGTTGGGAGCAAGGAAACTGTAAATTTACATCAGATCCTTTAGGCACGATGTTGCTTCCATATGACGCAGTATTTTCAGGACTGGCAATGGTAATATTCTGGGCAATGATTATAGGTCTACTTTGGCTAAGAACAGAATCACCACAACTCGTCGGAATGGTTGGAATTGCAATGTCAGCAAGTTACATGGCATATATAGAATCAACTGGCGGTGATTTTACACCAGAGTTTGAAACAGCCAGAGTAATAGGCGTAACTCTTTTAGTAATATCAATAGGAATAGCATTCTATCAGATGATCATAGGAAGAATCATCAATGGAAGTCAACCTACATAAAATGTTAATTTTATATACCAGTACATTTGAATTGAATCATGTCTTATGACGAACAAAGTGGTCGACCGGTAAGTCCAGACAGGACTATTCAACTGATAAGTGAAGCCAGAGATCATGATGATTTTCTTTACAGAACTCTTTTCGGTAACAAGTCATTGCCACATGTCGTATATCAGTTAGAACACTTTACGATATTATTTGACGTTGTTAATGACGTCAGACGTAGAACTTTGGAAAAATTCCACAAACTGCACCGTAATACTCTTATAGCAACAACATCAATAGACGGAAGAATGTTGAACGTACTTACAGAGACAAGAATCAAACACACCACAGAGGCAAAGGTTGCAAAGAAATCTGGCTTTGGTGGTGGAGATGGTGGTGGTGGCGGAAATCCATTTGGATAGTGAAACAAGACCAATCAGACCGATAGAATCTGATGGTTATTGCAGGCACGCCCACATATCAGAACGAACCAGAACCGAAGGTACGCCATATGTAAAGGGCTGGTGTGAGAAATGCAGCGCATGGGTATTTACAAACAAGACGTTCTGCATATGCTGTCGCAAGCGTGTTCAGCACAAGGTACATCACAGACACACAAAACAGGTGCTGGAACATGCGGTACTTTTGCATGAGAAGGTCATGGACGAATACAGAATCATACCATATCGGGAAACAGTGTACGTGGAAACAGAGTTTAAGGGGAGACGCTATCACATACCGCTCAAGGATCTCACATTATGGGTGGAGCATCCCAACAAGAAGGAGATAATGGAGATAATTTTAGACCACATAACGACGGTAAGAGGTTAAAAAAAGTTTATATACGCGGTTCAACTGAACCTAGCATGACAACTGAATCATTTTATGACGTCCGTACTCGTAAAAAAGTAAAAGTGGACGGCAAAGACATCAAGGTCAAAAAGGTTAATGGCAGATTCCAACTAATTGGCAAAGCTAAATCAGGCCTGGTGTACAAATTCGCTAGTGAAGAAACGGCAAAAAAGTATAAATAGTCACAAGTCCTTTCCTAACTTATTATTTTTAATTTTAAATACAAGTCAGGTCACAGTAGATTATGTCAGGAGCAAGTAAAAGTAGAAAATATCGAGCACAACACGAGGCATCTTTACGACGAACTGCTGAAGAAATAAGAATACAAAAAGCATACGTATCGTTTTATGATCAATTTAACAGTGGCAGTCCAAGTATTGCCAGTAGAGGTAATAATAATATAATGCAACCATATCAAAATTACGAGTCAGCAGGCAGAGGCGCAGGCAGGGGTGCTGTTGGTGCTCCTACAAACACATTTAGTTGGGTAACACCAGACTCATATAGAACCAGAATTAGTACTAATCAAGGCACCACCAATATCAGTACTTTCGGAATGAATGCAGCCTCATACAAAGCAATTGCAGACATGTTAAGACCAAAGGCAATCAATGCACAACTTTCTGGCATAGCATCTGCGGAACAATCTCGTGCTCAACTTTTGAAAAGTGGAGCAAAGAAACCAGGAAGCAAGAGAGGCATGGGAGGAACAGGCAGTTCACCGGCTAAAAATGCTGCTGGTTTTTACATTTCAACTGGTTCAAGTAAAAGTTCCGCTGGTGTCACAGGACTGTCATCTTCAAATCAAAGTAAAATTAAAAACGTCTCCAATCAGTCTTACAAAGATCAAAAAGCATATGGTGATGCAAGACAAGCAGCAACAACACAAGAAGGCAAGGCAGCAATAGATGCAAAATGGTCATCAGACATACAGTCATCATATCTTTCTCAGTTTGGATTGACAAGATCATCAGAGACCGGAATAAAACCTCTTGTCAAGAACTCTCAATCTGACTGGTCATCATCAACAATGCAGTATCTAGGAGTGTTGCCTGAAGGAAAGAAATACAGTTCTGAAACTCAGAAACTGACAGCCAAACAGCAAAAAATGCTTGATGATGATCCAAGTTCTGGACTTGTTGCATTCGGCATGGACGGAAGAGTAAGTGCAGCACCGATGAGTGGAAAGATAGATTGGAATCAGTTTGATGGAATGACACCAGAAAAATAAACAGGTGAAGGGTGACATTTCAGACATAATGATTAAAAGAGACATTGGATCTCAGTTGGTTGAGCAAATATCTGCGGAAAAAACAATTAGTGACAAGATTGCTGCATTGCAAGTAGACATTGATCTGTCAAAGAAAACATCAAATGTAAGCGATGCAGACAAACAGAAAACTCTCGATGCAATATACAGACGTAGTGGTGGAACCACTGACAAAAGTGTGAAGGACAAGATAGCAGACAACGCATTCAATATTTATGGCAACTATGCAAATGCAGATTACCTTGCAATGAAAACAGACTCTGAATCACAACAGTCAAAACGAAAAATTAACAAACAGGAAAATGAATTGAACCTGTTAAAATTGGAACAAAAATCAATACACAAGGGTCGCACAATACTAGGCAATGCAATATCAAGTGTTGGCAGAAATGAACTGTTTCAAAAACTTTATGACAGTGGCACGTTTGATGCTGGAACGACAGAGATGTTCCTAACAATAAATACAGATCAGGACAGGGACCGAAGCATCAACAACATGCAGTCAATGTCTCAGAAGCAGGGCATCATCGAATCAAGTATTTCAACACTGTCAAAACTAGAAACCAAACTAAGGAGATTAAAAAGGATTAAAAGCAAGGTCGGTACTTCCGACTGGAACAAACAACGCGATGCAGTGTATGACGAAATAAGATCAGTCGTTACTGGCTTTACGATTAACAACGATATGAAGGTTGCAGATGTCAAGACAAAGTTAGCAAAGGTAAGCAACAAATACTCTAGTGAGTTTAAAGACATAAAGATTAAAAAGAATGCTCTCGCGTTAAAGATCGCTAAAAATTCAACCGATACGCAAAGACAGGAACTTGCATCTTCCACAAACCAAACTGCGACAACCAAGAAACAGATTGCGGAGATGACAGGCTGGGACAAACAAGCCATAGATTCATCCACATCAGACGAAGTGATGAGCGCATGGGACAAGACTTGGATTGGAGGTGGTGCAAAGAACCTAATGCGTGGCGCAGAAAGCATTGACATTATGACTGGAGGAAAAATAGATCAGGCTACAAAAAATGAATTTTCAGCAAAGGCATCCGTAGTAAAAAGATTCGATGGATGGGCAAGTGCAGGATCATACATCGGAGAATCAATTTCAGCATACAAGGACAACATGAAAAAAACATATAAAAAATCACATCAGAGTGGAACTGTTTCCGATGCAACAATCTCAAAGAGTTGGTTTGGAAAGTCAACCGTTGAAGGAGAATCGTTTACGTTGGGTGCAGCAAGTGAAATTGGTGTCAGGGAAGGAATGGGTGCTAGAGAAGACGTGGGAAAGATTGTTACCAGATCAGAAAAATACAGATCAACAATTGTAGACGAGATAGATACAAAGAAACAGGAACTCATACTACTAAGAGAAAAACAGAAGCAATTGCAGTCCTCACATAAAGACCTCCTGCCGTTGATAGATCAACAGGTTGAGAAGGACTACGATGCAGGAGGCAAACAACTGGATCAGTCATTGGTTGAAAAACTAAACAAGTCATCACAGGAAATGTATGACTTGAACTATAAGATAGCAGAGCATCAGGTGTCACAAGAGTTCTATGAAAAAAGTCTTACAAAGACTGACAGTGACTTGGAAAAATATAAACAGTATAAGAAACAATTGGACTTTGAAACCGTACAGGGCACTAGTTCAAGCGGAATGATTAACAGAATTAAGAGGAGCGGATCTTATGGAAGAAATCAAGTGAACAGATTCAGAAGAAACACAGGTGTCAGAAGAAACACGACACGTGGCGGTGTCAGAAGACAGTCACTTGGAGGTCTTGTCACATGATACCGAGACATCTTGAGATAAACGAATCCTCACCATTCGGTACAGGCAGAAAAGAAAACAAACGCAAAACAAAGATGGGTGAAATTGTTACAAAGATAAAGAAGATTGACCAGAGCCTGTCAAGGGCAGTCGCATTGTTTCGTCAAAAACATAACAAGGTTCCAAATGAACTTGACTTAATGAAGGATTCCACAGCAGTTCCACTTATCACACAGCGTAAAAGACTGGTTAAGCAGTACGAGTATCTGAAGCAGGAAGTAAAGTTTGCAGAGAATACATACCAGACAATACGAGGTGACAATCCGGTTAGACGTGCAAATAAATCATTTCAGGGTATCAGAGGATCAAGTCCTTTTAGTGGAAGCAGGGAATACAAGGACACCATTTCAACCCCTGCACTAAGTCCAATAAGAAGAGTAGGAACAAATTCCAACAAACAGGGAACGTTATGGGATCCGAGATTCAATGCCGGTGACGTCACCGTTGATCCAAAGATTGCAAGATACTATAGACGACTTACGGGAGGAGGACTCTGATATGCGTAGCAGGGTAGGTATAAATGCAATAGCACGCAGAAAATTACTTGAAAGGGTGACAAACAAATCAGATTCACCGGCAGTGGTTGTTCCTGGATCAAACAACATAAACACTTCAGGAATTGCTGTTCCAGCACGTGGAATACAGTACAATAATGACGGTAACGAACCGGAGTCAACAAACCTAGTTGGCGGTGAAATAAAAGTTGATGACGAGGGAAGAATGGATCTATCAGAGATAGAGAAAATGGATCCTTTATCAGCAGGAGTTCGTGGTACCGTGGTACCGACTGAACAGATGGTTGGAATTGCAAAGGACGTTGCATACGGTGTCGCTTCTAAGGATCAGAAGACAATGGAGAGCGGTCTGGATTTGGTTCTTAACCCACTGATAAAACCGTTCATGGATCCTAGATTGAGAGAGGAAGGAGTCATAGAGTCTGACTGGTATTTCCCAGAAGAGTTAAAATCAAACTGGAAGGTGTTGCCTGAATTTATGCAGAAAGGTGGAGAGGGCAAGCCACCAGAGACACGTTCGTTTGTTGATGGCATGAGTGGAGTCATTGGAAACGTTGGTGCAATAATACAGAGTCCAATGGCACATAAAATAGCAGCAGACGAGTTTGCAGTTTCGGAAGAAAGATTTAACAGGTCATCGGGTACGCAGGCATACTACATAGGTTCTGCCCTGGGCGAACTTCCATACTTTATCATAGGTGCAGGACATGTAAAGGCGGTAGGAACGATCGCAGCAAAGGCAACGGCAGGGATTGTAAGGGGTGGACTTAAGGGACCTACTGGTGCAAGGGTCATTGCAACCGCATACAAGATAGAACGTGCAACAGAAAAACTGGCAAAGGTTTCAGGCAGAGCAAACAAGTTAAAAATAATAAACAAAATTACTACAAAAAAGGAAGTGCTGATTGCGGTAAAACTGTTAAAGGATGGAATTGCAAAAAACTCGGCAGTACAAAAGGCTGCAGTGAAGGATTCAAAATCGATGCTGGACGATGCCGAACTTCCAGAAATGGAAAGAATAAGAATAAAAAGTATAATGGATGAGGCTGGAGACAACGATGCCAGAAACACCGTAAGATCAAAGGAATTGGACAGGTTTGGCACTGAAGCAATAAAAAAGATTGAGGATTTGCCAGAGGTCACACCAGCACAGAAAACATATAAAAAAATAAAGGTTGACAGATTCAATGCTGCGGTTCAGGAAACACTGCTTCCAGATATGAGAAAGTTTAAGGACGGATATCTGGCACACGCAACGAGTGTGGCAAAAGGTACGAAAACAGAAAAACTTGCACAGCTAATAGAGGGATCACCAGGAAATATTTCTGATAAAATTGACAGTTTTTTCAACAGACCAGGTCAGAACATGGGCGACTCGTTGTCAAAGACAATAGACGAAGCCTTTAAACAGAGACTGATAGACGACCACAGGGCAGGAAAATATGCAGGGGTCATGGGAAACATTAAATTTAACAAAGACCTTTATGGCAACTCTATAAAAACTGCTCTTGGAATAACACGAAGCGAAGCAAAGATGAACGAGTATGCAAAAATACTGTCAAGAACAGTTCCTACGCTAAGGTATGTCACGAAGAGTGACTATCTTGAATCAAATAAAAGACTGGTTGACAAACGTAAATCATTGGAACTCGACATAAAGGAGATTAAAGCGAAAGGTGATAAGAAAGATCTTCCCGTCATTGCTCAAAACCAGGACAAGATTAAAAAAATAAATGAAACACTTGACAAAAACAAGGAAGACAAGCTCCAATCACTCGGTTATGATACAAAGATAAATAAGGAAGACACGCTGATAGGACCAAAGAAAGACAAGGAAACAAGGTACGTGTACGACTATCAGGCTCTTGCGGACGCATATCCGACATTGGCAGAAAAGATAATACCTGAAAAGATACTGTTTGGTGCAAGACCGTCAGTCAAGATTCAGAAGAGGCACGGAATCGTAATGGGTCAGATAGGTGACGACATTAAAACAAGCAAGACGTTCTGGTTCAGTGAGATGCCTCGCTCAATGGCACAGGAAAAGTATCTGAAACCGAACATAAGTAAAAATCCTAACTGGACAAAAAAAATAGGTCTTAAAAAAATAGGAAGATACAGGACACTTGTTCCAAGAAGGGCTGAGCCGAAGGAAACAATAATTCATTTCTATGAGGCAAGCGATGACTTGCGTCCAGGTGGCGGAAAGAAATCAGGTGTATCCAACGTGGTGTCAATTTCAAAGGGTGCAACAAAAGATGAAATCAGATTGATAAAGAAAAAAATGGGACTGGAAGACTTTGATGGAGATCCGTCAGTTACGCAGACTTTTGGTGGAAAGGATAAAATACTGCTTCAGTACAAGTACATACCGTCGGAACAGATTAAGAATCTACAGGAAGGAAAACCTACCAAATTGATAGGCGGTGAAACGTTAAATGATATTTTAAGAAACAGGGCTGAATTGGAAATAAGACCAGAAGAGATGAAACCGTATCTTGAAAACAACATAAAAGCATTGGAAGAACAGATGTATTCCACGACGTCTGCTTGGAACATAAACGTAAAGAAAAAACAAGACAGTAATTTGTTTAAGAGTGAGGCAAACAGAAGTAAAAAAATAGATGAACTTACTGATCAGTATAACCTAGACATGAGTACGCTTGAAAGTCAGATCAAATCAAAGAAAACTCAGATGAACATGGATCCAATTATAAAACGTGACCTTAATATAAAATTGCAATCACAGGAGGGTGCAAATTCAAAGGGTACTGTGATATCAATGCCATGGCAGAAGGTATTGGACGAAGACAGTCTTATGACTTCCAAGTATGAGTCAGACATGATAAAAGATAACGAAACAGGCAAAAAGTATTACATAAGTGGGGATGACTGGTATGAGGTGATTGATCCAAAATTTAAACCGTCAATGGTTACAGAATATGCAAACTTAAAGCAGCAAAAAAGTGAAAGGGTTTATCCGCAGGACATACAGGGAAGATCTGATAAAGGAGTTTCAGGTGAAATTTATGGAACGAAGGAAGGTAGGTATTACTCACAGAATGTGCTGGAAACAGAGACAATGCCAAGCGGTATAGGCTGGAGTGACGAGTTTTCTGGCAAGGCAGATAAAACACCAGAAGGTGCTGAAATTCCGGGACCGACCAAAGACAATCAAGCCAGATGGGAGGAAACGAATACAACATCAGATGCCTGGGAAAACAACACGTGGAATGATGTTGGCGGTATTAGTGGAAGACTTGATGATGCTGTAGTTTCAAATAGAATATTTCTAAAGGATGATACAACGTATAAAAACATGTTAAAAAAATTGACTCCGGAAGCTAAGGCAATCTTGGAATCAGGTTCAACATTGGGAAAAAAGAAGGCAAAACTTAAGTCAGATATTGACAGAATAAATCAGGCTGATCCAAAATTAAAACTTGTTGACGAGAACACAGGAGAAACAATATTTGCAAAGAAGACAAAGAAACAACTGCTGGAGGAGAATGTGGGAATAGTATTGGGTAAGTTCCAAATGAGTAAAGTTGATTCTTTGAGTGGAACCAGATCAAAGGTTAGAGAGTTGCTTGTTGGAGAAAAATTCAGTTTTGTATCCAGACAGGGTCTTGAGCCAGATATGTCCACATATGGTCAGCGAGTCGAGTCAATGGTGGGAAGAATGGCATATGGAGACAGTATAAGAATATCAGGATATGATACTCCTTTCAGAAGAATGTTTGGTACAAGTCAATCTGGCGAGATCACACAGCCGGCAACGGGATCAGGTATTAAGGTAACACCGATGTACGACATGACATCAGTTGCACACATAATAGACGAGACGGTGAACGAGACATTGGGTAACTATGGAAAGGGATTGCAGGCAAACAAAGGTACAAACTACGAACAGATGTTGGAGATTGCTCAGAGACAAGGTGTGGAGGATGAGTTTAAAGAGAGAATGGTAGATTTGGTATACACAAAGGTGCTAAAGAAATCCAAACCAAAGGAACCGATGATGAAGCAGTATTTGGAAACAAACAGTCCTGCATATCAAAAGGACATAGTTAGCCAAGTCAACGACATTCAAAACAAAAATCTTAGAAGCCTGAATAGAAAAGAAAAAAGTTATTGAAAAATAAGAATAAAAACAAAAGAGACAAGGTATCAGTTATTGATCCTGTAAATGACTTTAAGGACATACTGGACGACGTATCAATAGACACACGCAATCCAATAAAAAGAGTGCTTGATAACATGAGATCACAGACAGTAAGATCTGAACCAGAAATATTTGGAGGGCAACGTGAGGGAAATGCATATCAGACTTTGGAGGTTTACCCAAGTGGTGCAGTTGCCGATGGACTTAAAGATGGACAGAAGATACCACAACCTAATGTATTTAATCAGTTGTTAAGAGCAGTGTCAAGTAGAAATCCAAAGAAACAGGGACCGTCAAACACAATTACAACTGAACAGGTTAACCCGTACATATATGACGCATTGAAATCAGTATTAAATGAGCCTATGATTGCTGGACTTGTTGATAGAAATAAAAAACTCAGCAAGATCAGGGACGCATTAAATGTAAGGGGAGAGACACCTGGTGAAAGAGTAATGAAGGTACAGGAGGAAATTACTGTTACCGATGGATACTGGAAAGAAGGAAATGAATTGGGTGAACTTGTTAGTGCAAAACCTAATGATGTGTTTAAAAGTGACGTTCCGACTTTCTTGAAGGGTGAACCTTTCATAGATGATGCAGGAAAAAAAATTAAACTAAGAGGTGCATCTGAAAACAAAGTTAAATTGAGTGACGGTAAGTCTGTGGACGTGTCAGTATACAAGACTACGCTTGACGAGACAAAGGACACACTCAGAGCATCAGTGTACATAACTTTAGGTGTCCCACTTGATGCGTCAACAAGTGCTGGAAGAAAAATGCTGAGCAAGGACATAGAGAAAGGATTCACTACAGCGTTCTCAAAACAACAAATTAAGCAGCAGTCTAACAATTACAGTGGAGACATATTTAAAAATTTAGAGGACATGCTGGGAGACTCGACGGCAGTAAATACTTTGAATGATCCAGTACTTCAACGTAACATAAAAACGTTCAGTGAACAGCAGACCGTAATGCAGAAGGTGGATGACAAGGTCGCAGAGAACCTATCTGGTGAACCGTTATCAAGAATAACTGGATACTCGTCTTCTGAAGTAAAAGCAATGGTAAGACAAGGTCGTAAAAAAGATAACACTATTGGTTTTAGACAGCAGATAATGTCTACAGCGCCAATTACATCCGACGTTAGAAACTATACACTTGTTGACAGACAGGACTCTAAGGGTGACGATCAGGGGATATTTGGAACGGTGATAGAAAACCCATTTTCATTGTCGATATCACCACCACTTGCATACGGAGAAACTCCGAGAAATATCGTAGACCAGACCATCGGAGACATACAGAAAACGATGTCCGGAGTGATAGATGGAAACAAAAAAATAGGTGAATCAAAAAATGGTTTGGACGTTAAGACATACGAGATGGCACAGAGTCTGAATATATTTGATTCGTCTTCTGCTGGAAAGCAGGGCATAATACCTCAATCTCAAAACCTTAACATGTTTTCTGGTTCTTCAATTGGACAGGAATCTGTAACAAGACCATTACAAACAACCAATTTGTTGGAAGGACTGAATATTGGATTAGATGATGAGTATGGAAAAGTCATGATAACTCCAAAACCTGAATCCGTTTTTGAAGTTACAGCGTCACAGGTTCAAAGACAGGTAACTCCACAGGCATTTGAGTTGGCTCCAAAACCGGTGGACAAGCAACTTCTTGCTTCACCAAAGGTTGTAACGCCAAAAGTAATACCACAAAGGGTGACCCCACTTATCCCAGTATTTACAGCATATGACCCAAGGAGTGGATCAATAAGAAACAGGTCAAAGGGAAGGAAGGAAAAAAGAAAAAGACTTGGTGGCAGACTCCAGAGAACTGGTATGAGCCATACTACTGGGGTGGAAAGGATCAGATGGGTGCAGGATATGTCACGTTTACTGGTAAGGAACCAGGCAAGGTCAAAAAGTATGAGAAGCGGTTCTTTGGTATTGGCGTAAACGACTCACCTTTCGACATAAGGAGCAAGTGGTTTTAAATGATATATACTAGTAGTAAGAGGGGTAGTTATGAGTAGGCGTAATTCTGTATTCAACAAGCGTTCAAATGAACGTGTACAGAATGCACAGTCTGGCGGTGGTGAATTTAAAGTGTCATTACCACAGGCACATGCACAGCAACAAAATCCGACACGTAATCAGACTCCACAGGCACGTACGCAGTCAACAAGTAACGATCCGTGGGCAAGGGCAGCACAGTTTGCAACCAATGTTGGTAGAGGGGCAGCAGATACAGGAAAGAGCTATACCACTGACTTATATGATATGGCCGAATCAACAGTGACAGGAAGAGAAAGGGAAGAGAGAAGTTATGAAGACGAGACACTGGCAGGGGTATTTGGAAGAGGTTTATTTGAAGGTAATTTAGAAGGTTCATTTAATGAGGCAGGAAGAAGGATTAAGGAGGAACCAGGAAGGGTTGTGGGTGAGGTTGCAGCAGAGGCAGCAATCATGGCAGCCACGATGGGCTTTGGTGCGGTTGCAAAGGGTGCAAGGATTGGACTTGGTGCAACCAGTAAGATTCCAAGGATTGCAAAAAATACGAAGAGCATACGTGGTGCGACACAGGAAGACGGTGCAGTTGGGTTCACACGCAAGACAGGTTTTATTAGAAAGGGAACCGAAGAGAAGTATATTGGTAACAAGCGTACTACCGTAATAACAAAAAACAGAAAGGGTGTTGAAAAACGCAGGGTTAAGAAAACAAACATACTTGACAGATTGGAACGATTTGGTACAAAACATGGGGAACGATTTGGTAACAAGTTAGACAGACCTACCAGACTCGCCAACCCGATGGTAATTGGTGCTTCTGGAAAGGTTACACCTACAGATGATGAAATCATGGGTGTGTACAAGTTAGCTGATCAGGCAGAAGAGATGAAGACACCGGCACAAAGAAGAGACGGTATGGAAAAATTAATTAAAGAGATGAATGATACTCCAACAGGCAGCGGTGGAAATACAGGTACAGGAGGTGTTGGTAGTGAATTTACGAAAGAGACTGTCAACCTTGATATGAGTTATCCTATAAAACTTGGTGACAATACAGATACTTCCTACATTGGATCAATGAAGGCAGCGGAACCGTTTAGTGCATCTCAAAGAGTTGATAAAAACTCAATTTACTGGGCTAAAAGAGATGGTGTAATGAATGATCTGAATCCTGATCGTGGTGGTATTTTGGTGAAAGAAAACAAAATTCCAGAATATTTTGGTAATGACCCAACAATAAAACCAATAAGAAAAACACAGGAAGCCATAGACAACAGGTCATTGGGATTGGATCAAGAAGCAAGTAAATATAAATCAGTAGATGAATGGGTTAAGAGTTGGAGTGATGATATAGAAGCGAACAAGAACATAAAAGGTGATAGTGAGATACAGAGATCATTACAGGAAACTGGTGTACTGGGTAAGTTCTCCACTGATGAAACTGTACGAACAAATCCATCGTCTTTCATTGAGGACAAGTCAGCAGCAATTAGACAGGCAGAGATAATAATAAGAGACGGATTTAATACGGGTAAATCTGGTTCTGCAATCGAATCATCTTTGACTGATATTCTTGGTGGGTATGGAACACCAGCAGTACCTGTTAAAACAAACATAAGAACAGTAGCAAATAAGGAAGGAAAAATCATTTCTGGAGACGGTTATTACAATCCTGAAAACGTAGGTATTGGTACTGAAGTGGGATCATTTGCTTCAACCAAGAGTAACAAGGTAAAATCTATATTGCCATCAATGGTAAGTGATTCGTTCAAGGAAGCCGATGCAACTTTATATCCTGCAAATATGGGTCAAATTGAATCTGTTGGAAAAATATCAACATACGGTGGCAGACCATCAAAAACAGGAATGGAACGTTACTGGGAAATACTTAAGGAGGCAGGCGATGGTACAAGTATTGAGAAAACCCTTACCGGTGAAGACGTGATAAAACCAGGTACAAGTGTCCATAAACAAGATCCAATTGATTATCTTGTAAGCACACAGCATGACTTTGTCAGAACAAACAAGCAAGGAAATTTAATTGGAAATCCACAACTTGGTCTAAGTCAGGAACAGAACGCAATAAAAATGGCAAGTGCTCTGGATAACATACTTGGACCTGTTGCAAAAAATACTACTGTGTGGACAAAAAAAGGTGAACGTTCCTCACACCTTGGCTATGCTGCGTTTAGAAAGAAGTATAATGCTGGTAAATTGAAGTCACAAAATAACGTTGTACCTACCAAAAAATTACCTGCAAAACTATCAACCTTCAAATCTCAACGTAATTTAACTGATAAAATGTATAATGACTTACTTTTTCAACAGAACAAAAAAGGTACTGTAACATCATCTCTGAAAAAATACGTAGATGGTGACGTTATGGAGGAGGAATATACTGGTGAAATTGGTCCAGACAGTTTGTTCACTAAGCAGGGTTTCAAAGATGCAGGCTCCGTTGAACCGTTATATAATTCACAGGAACTACCATACTCAAACCTTGGAAGAGAATTACAAATATCAGCACGTACTAGAACGTCTACTATTAGAAAACCAGTGGTTAGAAGATCCAGTACACCGTGGTCACCTAAAACACCCATGGAGAAAAATTCAAATTTAGTAGGATTTAACATAAAGAATGTACGTAACACTGTTCAAGGCATAGGTACGACAGCAGCCAGAAGACGTGTTTCCAAGCCTGTACCTACTAGGCGTCTAACAGGAGACCGTCGTGGAAAGACGGCTAAGGCTAAGGCTAAGCCTAAAACGTACAAAGGACCAGGTGCACTAGAACGACTTTATGGCGATCTTAATCCACTCCAGACTGACATTGATACAGGCATGGTTGATAATACGCTCGGTAACCGTATGTTTACAATGCCTTCTTGGATGGGTGATACCACTGTCATGGGTGGAGGTAGAAATAAAAGACCGAATGCAAACACATATGGTCTATGGTAATACAATTAAAAGTCGACCCCGAAGAAGAAAATCCATTACTGTTTTAATGACAAAAGTAATCGACCCCGAAGAAGAAAATCCATTACTGTTTTAATGACAAAAGTAATCTACCCAGAAGAAGAAATATGTCTCTAGGAATGACTACATTTTTTTCTTTATTCTCATTATAAGTATGTTAATTAATACTATACAAACTACTATATATACTACTATATATACTACTATATATACTACTATATATAAGAAGAAGAAAGAAGAAAGTAA
>FUWD013241624.1_pt3 | contig 21343 bp, 18 predicted proteins | sample 1063281 | NCBI WGS metagenome assembly FUWD01 (sample SAMEA79048168, study PRJEB19326) | metagenome | biome: marine | reverse complement strand
GGGGTTCTACCAATTCTCCTCGGTTATAAGCCTGCAAGTCCTTGGGTTCCAGTCTCCATCTTCTTATGTAACTTTTTGCATCTGCTTTTAAAGCTTCTGAATTATAATCAACATTACTAACAGTAAAATAACCTACTCGCTTATCAAATAATCTAGGCATCATAGGTTGTTCAGGAAGCATAATCATAGATTGATTAACTCTTACTGTAATGGTATTAGTACTCTTATTGCTTGGTGGAGCATCCGCATCAAAAGTAAAATCTTGAACAACCTCTATGTTTTTTGGATAACTTTTAATCGAATTAATAAAACTCCTAGAAGCATCTAATCTTTTTACCTTATATCTCTTTCTAAGAGATGTTGGTAAACCACTAATAGCTTTAACATCTGAAGATAAAAATTTTGTAACCTCTATCAAAGTTGCCGTTGAATCTGAGTTTTTAATTGTAGCATCAAAAGCATAAATAACTGGTTCTAAATTGTTTGATTTTACAGATTTATAGATGGGTAAACTATCTTCAGCAATTGCTTCATAGGATTTAACTTTTAAAAGTATTTTATGTTTAAATTTCTCCCAGACAACCACTTGTGTATTTATTTTTGAACCAGCATTTACATAACCACCCCCTAATCCTGCCGGAATATCTTTTAAACGTGTTACTAAAAGAAATTCTTTATTTAAAAGCGTATCAGGTATTTCATAATAAAATTTATCTTTTGATTCATGCACAGAAAATAGTCCTTTATCAGTTTTGGTGTTTTTATTTACATAGTCTGAATATTTAGGAACCTTTTTTGTCTTTTTTTTAGTAACTGGTGTACTTTTTTTAGCAGTTTTTTTTCTCTTTTTAATTCTTCCACTTTGGGCAGAACTATTGAGAGGTATTAAAATACATATAATTAGTACTACTGAAAATAAATTTTTCATGCGAATAAAAGTTTGAATTTAATATCACTAAGATATTAAATATCTAATAATGAACTTAGATAGAAAATATTAAAAAAATAAGTAAAGAATTTAATAAAATATTAATACAAGCTTTGTATTTATTAGGGTCAGCTTCATGCATCATTTCATAAACTTTTTCAAAATATCCTCTGCCGAGGGCTTTGAAAAGTAATCTCCATCTGATCCGTAAGCAGGCCTGTGCGCTTTTGAAGTTAATGTTGCTGGCTTACTATCTAAGTATTGGTAAGCGTCCTGTTCTTCAATAATTTGTTGTAGTAAATAGGCAGAAGCACCTCCTGGAACGTCTTCATCTACAATTAACAATCTATTTGTTTTGGCTACAGATTTTAAGGTGTCATGATTGATGTCAAATGGTAACAGACTTTGAGCATCTATAATTTCAATATCTATACCTATTTGCATTAATTCTTTGGCTACTTCTTGAACTATTCTTAACGTAGAACCATACGACACTACCGTAATGTCTTTTCCTTGTCTAATTTTTTCTACTACTCCAATAGGAGTTGTAAATTCTCCAAAATTTGATGGTAATTCTTCTTTAAGTCGATAGCCATTTAAACATTCGATGACCAATGCAGGGTCATCTCCTTGAAGAAGCGTATTGTAAAATCCTGCTGCTTTTGTCATGTTTCTTGGAACTAGTACATGAATACCTCTAATGTTATTGATAATGCCACCCATTGGTGACCCAGAATGCCAAATACCCTCTAAACGATGCCCTCTGGTTCTGATGATTAAAGGTGCTTTTTGTTTTCCAAATGTTCTGTATCTCAAGGTAGCTAAATCATCGCTCATTATTTGAAGACCATATAATAAATAGTCTAAATATTGGATTTCGGCAATTGGGCGGAGCCCTCTCATGGCTAATCCAATACCTTGTCCAATAATAGTAGCTTCTCTAATACCAGTGTCAGAAACTCGTTGTGTCCCATATTTTTGTTGTAGTCCTTCTAATCCTTGATTAACATCACCAATTTTACCTGCATCTTCACCAAATATTAATACTTCTGGATGATTATTTAAGATAGCATCAAAATTTTCTCTCATGATAATTCTACCATCAACAATCTTTTTTTCAGAATCATAGTTAACTAATTTTTCAGAAATATTTACTGCTGCCTTTGGTGTTTCGCTAGTTAGATGAGAAGAATATTTGTGAGAAGCTTCTGAAATTGATTTTTTTATGAATTCTTGAAGTTCAATTTTTTCAGAAAAACTTTCATCTTTTAGAAATCGAAGTGCTTTTCTTGAAGCGGTTAATACGTCTTTTCTAATAGGTTCTATAATACACTCTAAATCATTTTTTATTTTAGTGATAAAAGTTCCATTACTACTTTTTACTGCTACTTTTTCCAATAGCTTAACAGCAGTTGTAACCTCTTGTTTTATCTCATTTATAAAAGCATTCCATGCAGTTCTTTTTGCAGCAGCTACCTCTTTTTTTGCTTCTTTTTCAAGTGCTATTAATTCTTGGTTATCATCTACAAATTTTAGGATATTTCCGTTTCCATCCTCTAATTCAAAGTTTAGAATCCATTCTCGCATTTTTTCAATGCAATCAAATTCCTTCTCCCACTTTAATCGTTCAATATTTTTATATCGTTCATGAGATCCGGAGGTAGAATGCCCCTGTGGTTGTGTTAACTCTTTAACATGAATTAAAACGGGTGTATGATTTTCTCTAGCTATGCTTGATGCTTTTGCATATACATCAATTAACTGAACATAGTCCCATCCATTCACTATGAAAATTTCATAACCGTTAGTCCCTTCCTCTTTTTGAAAACCTTTCAAAATTTCAGAAATACTCTCTTTGGTTGTTTGATGTTTGGCATGAACTGAGATTCCATATTCGTCATCCCACACACTCATTACCATAGGAACTTCTAAAACACCCGCAGCATTAATACTTTCAAAAAAAATTCCTTCACTGGTGCTGGCGTTTCCAATGGTTCCCCAAGCTACCTCATTTCCATTAACAGAAAAATGAGATTTTTTATTCAAGGATTCAATATTTCGGTATGCTTTTGAGGCTTGTGCCAATCCAACTAGTCTTGGCATTTGTGCAGCTGTTGGAGAAATATCTGCACTAGAATTTTTCTGTAAAGTTAGATTTTTCCAATCGCCATTCTCATCGATACTGTGAGTAGAAAAATGACCACCCATTTGACGTCCAGCAGACATAGGCTCTATCTGTATGTCTGTGTGTGCGTATAACCCGGCAAAAAATTGTTGAGCACTTAATTCTCCTATAGACATCATAAAAGTTTGATCTCTATAATATCCCGAGCGAAAATCACCGTTCTTAAAGGCTTTAGCCATTGCCAATTGAGGTACTTCTTTTCCATCACCAAAAATACCAAACTTAGCTTTTCCGGTTAAAACTTCTCTTCTACCTAACAAACTACACTCTCTACTAATTCTAGCAATTTTATAGTCATTTAAAACTTCATTTTTAAAGTCAATAAACGATAAATTTTTTGTGTTAGATATAGTAGCAGTTCTCGTCATAATTCTGGATTATTTAGATTTTGCAAAGATAGTTTTTTTGAACGATATCTAAAACATCACTTTTTAAGGAAAAGATACAGTCATTAGTATTTTTATTCTTAGCAGTTTTTATATAAAACCACGTCTAAAAAAATTAAAAATAGCTCTAGTTTTGGCAACCAATACAAACCGAATACTTTTTGGGTATGCTTTCTTGTTTATTTCCCATCCATTGGTTGAATAGACAGGAAGATAAAACTCAAATATATTATGAATAAAATTAAGCCTTATACCGCTTTCGTATCCAATAAATGGGTTGAGACCTCTATTTTTTACAAAAGCGAGCCCATTGTATATTTCTAGCCATTTCCATATACCAATACTAGAATTGAAAGAAACCAAATGCTGATTAGCAAATCGTTGAATCATGCCTGATTTAAAACCACCTTCAGCCATAATAAACTGCTGACTAAGAAAACCAGAACTCTCCGATCTACCAATATAATTTAATTCAAATAAATAATCATTGGCTCTATCCAAACCAAAACTAAAAAAATCTGAATCTGTATTATTTTTAATGAAAGTTCCTGCATAAAATCTGAAGTCTAATTGTGTGTTTTTAGCAGTTAATTTTCTATAACGTAATTCTCCTGTTGCCTTAGTATAGTTACTAGCTAATTCTGTTTCAAAAGAATATTTAAGCCCTTTAATAATGTCTGGTTTATTATAATAGTATTTTAATTTAAATACTTGATATTTGTCTGAATCTGATTGAGAACTATTGGGTGCTAATTCTCTATTAATATTTAATAATCTAGCAGATAAAAAACTACCTCCTACGTCACGCAAACTTTTCCTTCTAAATTGTACAGTAATACTTTGATTAAAAGTATTGTAAGAAAGGTCTTCTGCATAGTGTAAATTACTGCCAGAAATACTGTAAAAAATCCTATTTATTTTTGAATTTTCAAAGTATTGAATGTAGCGCGTATTAAATATTCCGTTTAAAGAGTTGCTCTTTGTTCCATACTGAGGTGTTACAGAAAATTGAAAATTTCTAGAGAGTATGGGTTTGTTATGAATTCTTAGCCCTAACAAAGCCCCATCATAGTAGTTGTATTTTATATTGGGTTGTAAGTAGATCTGGTGGTAGTAGGGGTCATTTATATCCTTATATAACTTAAATTGTATGGGTTTGTTTAATATATTTTTTCCTACTTTTTTCCAATTGTCCATTGAATTAAATTCTGGATATGAATTTTCAAAATTTAAGGAAACCCTATCGAAACCATTTTTAGGAATTGCTACAGTTGTTGTACTGTCTATATTAGTAAGCCATTTCTTAAATTTAACTTGTTTGTTTTTTAAACCATACAAAGCTACCGGTGCAGTTATATTTCTTTTATTCTTGATGGTAACATATACAGAATCATCAAGTACTACAGCTTTTTTTATGGTGTAATCTATTTTTTTATCTGTGGTAAGATATTCATCAAAAAACCAGTTAATATCTTTTGAAGTTTTTTTAGAAACAATTTTTTTAAAGGATTCGCTTTTGGCAAAATTTAATTTATTTTTTTTATAGAATTCTTTAAAGGATGAACTAATAATTGTGTCTCCAATATAATCAGCAAGATATCTTAAACCCAACCCTGCTTTGTATTTACCAGCTATTTTACGGTTAAAATTAGACAAAGAATCAGATCTTGTGTTCAATGCTTGATCTAAAAATTGCCTAGCGGTGTATTGATACACAAAAGGGTATTTATCATTAAATTTTAAATTTTGTAAAAATTAAAAATTTCGGAACCCCCCATATTTTTAGAAATATTACCAGCCAATTTTATCTCCGGGTAGTACTGTGCAACATAATTCATCATTAAATAAGTTTGCAAACCATCGGTTAGCCAATAATCTTTTCTTTTATCTAGAAGTAATGTATTGTCTATGTATTTTTTGTTTACAGCTTTTAGCATGGTTAAATCCCATTCAAAAACATCAGGAAAAGGTCTTATAAAATTGGGGAGCTGATTTAATCCATAAATAGGATTTTTAGCTTGTGAAACTTCGTCAATCAATAATTTTTTGTGAGGATATTCTCCTAAAAAATCCCCTATAAATAGTAATTGTCTGTTCAAGATATCATTGGTTAGCTTTTTATCAATAGCAGTATTGTACAAATCTGTTTTAATCTCAATTTTATCTGTTTTGAAGGATTTGTAATCATCTTTAGTATCTATATGTAAAAGAACATCTGTTCTTTGTTTTCCTGATAGTAGAAACTCATTTAAGTTTTCTTCTTGTGTTTTGAGTTTAGTTAAATTTGAGTTTAAAAAATAGTGTTTTGGAAGCTTAATTTTAATACTGTAATTTGTACTGTTGGTTAGTAAATCATCCATATTTAAGTTGCTCATTACTTTCCAACCATCTTTAAAAACAGCAGGGACTAGGTACCAATATCTTAGATGGTAGCCAGTTTTTGTTTTTCCATAACGAGTAAATTTTGCACTAGAATTTTAACATCATAAGCAACATTAATAGTCGTAGATTTTTTGGGGATAGGGGAGTATTTAATACGATTTTAATAATGTCAATTTTATCATCTTCTACTTCAGAGAATGCAGCTGTTTCGTAATCTACAGTCAAGTTCTTAATAGTTGTAAAACCTCTGTCTTTTTGATTGGCAAAGTATAATGATTTATCGTAATCTTCAATAAGTCTTTTGGCTAACGGAGCTTTATTGTTTTTATAACCGTTTGCCCAGTTATGAAGATAAATATGGGTGAGTGTTGTGTCTGAATCATTGTAAAAAATAATGCGTTGATTAATACGAATGATATCATTTGTGTTGTCTAATTGAGCATCTATATGAATTCTGTGCTCTTGTCCATTTACCTGGATAAATGAGCACATAATAATGAATAATATGAATGTATAGTTCTTCAATTAAATTTTGATAAACTTTAATGGGCTATTTAATTTTTGATGCGAAAGATAGTAAATACCCTTTGAAAGATGTCTAACATCAATCATCAAAGAATTATCCGATGTGTTTGCTTGAGTTTTTACTTGAATTAGCTGCCCATTAATGGTATAAATTTTAATGTTATTTTTATCTAATTTGTCTGTCAAAAATATCTTTAAATAGTCTTCAGTAGTATTTGAGTTAACAAATTTAATACTAGAAACAACGTCAGTAGACAAGGTGTTTTCTGGAGTTTCTATCTCCATGACTACAGGTAAATGATCACTAAACTCAATTAAAGCATTTCTTAAGGTTTGAGAATAAGTTCCTGAACAATTAGTGTTACTTAAAAATGAGTTGTAGCAGTTTCCATTATTACCTATTTCTTGGTAACTACCATTTACGTAAAATAAATCTGAGCTGGTATTGAAGTTTTCAGACATCATAATAAAATCAAATCGATCATCTAAACCACCAGTAGACCCACTATCATCAATGAGGCCACTATTTGAGGTTCTTGTAGATTGAGTATGAATGTCTGCAAACGAACTGTTGTTCCAAAAATAAGTTGAATCATAATTTTCATAATAAAAATAGTCTACCCCATCATCTGGAAATGGCGGAGCGGGTCTATCTATTGGATCTATCATTATAATTGGATTTCTATCATCAATTAAATACTGATACCCTTCTTCATTACTAGTGTAAAAATTAAAATCTCCAGCAAATAACACATAACTATCATTGGCAATAGTGTTGGTATAACTCACAAAACTTTGAATAGAAATTAATCTTCGTTGTCTATTAGAGGTTCCCGTAGAAGCCTTTAAGTGGGTCACAAACACTTCCATTCTTACAGGGTTGTTTTCGGCGTTTTCAGTGTTTATTTTAAAAGTATATTGGTTTATGTCTCTTGTATCTGCTGTAATTACTCTTGATTCCTCTAAAATTAATTTGTTAGAATTGTAGTAAACCATTTGTTGCAAACCTATTATTCCCAGATTGATTTTCTTCAAAAGGGAGCTTTCTCAAATCTTCGATTAAAAGGAATAATTGCATTCTCTAAACAGGTAATCAGAGCCTATTTCATCAACCACCTCACAAACCATCAATAAATCTAGGATTTACCTCGTTTAGTATAGTGGATAAAAAGGTGTTTATTTTGGCTTACCTCTAGAACCTGAATAATTAATACATTATACATCATTGCTTTGATGCGAGTTTGTCCATAGTTTAAAGTTGTAAATAAGACTAAAAACAAGAACAATACTGTTCTATTAAATGTGAAATATTTCATCGAATTCTCTAGAAGTTCGGTTTTTAAACTATATTTTTCCGTAGAATTTATTTAAATGCTCAATAGCCTCATCGGCAGTATCTACCACTCTAAACAAATTTAAGATCTGTTTCGCTAATATTTCCTTTTTCAAGTAAGGTTTTTTTAATCCAGTCTAATAAGCCTCCCCAGAAAGATGAACCTACTAAAACAATTGGAAACCTTCCAATTTTTTTGGTTTGAATTAACGTAATAGCTTCAAATAATTCATCTAAGGTTCCAAAACCTCCAGGCATGACAATAAAACCTTGTGAGTATTTTACAAACATTACTTTTCTTACAAAAAAGTAATCAAATTCTAGGTTTTTGTCTTTATCTATCCAAGGATTGTCATGTTGTTCAAAAGGCAACTCTATGTTTAACCCAACAGAAGTCCCTTTCCCTCTATGCGCTCCTTTATTACCTGCTTCCATAATACCTGGACCACCACCGGTAATTACTCCATATCCGTTCTGAGTTAATTTAAATGCTACCTCTTCAGAAAGTTCATAGTATTCTTCTCCTGGCTTTGTTCTAGCTGAACCAAAGATAGAAACACAAGGTCCAATTTTACTTAACTTTTCATAACCCTCTACAAACTCCGCCATAATTTTAAAGATGGCCCAAGAGTCATTGGTTTTTATTTCGTTCCAAGTTTTTTGCTGTAATTTCTCACGTATTTTTCTATCGTCATTTGTCATGTCTAAGCTATTTAATGATTACAAAGTTAACTTAATTCCTTCTTCAAAAACTGAGCCGTATAGCTTTTTTTGTTTTTTACAATTTGTTCAGGAGTGCCTTTACATAAAATTTCACCTCCTTTTTTACCACCCTCCATGCCAATATCTATGATATAATCTGCTAATTTAATAACGTCCATATTGTGTTCAATAATTAAGACAGTATTGCCTTTATCGGCAAGGGTGTTAAGCACATCCATTAAAACTCTTATATCTTCAAAGTGAAGACCTGTGGTTGGCTCATCTAAAATGTAAAAGGTGTTTCCGGTATCACGCTTAGACAATTCTGAAGCTAGTTTTATACGTTGTGCTTCACCACCAGAAAGGGTAGTAGATCGTTGCCCTAAGGTAATATAGCCCAAACCAACATCTTTAATGGTTTTTAGTTTGCTATGTATTTTTGGAATGAGTTTAAAGAATTCTACAGCATGATCCATAGTCATTTCTAACACATCTGCAATAGATTTTCCTTTGTATCTAATTTCTAGTGTTTCTCTATTAAACCGTTTTCCTTGGCAGGTTTCACATTCTACATGAACATCGGGTAAGAAATTCATTTCAATAATTCTAACTCCACCTCCTTGGCAGGTTTCACAGCGTCCACCTTTAACATTAAAAGAGAATCGTCCGGGTTTGTAACCTCTAATTGCTGCCTCTGGAGTTTTGGCAAACAAACTTCGTATTTCACTAAAAACACCAGTGTAAGTTGCAGGATTAGAACGAGTAGTTCTTCCAATAGGTGATTGATCGATGTCTATGACTTTGTCTATATGTTCTAGACCTGTAATTTTTTATAAGGCATTGGCTCTTTAACACCTCTGTAAATGTGTTTGTTTAAAATAGGATAGAGCGTTTCATTAATTAACGTAGATTTTCCGCTTCCAGAAACACCCGTCACACAAATCATTTTCCCTAATGGAAATTCGGCGGTTACGCTTTTTAAATTATTACCAGAAGCACCAGTAATTTTGATAGACTTTCCATTTCCTTTTCTTCTGTTTTTTGGAACCTCAATTTCTCTTCTTCCACCAAGGTAGTCTGCAGTTAAGGTGGAGTGTTCTTTTATTTCTTGATAGGTTCCTTCACTTACAATTTCACCTCCATGCACACCAGCGCCAGGTCCAATATCAAAAACAAAATCTGCATGTTCTATCATGTCTTTGTCATGTTCAACCACCAAAACAGAATTTCCAATATCTCTTAATTTCACCAAAGAATCTATGAGTTTTTGGTTGTCTCGCTGATGAAGCCCAATGCTAGGTTCATCTAATATATATAATACCCCCACCAGTTGTGACCCTATTTGTGTAGCTAATCTAATACGTTGTGCCTCACCACCTGAAAGCGATTTTGAGGTTCTGTCTATGGTTAAATAATCTAAGCCAACATCTAACAAGAATTGAATTCGAGTTTTAATTTCTTTTAAAATCTCAGAAGCAATTGTGAGTTGTCTTTCGGATAGTTTTGCATTTAAGTTGTAAAACCATTCAGCTAGTTCATTAATGTCTAATTTGGCAAGATCACTAATACTTTTTTCATTTATTTTAAAATGAAGACTTTCTTTTTTTAATCGTTTGCCTTCACAAGTACTGCAGGTAACTTCATCCATAAAACCTTTTGCCCAACGTTTAATAGACCTACTTTCACTTGATTTGTATTGGTTTTCTATAAATGAGGTAATTCCTTCAAAATCTATTTCATATTTACGGGTAACTCCCATGGTTTTAGAAGCGATAGAAAATTTTTCATTTCCTCCATTTAGAATAATGGTAAGAGCTTCTTCTGGAATAGATTTTATAGCATCACTTAACTTAAAACCATACCTATCAGCAATTAAATGTAACTGTTTAAAAATCCAGCTATTCTTTTCTTCGCCTAAAGGAATAATACCACCATTTTTTATGGAAATTGAATTATCTGGAATTACTTTGTTAAAATTTATTTCATTAGTGATTCCTAGTCCGTTGCACTTAGAACAAGCTCCTTTGGGAGAATTAAATGAAAAAGTGTTGGGTTCTGGACTAGGGTAGGCAATTCCTGAGATAGGACACATGAGTTCTTTACTGAAATATCTTGGTTTTTCGTTATCAACATCAATTACCATTAAAATATTATTTCCAGTATAAAGGGCTGTTTTAATAGTTTCTACTAGACGTTTTTCTGATGAGCTATTCACAATAAGTCTATCTATAACTACTTCTATGTCATGCGTCTTATATCTGTCTAGACGCATGCCTTTCTCAATTTCCTTAATTTCACCATCTACCCGAACTTTTACAAAACCTTGTTTTGAAATTTGTTCAAATAATTCTCTGTAATGTCCTTTTCTAGATTTTACAACTGGAGCTAAGACCGCTATTCTTTTATCTTTAAAATCATTTAAAATTAAATTCTTTATTTGCTCATCACTGTAGCTTACCATTTTTTCTCCTGTGTTATAAGAGTAGGCGTCTGCAGCTCTAGAAAATAATAACCTTAAAAAGTCATAAATTTCTGTAATAGTTCCTACCGTAGAGCGTGGACTTTTATTAGTGGTTTTTTGCTCAATAGAAATTACAGGAGATAGGCCGTCTATTTTATCTACATCTGGGCGTTCTAAACCGCCTAAAAATTGACGGGCATAGGCAGAGAATGTTTCAATATATCTTCGTTGTCCTTCTGCATAAATTGTATCAAAAGCCAATGAAGATTTTCCGCTACCACTTAAACCAGTTATAACTACTAATTTTTCTCGTGGTATTTTAACGTTTATGTTTTTTAAATTGTGAGCTCTAGCTCCATAAACTTCAATATATTCTTGGTCTTTCAATGTAGATAAATTTCAGAAAGTTGCAAAGTTACTGAAACCAATTTACTTTTTTTGTTAAAGTAATACCCAAACTACAAACACTCATTACTGCAAAAAAAAAGTCCAATAAATTAATTCTGATTTTTTATTTAATCATAAAAAAATCAGTTAGTACTCTTTGTTTAGCAGCAACTAAAAAAGTATCTTGCATTAAAATAATATATATGAATTTTATTCACTCTGTTAGACATTATTTTGAAAGACATGGGTACCACGTTTCCTCTCGTTTAGCAGATCGTCTAGGAATGAGAGCAAAAAATGTAAGATTATTTTTTATTTATATTTCTTTTGTCACTGTTGGCTTATCATTTGGATTCTATCTAACGATTGCTTTTTTACTAAAGTTAAAAGATTTTGTTCATACCAAAAGAAGTTCAGTATTTGATTTGTGATTGTTTTTTGTTATAAATTAAAACTAGATAAAACATCTGTTTTTAGATAAAAACAACTAATATAAATACCTATGTTTAAATCAAAATTTCGCAAAGCATTATTGCTTCTTATTTTAGTCTTAATGATTGGAGTATTTGGATATATGGTTATATCTGGATACTCATTTGTGAATGCACTATACATGACAGTTATTACAGTGTCTACTGTAGGTTTTGGTGAAATTAGTCCGTTAAACGAACAAGAAAAATTATTTACTATATTTTTAATAACCATTAGTATTATTAGTTTTGGATATACCGTATCTGCCTTTACAGAATATATTATAAGCGGTCAGTTATTTCAACAATTAAAATTGAAAAAAATGCAAAAAAAAATCGATCAACTAAGTGGCCATACAATTATTTGTGGTTTTGGTAGAAATGGAAAGCAGTCCATGATTAAATTACAGAATTATAAAAAAGATTTTGTAATTGTTGAACAAGCAGATCAAGTAATAAATGAAATTGATTTAGAGGGGTTTTTAAATATTAAAGGCGATGCTACTACAGATGAAGCATTACTAAAGGCTGGTATAGAAAGAGCTGATAATTTAATAACGGCATTACCTTCTGATGCAGATAATCTTTTTGTAGTATTGTCTGCAAGACAATTAAACACCAATTGTAGAATTATAAGCAGGGCCTCTAATGAGAGTTCCTACAGCAAATTAAAAATTGCTGGAGCCAACAACGTTATCATGCCCGATAAATTAGGAGGAGATCATATGGCTTCATTGGTAGTAACTCCGGATGTAATTGAGTTTGTTGGCAGATTAACAATTGAAGGAGAAACCACAGCAAATTTGGAAGAAATTTCTGTAAATGACTTGCCCACAGAATATCTCAATAAAACAATTTTAGATTTAGATTTAAGAAAAAAAACAGGGTGTACTGTGATCGGTTTTAAAGCCCCAGATAACAGTTATATCATTAACCCCGAAGCCTCCATAAAATTGCAAAATAATTCTCACTTAATTGTTCTTGGAAGACCCGAACAGATATCAAAATTAAGATTACTTTTTTAAAATAAGTTTTCAATCATATCCTTCCCAATACTTTTTATGAGTACATAGGAACTGCTGACAAAAAAATACTTTTAACCTTCAAAAGTTGTTCGGGGTTCATTTTTTTATGATATTGCGGATTACTTAAATTCAAATATTCTCAAAAACATGAAGAAAAGAATCCTATCAGTACTATTTTTAGTAATTCCAATAGTAACATTTGCTCAAGAAAAAGGGTTAGATCAACAAATTGATGAAGCCTTCAAGCCAATATCAGATTTCTTTAGTGAAGTAATATTCTTTACTATACCAATTGCAGGAATAGATGTGCCTTTTGTATTACTTTTATTAGTTGGTAGTGCCTTATTTTTTACCATTTACTTTAAATTTCCTAATATTTTTCACTTTAAAACAGCTATTAACGTTGTTAGAGGAAAATACGATGAGCTAGATCATGCTTCAGTTAATTCAGATTTAGCTATAGATGGAGATATTGCAGATACAATTAAAGATGAAAGTAAAGAAGGTGAAGTTACTCACTTTCAAGCATTGGCTACGGCAGTTTCAGGAACAGTAGGGAACGGTAATATAGCTGGAGTTGCATTGGCAATTGCTCTAGGTGGGCCAGGAGCAACCTTCTGGATGGTGGTCTGTGGTTTTCTTGGTATGTCTACAAAGTTTGTTGAATGTACACTAGGAGTTCAGTACAGAGATGTAGGAGAAGATGGAACTGTTTATGGCGGTCCAATGTACTATATTAGTAAAGGGTTAAAAGAGAGAGGTTTTGAAGTATTTGAAAAATAACGGCTATAATTTTTGCTATTTTTGTATAGGTGGATCATTTGGAGGAGGAAATGCTGCTCAATCTAACCAAGCAACTGTAGTTTTAAAAGAGTTAATGGGTTTAGAAAGTACCGGAGCTGGATTCTGGATTGGAGTTATTATGGCAATTGTTGTTGGTATTATAATTATTGGAGGTATTAAAAGAATTGCTTCTGTAACAGAAAAAGTAGTACCATTTATGGCAGTATTATATCTATTAGCATGTCTTTATATTTTAGGAGCGAATTTTTCATTAATAGATGATGCGTTTTCTTTAATTTTTAGAGAAGCTTTTAATCCAACAGCTATTGGAGTTGGAGGGGTTATTGGAGTGTTATTGGTAGGGTTTAAAAGAGCTGCATTTTCAAACGAGGCAGGAGCAGGATCTGCATCTATTGCGCATTCAGCAGTGAAAACTAAATATTCTGCATCTGAAGGTTTGGTTGCACTATTAGAGCCATTTATAGATACAGTTGTGATTTGTACGATGACTGCCTTGGTAATTATTATTTTTAATTTTGGAGGAGACGCCTCTGGAGCAACTATCTTTCAATACGGAGGAGATGGAGCAGGTGCTGTTTTAATTGATGGAGTTTCTTATGAAGGAGCTGGAATTACCTCAAAAGCTTTTGCACAATACATCCCTTATTCTAATGTTTTCTTAACTGTAGCAGTTGTTTTGTTTGCAGTTTCTACAATGATTTCTTGGTCTTATTATGGACTACAATCGTGGAAATTTTTATTTGGTAGAGGTAAAGCGGCAGATATGGCTTACAAGTTATTATTCTTGTTGTTTGTGATTATTGGAGCTTCAGCAAGTATGAATTCAATTTGGGCATTTTCAGACGCAATGATTTTTGCTATGGTATTCCCTAATATGGTAGGATTGTACTTCTTGTTCCCGGTTGTTAAGAAACAATTAAATCGTTATATTGAAGCAATAAAAAGCTAAATATTGAAGCAATAAAAAGCTAATGTAAAAATCCCCCATAAATGAAAATATTTAAGTCCCATTTCTGGTATACAAAAAACCAACGAAATGGGATTTTATTATTATTGATCATCATTATATTTCTTCAGTTAATACTTCATTTCAAAAACTTCGATAGCCAACAGATGGTAGATCTTAGTAAGCCAAAAATCACTTCTTACAATAAACAATTAGATAGTCTTAAGAAAAAATCATCAAAAAAGAAGAAATTTAAAATATACCCTTTTAACCCTAACTACATCTCAGATTATAAAGGGTACCAATTAGGATTGAATGTAGACCAAATTGATCGATTATTAGCACACAGAGAACAAAGATTATATGTAAATTCAGCAAAAGAGTTTCAAACGATAACTAAAATTTCAGATAGTTTACTTAAAAAAATTTCACCATTTTTTAAATTTCCAGAATGGGTTCAAAAGAAAAATAATAATAAAAATAATCAACAGAGATATATCCCAAATTCAAGAATAAATGTCTCAGAAATTACTACTGTAGATATTAATAAAGCAACTCTCAAAGATTTTACTGCTATTGAAGGTGTAGACGAATATATTTCTGAAAGAATTATTAAGTATCGTTCTAAACTACAAGGATTTTCCTTTAAAGAACAACTTTTTGAGGTTTGGGGATTGGATGAACAAATGGCTAATAAAATTCTCTCAACATTTTCCATCAAAAACAAACCAATAATAAAAAAGGTAAACATAAACACAGCGTCTTTTAAGGAAGTCTTATCAAATCCATATATAGACTATGAGTTGTGTATCCAAATTTTTGATTACAAAGATGAAGTAGCAGAGCTTCAATCTATTTCAGAAATTAAAAATATAGAGGGTTTTCCAATAAAGAAATACAATAGAATAGTATTATATTTACTAGCTGAATAAGAATAACAAAAAAATATTGAATGTCGCACATGTATTTTACTGAAGAGCATGAGGTTTTTAGAGAAAGTTTTAAAGATTTTTTACAAAAAGAAGTAGTTCCCCACATAGACAAATGGGAAAAAACTGGAAATATTGATCGATTCATATGGCGAAAGTTTGGAGATATGGGGTATTTTGGATTGAGTTATCCTGAAGAATATGGAGGGCTAAATCTAGATATTTTTTACATGGTGATTTTTCTTGAGGAACTACAAAAAATAAATTCAGGAGGCTTTGCTGCTGCTATTTGGGCACATGTTTATTTAGCAATGACTCACGTAAATGTGGAAGGAGATGCTCGAATTAAAAATAAATATTTGGGTGCTAGTATTTCAGGTGAAAAAATTGGATGCTTATGTATCACAGAGCCTTTTGGAGGTTCTGATGTTGCAGGAATGAGAACTACGGCAATAAGAAAAGAAAATTCTTATGTAATTAACGGGTCAAAGACTTTTATAACTAATGGTGTTTACTCAGATTATTTAATTGTTGCAGCCAAAACAGATCCATCTTCTAAACACGCAGGGATGTCTATTTTTATTGTAGACAGAGATACTCCAGGAATCTCCGCAACAAAACTTGACAAACTAGGCTGGAAAGCATCAGACACAGGAGAGATCGCTTTTGATAATGTAGTAGTACCTTCAGAAAATCTAATGGGTCAAGAAGGGAAGGGATTTGCATACATCATGCAACATTTTGCATTAGAAAGATTAATCATGGGGATTAATGCACACGCAAGAGCCGAGTATGCCGTAGATTATGCAATTCAATACACTTCAGAAAGACAAGCCTTTGGAAAAACATTGGATAGTTTTCAGGCATTAAGACACAAAATTGCTGAAATGGCAAGTCAAGTAGAAATGTGTAAGGAATTCAATTACTCAATAGCTAAAAGATTAAATGATGGGGTGTACGTAGTTAAAGAAGCAACCATGTCTAAACTAATTTCAACAAAAATGGCTGATGAAGTAATCTATGATGCACTTCAATTACTTGGCGGTTATGGCTATATGGAAGAGTATCCAATGGCTAGATTACTTAGAGATAGTAGACTGGGCCCAATTGGAGGAGGTACTTCTGAAATACTTAGAGAAATCATTGCAAAAATAATCATAGACAAGAAAGAGTATAAGTCTGTAACTTAATCTGTCTTTAAAATGTTCACTCTTTTTCAATAAATTAATCTTCAATAAGTTACATTTTTTAAAAAAGTTTAAATAATTCGTGATTACTATTGGTAACAATAAAAATCATTATATATTTGCAGTCCAATTTAAAAAAAGTATTTTGAAAGGAGGTGCCAACATATGTTAATCATTCCAGTTAAAGAAGGAGAGAATATTGATAGAGCTTTAAAGCGTTTCAAAAGAAAATTTGATCGCACAAAGACAATGAGGAACTTACGTGAAAGAAAACATTTCACGAAACCATCTGTTGCCAAAAGAGCTCAAAGAATCAAAGCATCCTATGTTCAAGGTTTAAGAACCAAAGAAGAAGTAGGTTAGGCTTACATAATTTTACAAAAACCCACATCGAAAGATGTGGGTTTTTTATTTTATATCTAATCATTAATTTAGAGTATCTTTATCTTATAGATGAACTTAATAGATTCTTTCCTTGAATACTTGCTATTAGAGAAAAAATACTCTTCTCATACTATCAAAGCTTATGAGAGTGATTTAATTTCTTTACAAGATTTTTGTAAGCTAAATTTTGATCAAGAAAACATTTCACATATTAATTATCCACAAATCAGATCTTGGATAGTTCTATTGGTAGATCATAAATTATCTAACAGAAGTATCAACAGAAAAATAAGTTCATTAAAATCTTTTTATAAATACCTGCAGAAAATTAAATTGATTGATGTAAATCCGCTAGCCAATCACAAAGCATTAAAAACCTCAAGAAAAATTCAAATTCCTTTTTCAGCTAGTGAGGTAAATACGGTATTATCAAGTTTTTCAATAGACCATTCATTTGAAGCAAGTAGAGATAGGTTAATTGTTGAGTTATTTTATTCAACAGGTATGAGAAGAGCAGAACTTATTAATTTAAGGATGAATTCTGTAAACTTCGCAGAAAAACAAATTAAAGTTATAGGTAAAAGGAATAAAGAAAGATTAATTCCTTTGTTGCCAAGTGTCATAAAAAGTTTAGAATCCTATATTAAAGTTAGAGAACTAATTAATAGTCCAGATAGTTTTTTATTTATTACTCAAAAAGGAAACAAAGTATACGAAACTCTTGTTTATAGAGTTATAAATAATTACTTTAGTAGAGTTTCTTCTAAGTTAAAGAAAAGCCCTCATATTTTGAGACACTCTTTTGCCACTCACTTATTAAATGAAGGAGCAGATTTAAATTCGGTTAAAGAATTGCTAGGACATTCTAGTTTAGCCTCTACCCAAGTTTACACACACAATAGCTTGGAGCAATTAAAAAAAGTGTACAAACAAGCTCATCCTAGGAGCACTAAAAAATAAAATTTATGAAAGTAACCACCCAGTCAGTAAATTTTAATGCCTCATCAGACTTAATAGATTTCATAGAAAAAAAAGTTTCTTCATTAAGTAAGTTTCATGATAAGATATTAAATGCAGAAGTTTTTCTCAAATTAGAAAATTCTAGTGATAAAGAGAATAAAATAGCAGAGATTAAAATTAATATTCCAGGAAATGAATTAGTTGTAAAAAAGCAATACAAAAGCTTTGAAGAGTCAGTAAGCACAGGAGTAGAAACATTAAAGAGAAGGCTCAAAAAATCTAAAGAAAAACTAAGAGACTCGATACCAATATAAAAAGCATAAAAAAGTATAAAAAAGTTTTAGAAATTAAAAAAACTTATTACATTTGCAGTCCGTTAGAAATAACGGATTGTTTTTGTTTAAAAAACAGCCGATGTAGCTCAGCTGGCTAGAGCAGCTGATTTGTAATCAGCAGGTCGTGGGTTCGAGTCCCTCCATCGGCTCAAAAAAACAACAGTACGTTCATTTAAATAGTGAAATTTTGGGGAGATACTCAAGCGGCCAACGAGGACGGACTGTAACTCCGTTGACTATGTCTTCGCAGGTTCGAATCCTGCTCTCCCCACAAAAATTTCAATTTAAAATGCGAGAGTAGCTCAGTTGGTAGAGCGTCAGCCTTCCAAGCTGAATGTCGCCAGTTCGAACCTGGTCTCTCGCTCAAAAGGATGAGCTATTAATTTTTAATTAAGTTAATAATTTTGTCCCGAATATTTTAAAAAGTAATTTTTATTGATATTCAAATTTTTCCAAGCCGGTGTAGCTCAGTTGGTAGAGCGCATCCTTGGTAGGGATGAGGTCACGGGTTCAAATCCCGTCGCTGGCTCAAAAGAAGAATTTATTAGACACTAATATATATTTAACTTAGAATTAAAATTAATAATCATGGCAAAAGCAAATTTTGACCGTTCAAAACCACACCTTAACATAGGTACTATTGGACACGTAGATCACGGAAAGACTACATTAACTGCAGCTATTACAAAAGTTTTGGCAGACGCAGGTTTGTCTGAAGCTAAAGATTTCGATCAAATCGATAATGCTCCAGAAGAAAAAGAAAGAGGTATTACTATTAATACTTCTCACGTAGAGTATCAAACAGCAAATCGTCACTACGCTCACGTAGACTGTCCAGGTCACGCGGATTATGTGAAGAATATGGTTACTGGTGCTGCTCAAATGGATGGTGCAATATTAGTTGTTGCCGCTACAGACGGACCAATGCCACAAACTCGTGAGCACATCCTTCTAGGACGTCAGGTTGGTATCCCTCGTATGGTAGTATTCATGAACAAGGTAGATATGGTTGATGATGAAGAATTAATCGAATTAGTAGATATGGAAGTAAGAGAATTACTTTCTTTTTACGAGTACGATGGAGATAATGGTCCAGTTATAGCAGGTTCTGCTTTAGGAGCATTAAATGGAGATAAAAAATGGGTAGACACTGTTTTAGAATTAATGGAAGCAGTTGATACATGGATTGAAGAGCCATTAAGAGAGGTAGATAAAGATTTCTTAATGCCAATTGAAGATGTATTCTCTATTACTGGTCGTGGAACTGTAGCTACTGGTAGAATTGAAACAGGTATTGCTAATACAGGAGATCCAGTAGAAATTATTGGTATGGGAGCTGAGAAATTAACTTCTACAATTACTGGTATTGAAATGTTCCGTCAAATCTTAGATAGAGGTGAAGCCGGAGATAACGCTGGTATCTTATTAAGAGGTATTGAGAAAACAGATATCAAAAGAGGTATGGTAATTACTAAACCTGGATCTGTAACTCCTCACTCTAAGTTCAAAGCTGAGGTGTACGTGCTTAAAAAAGAAGAAGGTGGTCGTCACACACCATTCCATAACAACTATCGTCCACAGTTCTATGTAAGAACAACTGACGTTACTGGTACAATTAATTTACCAGATGGAGTTGAAATGGTTATGCCAGGTGATAACTTAACTATTACAGTTGATTTAATTAATACTATTGCAATGAATGTTGGTTTACGTTTCGCAATCCGTGAGGGTGGTAGAACCGTAGGAGCTGGTCAAGTAACTGAGATTTTAGAATAGTTTTATTAATTAACAATAATAAAATCAATCATTAAGGTGTCCTGATTTATCAGGATGCCTTTATGAATGAATAGAGACGGGTTTAGCTCAGCTGGTAGAGCACTGGTCTCCAAAACCAGGTGTCGGGGGTTCGAGTCCCTCAATCCGTGCAAATATTAAACAAATGAAGTTTATACAATATATAAAAGACTCTTTCGAAGAATTAAATAATCACATGACTTGGTCGTCTAGTAAAGATGCTCAAAAAACTACTGTTACAGTTGCAATCTTTACGATTGTTTTTGCACTTGCTGTAGCTGGTGTTGATTATGTTTTTCAATCAGGGTTAGATAATTTTTTCGGAATGTTTAAATCCAATTAATGATGACTGACTCAGTAATGAAATGGTATGTTGTAAGAGCAATCGGAGGTCAAGAAAATAAAGTTAAGTCTTATATAGAGACTGAAATTTCTCGTCTTGGACTTTCAGATTTTGTGAGTCAAGTTTTGGTACCTAAAGAAAAAGTAATTCAAATTCGTGATGGTAAGAAAATAAATAAGGAAAAGGTTTATTTTCCTGGATACATAATGGTAGAAGCAAATTTAGCTGGAGAAGTTCCTCACGTTATTAAATCCATTACTGGAGTTATTGGTTTTCTTGGAGAGAAAAAAGGTGGTGAGCCAGTTCCTATGAGAAGATCAGAGGTTAATAGAATGCTTGGGAAAGTTGATGAATTAGCCATCCAAGATGAAAATATTGCTATTCCTTTTACATCAGGAGAAACTGTAAAAGTTATAGACGGACCATTCAATGGTTTTGATGGTACTATCGAGAAAGTGAACGAAGAAAAGAGAAAATTAGAAGTTATGGTTAAGATTTTTGGTCGTAAAACACCATTGGAACTTAGCTATATGCAAGTAGAGAAAATATAATTGTTACACAAATATATACCGATATGTTTTTTGGCTTCCAATTAAAAAACATGTCACTTTAAACATTTATTAAAATGGCAAAAGAGTTAAGTAAAGTAGTTAAATTACAAGTTAGGGGAGGTGCCGCGAATCCATCGCCACCGGTTGGACCCGCTCTAGGTGCTGCAGGTGTAAATATTATGGAGTTCTGTAAGCAATTCAATGCTAGAACTCAAGACAAACAAGGTAAAATATTACCTGTTGTAATTAGTGTTTATAAAGATAAATCATTTGAATTTATTGTAAAAACACCACCAGCTGCAGTACAACTAATGGAAGCGGCAAAA
>FUWD012849279.1_pt1 | contig 21349 bp, 25 predicted proteins | sample 1063281 | NCBI WGS metagenome assembly FUWD01 (sample SAMEA79048168, study PRJEB19326) | metagenome | biome: marine | reverse complement strand
GAAAATAGACCTTCTGGGCTGGGAAGGATTTCCTGATTATCAATCTCGCTTTGCTTCTACCAAAGGTCATATTAGGTGGCAGAATAAAGTCCATGAGGTTTTAGCAGGAGGGAATAATCAAGGTAAACTTTATCTTGATCCTATTGAAAATTACTGCATACTTCACGTTAAGGATATTGAGAAACAAGAAAAACAAAATGACCTCTACGATACAATCTCAAATATTGGTTAGAGCAGAGGGAGGGCTGGGAGATTGCTTGCTTTCTAATAGGTTTATTCCCGCTATTAGAGAATATCACTGTGACTGTCATATAACCTTTGCTTTCGATAATGACAGAGGAGAAACCTATCAGCTAGATGTTTTACAGGATTTTTACCCAAGCATGTCTGACAGGTATTGTTTTTGGAGTGAGGTCGATAAAAATAATTACGATTTCTTTTATGATCTCCATATCGATAAAATGGAATGGACTACTTATGATTTTGATTGGTTGAGCCGCTTCTATTATTTTCCCAAACCAGAGTTATCAATTGAAAAAGGAGATTACGTCTGCTTGCACTTGACTCATAATTTATGGGAACCAAAAAACCTTAAAAAAGATTATGTAACTCAGTTAGTGAACTGCCTACATGAGACAGGAAACAAACTTGTAGCTATTTGCACAGAAAAGGAAAAAGAGCGTTACTCTGATGTTTTGGATAAAGTACAAATAGTGTGTTCTAGTATTCAAGATGCATGTATGACAGTAATGTCAGCTAAGGCTTTTGTAACTATTGATTCTGGTTTCAAATATATAGCTTATGCGAATGGAGTTCCTACAATAGAAACTGCTGACTACTATTCACAAGTGGGGGTAACTAATCCAATGATTAAAGCTAGATGGCTACCATTTCAAGAGAGGGGATTGCCGCTTTATTCTGATCCTCGATATTTTTCTATTGGTTTAAAAAACATTACAAACAATAGAATTTCTTCGATATTTCCTTACAATAACTCGCCAGAAAAAACTTTCAAACTGTAATATGAAATATAAAAGGCTCAATAAAATTATAAATAATATCGATATAGAGTTTTCTATATTTGAACATCCTTTAATTAATGAACCAGACTTCATAAAAGACATATCAGAACAACATTCCGATCATCTCAAAGACGGAGACATAGTGATTGATATCGGAGCTAATCATGGGGTTAATTCTTTAATATACGCATCTAAAGTAGGGTCAAATGGTAGGGTTTATTCGTTCGAAGCTAGTCCTTATATTTTTAAGCATTTGGATGAAAATGTAAGTAGGAATAAAAATCTTAATGTAACTCCAATCAATAAAGCTATAACTGAGGAGGATGGTGATTATACTTTTCATTATATACATCCCTGTATAAATGGGGGATTTGCTTCTGAGACGGATTCAGGAATTGGAGCTTGTGGTCATTATCAACCAGTTGAAGTGCAAGGAGTAAATTTAATAAAATGGATAAATGAAAACCTCTCTATAGAAGAGCGCAACAGGATTAGTTTTATTAAAATTGATGCAGAGGGTTATGATTTAAAAATAATAAAGTCAATAAAACATCTTTTGAACGATTATTCTCGTGATATTAGACCAGTACTTAATTTTGAGTTCTTTACAATGGTTTCTGAAAGAGAAATTTTGGAGATTATATCAACGTTTAATGATTTAGAATATTTGATTTTTTATAAGGAGGGGACTTCTTCTAAATTGTTAAATTTAAATTTACTAATCCACAAAGATAATTATAAAAAAGTATTTTCTCTTTTGAGTGGATTTGACTGTGTTGCTTTCCCTATAGAACAATTTTTTAAAAAATAAAATGAAACGAGATAAAACAATATCTCTTTTTACTTATATCTCATCAGAAGATGAGGTAGAAATAACTTTGGGAGTTGTCGAGCATTGCACTTCTGTTTTTGAATTTGAGGACATAGTGATTTGCTCAAAAATATCTAATTTAGACACTTCTAAATTTGAAGCACTTGGAGCTAGATTCGTTTTTGAAGATGACTTAGACTCTAGTTATGAATCTTATAATTTTTTTAAACTTAATCGTTTATACGATCACATAAATACGGATTTTGTTTTAACAGTCGAAAACGATGGGTTTATCATTGATTCTTCATTTTGGAAAGATGAGTTTCTTGATTATGATTACATTGGTTCTCCTTGGTATGACCCAATAAATGATCCTAAATATAGAGTTGGGAATGGGGGCTTTTCTCTTAGAAGTAAGAAATTATTGGAGGGTACTAAAATGATAACAGATTCTCGTGATGGCCCCTTTGGTAATGAAGATATATTTATTTGTTGGAAGTCTAAAAAAGTGCTAGAGTCTTTTTATAAAGTTAAATTTGCTCCAGTTGATTTGGCAGCTAAATTCTCAGTTGAGTGGAATACATGTCCAGAACAAAAGCACGTTATAATGGATAATCTTTCAACTTATGACACATTTGGATTTCATGGTGTTGAACATACACCTTTAATGCATTCTACTTTTTTAAAAAATCAAGATATGAAGAAAATAATTATTACAGGAGTAACAGGGCAAGATGGTAGTTTTATGGCAGACTACCTCTTAAAAAATACTCGGCACACAATTATTGCTGGTGTTAGGCGCTTAAGCGTTAAAAATCATAGCAATATTGCTCATCTAGTAGATAACCCACGCTTCAAACTTATTGATTTGGATGTTACAGATCAAGCTAACACAGAAATGGTGATAGCGCAGGAGAAGCCCGATTATTTTATCAACTTCGCTGCAAACTCTTTTGTGGGGGTCAGTTGGACTCAGCCAGCTAACCACATGAACACAAACGCTATGGCTGTAATGTATCAGCTTGAGGCAATTCGTAAACATTGCCCTAAATGTCGTTATTACAATGCTGGCTCCTCAGAGGAGTTTGGAGACGTTTTGCATTCTCCTCAATCAGAGTCTCACCCTTTGCGTCCAAGAAGCCCGTACGGAGTCTCTAAGGCCAGCGCGAGGCACATGGTAAAAGTGTGGAGAGATTCCTATGATCTTTATGCTATTCAGGGCTGGTTATTCAACCACGAAGGGACTCGTCGCGGAGAAGAATTTGTTACTCGCAAGATCACCAAAAATGTTTGTCGTATTAAAAAAGAGTATCATTTAAATGATTTTAAACCTCTTGAACTAGGAAACATTGATTCAAAAAGAGATTGGAGTGATGCGGAAGACTTTGTTGAGGGAGTTTGGCTAATGCTTAATCAAGAAAAGCCAAAAGAATATGTATTATCTTCAAACGAGACTCACTCTATTAGAGAATTTGTCGAGGAGGCATTTAATTTTGCTGGATTTGCTGTAGAGAAATGTGAGTGGGTTGGCGAAGGCATTGATGAGAAATATATGCATGAAGGTAGAATTTTAATGCAAATTAACCCAGAATTCTATCGACCCGCTGAAGTAGACTTACTCTTGGGAGATTCCGACCTAGCTAGAAAAGAATTGGGATGGTCTCCAAAAACAGATTTTTTAGGTTTGGTAAGAAAAATGGTTGCAACCGATCTTGATCCATGTTAGGGTGCTTTTATGCCAAGGGGTAAAAAGGAATGTCCAAAGTGTTCTGCTTTGTGTTCTAGCCGCGCTTTAGAGTGCGAGTGCGGGTTTTTATTTAAAAATCAAAAAAAGACACCAAAAAAGCCCACTTATTTTAAAGAGAGGCAGCAGTTTATAAAGAAGATGCTGAATAATCAGCCTTCAACCAATTATAAGCTGGATATGATTACAGCTACGAAGGTCTTCAAGCACTTTGAGAATGACGCTGACTTTTTGTTGAAGGTCAAGCCTCCATTTAAGTTTGATGGTTCAATAAAATATTTTTTAACCAAAGATGGATTAGAATACTTAGACAAGAAGCTCAGAGAATTTTACTACAAGCCAAAAAACTCCGAAAAAATGGTTGACCATAAGCTCAAATTCGGAGAAGATAAATTGATCGAAAAAGAAAAACCCTGAGAGATTTTTTAGATGAGTAAGAAAAACGCAAAAGAAAAAATTGGCACTTCGCAATTTATGTCGAAGTTTTTTAAGAGCAATAAAGATTTCCATTACAATTACGAAGAGACTGCAAAGCCTTATATAGTTTCAACTGGTTCTTTAATTTTAGATCAGTTTATTGGTGGTGGTCTTGGAGCTGGGTTGCAGCGTTTCATTGGTTGCAATGAAGGAGGCAAAACAAACGAAGCTCTACATGTTATGAAGAACATGCTGGAGACAGTAGAGAAAACTAAAGGTCTTTATATTAAAGCAGAGGGTCGCCTATCAGAAGATATTCAAAAGCGCTCTGGGTTAAAGTTTGTGACCGACCCAGAAGATTGGGAGTTAGGGACTTGCCTTGTTTGGGAGTGCCACATTTATGATACAGTTTTTGATGGCCTTAGAGAATTACTAAGGAATAATCCAGACAAAGAAAGATTTTGCATTGTCATCGACAGCATGGATGGCTTGCTTCCTAAATCTGATCTAGAGAAGACTACCAGTGATGCAGCAAAAGTTGCAGCGGGTGCGTCTCTTACTTCGGATTTCTTAAAGCGAGTTAGTCTTGGGATGGGTAAATTTGGTCATATGTGCATTATGATCTCTCAGGTTCGGTCAACTATTAAGACGAGTCAGTATGCAGCTAGTGACCCAAACAACCAAACCAATTCTAGCGGTGGCAATGCAGCCCTTCACTATCCAGACTGGATTATTAACTTCGAAAGGAGAAATCAGGCTGACTTAATCTTGCAAGACCAAAAAGCAAGGCCAAGCCCAGAGAACCCAATAATTGGTCATTACGCCAAGGTTCATATCCAAAAGTCTACGAATGAGAGCACGGGGATGCGTATTCGCTATCCAATTAAGCATGGTCGATCTGATGGAAAGTCTATTTGGATTGAGCGTGAGATTATTGAAATGCTGCTAATGTGGAACTTCATTGAAAAGTCAGCTTCTTGGTTTAAGTTTGATGAGGAGTTGATCAAATATCTCGACGATAGAGGCATTGAACTTCAGGAGAAGTATCAAGGGATGAAAGCTTTGTATGATCTTTTAGAGAATAATGAAGAGGTTACAAAGGCAATGCACTTATTTATTGCTGAAAACGTTTTTGCATGATCTTTTTAACGACAACTGGTCGAGAACAAAAGCTCAAGAATTCTACAAAGTATTTAATTGATTGGGACAAAAAGTGTCGGAGTAAGCTCCAAAAAAAAGTTAAAGATCTCTTATACTCAAATTGGGTTTCTGATATTGTTTTCGAGGAGCTTCCCGTTCTTGGGACACGAATGACATTAGACTTTTACAACGCAAATAAAAAACTTGCAGTAGAGGTGGATGGCAATCAACATTACAAATACAACAAATTCTTCCACTCAAACTCTAGGCAAAATTTCCTTTCTCAATTGCAGAGAGATGAGAAAAAGGAGTATTTTTGTGAAATCAACCAAATTAAGCTTGTCAGAATATTGGAAAGGGATACCATTGACGAGGAGCTTCTAAGAACATTAGACATTATATGAATAATTTTGACAAAACGGATAATACGTTACCCCTAAGTATCCTAACCAAGCTGTTTGATTGCACGGGTTCTGGAAGTGGAGGTAATAAAGGATTCTTTCTTTATTACATTAATGATGCGGGTCAACCTACTTTTGCCACCAAAACGGAAAATGTTTGTGTCGATATGGCTTTGAGCAAGTTAGTAGAAATTTCTTTGGAAGAGGGAGGTAGTCGATGATATCTAGCATGGATTTAGAGAAGACTGTATTGAAGGGTCTTCTCCAACACCCTCACAAATGGGCTGAAGTTTCAGTATTTCTCAATGAGAAAGATTTCTTTAGTGATGACTCTCAGGTTCATCTTTCTATTTTCAAATTGATTCGCAATGCATTAAATAATGCAGAGTCAATTGATGATACTATTCTCATTCCAAGATTGGAGCAACTAAAGGTAAGCTTTCCAGATAGCATTGATCTACCAGAATACATCCGCTCTCTTGTTTACCATAAGATAACAGAAGATATATTTATTTCTTCAGTAAAGGAGTTGAAAAAGTTTTCTGCTCGTCGAGAGATTTATCTCTCCGCAAGGGATGTAGCTTCTTACGTCAAAAAAGTTGATCCTGATGTAAAATATTCAGAAATTATAGATAAAGCTGACGAGATTTATAATAAAAATATTAAAGAGTTTGAGTTTACTGACGAAGGGCCAATTAATCTTTTTGACATGATGGAAGATTTGGTCGAAGACAGGGGGAATAACCCTGTTGAAGAATCTGGATTAATGGGGCCACATGAAAGAATAAACGAGATTTACGGATCTCTACTTCTAGAGGGCAATATCTCTGTTATTGTCGCTCGTTCTGGCGTAGGAAAGACTCAGTTCTGCATGGATTATACCACAAGAACTGGAGCCAAATATAACATCCCCGTCTTGCACTTTGATAATGGTGAGATGAGCGAAGAAGAGCTTACTTTTCGTCAATGTTCTGCGATGAGCGGTATACCCGTTTATCTCTTGCAAAGTGGAAAGTGGAGGACTTCTAGTTACAAGAATTGGTCTGTCGAAGAAGTCGTGGCGAGGGTGCGTAACACTTGGAAGAAGATAAAGTCTGGCAATATGCAGTTTTATTATGTGAATGTTGCTGGGATGTCTGCTGAAGAAATGTGCTCTTATCTAAAGAGGTATTACTATTCTAAAGTTGGCAGGGGGAATAGAATGATTTTCAGCTTTGATTACATCAAGACGGACTTCAATAATCTTGGGAAAAACGATGGTTGGCAACAAGTTGCTTCGATGGTTCATTTGTTTAAACAAACAATCCATAGGGATTTGTGTTTTGATGGCAAGCCTTGCGTTTCAATGATGACTTCTGTTCAAGCAAATAGGCTTGGGATTACAGGCAACAGGGGAGCAGATTCGATAGTCGATGATGAAAGTGTGGTTTCTCTTTCTGATGGTATTACTCAATTTTGCTCTCATTTGTTTTTGTTGAGGAGGAAGGTCGCAGATGAAATCCATGAAGATGGAGATAGATTTGGAACCCATAAATTAGTGAATCTTAAAGCTCGCCACCTAGGTAAAAACCCTCTTCGTGATATTAACCCTATAGAAATGCCAGATGGCTCTAACAGGAAGAACTTCATAAACTTGAATATTCAAAACTTCAGAATCGAAGAGCGAGGAGACCTTCAGGATATTGTTAATTCTGTTAATAATGTTGATGTTAATTTGGAGTCTAGCAGCGAAAGTGATGACATCCCAATTACTCTTTCACAATGACCGATTATAAATCTGTTTTAGAAGACCTTGGTTATCGCCTAAAAGATCATGGCTCTTATTGGAGAACCAGTGCCGTATACAGGTCTGGTGATAATTCTACAGCACTACAGATTTACAAAGATACAGGGGTCTGGAAAGATTATGTGGAAGACTCTATGTTTCTTCCCTTTGAAGCCTTACTCCAGAAAACTTTAAATACTAATGACAAAAGTATTTTAAGCTCTTACTTAAAGAGTAATAGTGTAAACATATATGAACGTTCTGCTCAAAAAAACCTTTTGAATGAAGAAAAAACATATCCAGACTCTTGTTTAAATCGCTTGCTACCTCATTATGACTTTTATTTGAATAGGGGGATATCAGAAGACACTTTGAAGAAGTTCAAGTGCGGCTTGGCTATGTCTGGGAAAATGTATCAGCGAGTAATATTCCCCATTTGCCGCCCTGACGGGAGGATACATGGCTTTTCAGGCCGAAAGGTAACGGATGACCCTAGACCCAAATGGTTGCACAATGGGAGGTGTTCTGATTGGTTCTATCCATATTATACGATTGATGACGTTAGGACTGCTATTGAAGAAAGTCGTAGTGTGTATATTGTAGAGTCTATTGGAGATTGCATCTCATTATTCGATGCTGGAATCAAAAATGTCCTTGTCTCCTTCGGTCTTAACATTTCACCTAAGTTCATATCTAAGCTGCATGGCTTGCCCTTAGATAAAATTTTTATTGCATTTAATAATGATTTTAATTCAGGTTCAAATAGGGGATTTGAAGGTTCAATTAAGTCCATATTCAAGCTCTGCGATCAAATTGATTTTGATAAAATATTTTTTTCTCCACCTCCAGAAAATGATTTCGGAGACATGGATAAAGGCCAAATAAATAAATATGTTGAATATTGTGCGTCAATTAAGCATAATGAAACAATGGCTAACGTTATTGATTTCGCTAAAGAGATGAATAAACGTGGGGTCAATAAAACATTTACTTCTAATTTACGGAAGTTCGAAAAAAATACGACTTCCATTATGGAGAAATCTGAAAACAAGCCTCTCTCAGCCTCGCGGATTAAAACAATGCAAACTTGTACTTGGCAATATTGGGCTAAGTATCATTTGCGTCTACCAGATAAATCTAATCATGGATCTTTGCGTGGGACAATCTGCCATGCTGTTTTTGAGAACTTGGGTAATCCTAGGCATAGGAAGCATTATAGAGCTATCATCAAAGCTCAAGATATAAACGCTAGTCTTCCAATTAAGAGGATGGTGGAAGCTTACGCCAAAAAGTATGAGATAGACGATTTTGAAAATATGGATCTAATCAACAAGATGACAGTTGAGGGTCTTAATTTTGATTTTTTTGGAGACACAGACGGAAAACCGACAGAAGCTATTTCTGAGAAAGATTTTGACATATCCGTAAACGAAGGAGATAAGAATTATCGAATACTTGGATTTATCGATAAGCTATTTCTTTTTAAAAGAAAAAAAACAGCTATAATCCGAGACTTTAAAACCTCGAAAAATGTTTTCGAAGGGAAGGAGTATACAGACAACATGCAGGATTATATGTATTGCCTCGCTGTTAAGTATTTGTATCCAGAATACCTCAAGAGGCGCATGGAGTTCTTATTCTTAAAGTTTGATTTGAATGGGGAGGGGCTTATGGCGATGGAGCCGTTAGATGAATTAGACCTAGAAGGTTTTGAATATTTTTTGACGGATGTACAGCAGGTTATAAACAATTTCAGTGAAAAGACTGCGGTCAGTGGCCTTGCTTGGGATAAAGGTTATCCAGCAAAGGAAGATGGTTTTGCTGGTAAAATTGTTTGCGGTAGAGCTACTCATGTAGGCCAATTAAAAAAGAATGGAGATTTGATGTGGCACTGCCCATTTAAGTTCCCGTTCGATTACTACCATTTGCTTGGAGAAAAGGACAAGTTTATCAAGTCATCTTACAATAAAGAAGATTTACAAGTTATGCTTGACGAAGGAGTAGGAACACATATTGAGAAGAAAAAATATTCAGGTTGCCCATCTTTTTCGTTTGACAGCCCAAGCGACCTCCTTTAGGATTCCTGCATGATACCTCTCTTTAAGAGCCAGTTTAGTATAGGTAAATCTATTCTGACCGCAGAGAAAATATTGGACATTGCGAAGCTTAACTCTTTGGATCGCGTTGTCTTAGTTGAAGATAGCTTTTATGGCTTTAGAATATTTAATAATCTTTTTCAAGAGGAAGATATTGATTTAGTATTTGGTCTTAGAATCCCCGTTGTCAATAACGGAGTTGATGAAAACGAAAAGTCTAGCAAATTAGTTCTCTTTGCAAAAAATAATCAGGGCATAAACGATTTAAAGAAGATGTATTCAAGCGCATCCTTGAATGACTGCAAATCTTTAATTCTATCCGAATATAAAAAAGAAGATTTCAAGAATCTTAAAGTGTGCGTCCCCTTTTATGACTCGTACGTTTTTAATAATTTATTTAATTTTGGGCTATCCCATATAGATATTGGACACTTAGACCCAGTTTACTTCATTGAAGATAACAGCCACCCCTTTGATTTTCAAATCAAATCTGTTATTGATGATCTTGGAGTTAAGACGCAAGCAGTCAAGACAATCGTACATCACAATAAAGATGAATTTGCCGCTTTACAAATGTATAAAGCGACTTGTAATAGATCTGGAGGCAAATCTCCAACTTTCCAAAATCCAAACATAAATCACTTCTGCTCAGACGAGTTCTGCTGGGAGTCCTACAAAGATGCTACCACATAATCAAAAATATTTAGTTTTCGATACGGAAACTGAAGGTCTTAATCTACATTCTTCTCGCACTTGGCAGGTTTCATGGTTGATCTGTCAAGGCAACAGGGTAATTAAAGAGAATGATAGGTATATTAGTCACAAGGATCTACAAATAAATAAAATAGTAGAGCGCCTTACTGGTTTCACTTGGGACGAGTATAACGAAAGAAAAGAACCTTTGAAGAAAGTTTGGGCCGACTTTAAGGCTGATTTATTTAACCCAGAATATAAAATTGTTGGTCAGAATCTTCTAGGATTCGATGTCTACATGGTAGCTGGTATGCAGAGGTTATTGGGAGAAACTCCTGATTACTCATATCTTAATAGAATTTATGACACTAGAGCTTTTGGCAAGGCTTACAGAGAGGATTTGGATAAGCCCAAGAAAGATTTATTGAGTTGGCAGTATAAAATAATACATGACCGATCCCTTAAGGCACGAGTCTCTCAAAACCAGTTGCTTAAATTCTTCGGCATAGAGTTTGAAGAAGATAAATTACATGATGCCTTATATGATAATAAGATGTGCTTTAAGGTTTTTTCTGCACTTAAAAAAGAAATGAATTTGTGATGTTTGAAGACTTTTCTGTTTACGATGATTGTGAGCCACTTGGTGTGGAGCTGCCAAAAACTTCGGTTAGCGAAGCTGTTTTGAGCAGTATTGGTCTTGATAAAGAAAGCTCAACCAAAGAGATTATGTATGAGCTTACCCGTAAAGGTTTACGGGACAAGGGAATCACCAAATACGAGAATAAGAAAGAATATTTTGATCGCGCCAAACAAGAGCTAGAAACCTTTGAAGAACTCGGATTTACAGATTATATTTTGTTGAATTGGGACGTTCTAAACTTCTGTCACGAAAACAATATTCCTACTGGAGCGGGTCGTGGCTCCGCTGCTGGGTCTTTAGTTCTGTATTTGCTTGGAGTAACCAATATTGACCCCATCCCTCACAACTTGTTCTTTGAGCGTTTTGTTTCGAAGAGTCGCGCTAAAAAAGTTTACGACAAGAGGAACAAAGAGTTTCTTGTTGGTAGCCTTCTCCCTGATGTTGATTCAGACATTAGTTATGAGCAAAGGCAGAAAGTTATTCAATATATTGAAGAAAAACATGAGGGCAGGACGGCGAAGATTTTAACCTTCAATACTTTCAGCTCTAAACTTTGCATTAGGGAGGCAACCAAGTATTTCGATGAAGCTAAGGAGGATCAAGCCAATGCGGTTAGCGATATGATTCCAAAGCTTCATGGCAAAGTATCTTCCTTGGAGAATGCAAGAGAAGAGAATGAGAAGTTTGATCATTGGGCGAAGAAGCACAATAGGACTTTTATCAACGCGAAGAAGATAGAAAATTTAATTAAAAACACGGGAGTCCATCCATCTGGTATCGCCATTTGCTCGCAATCAATAGGAGATGTTGTCCCTCTACAAAAAACTAAAGATGGAGACCTGATAACAGGTTACAATATGCATGATGTCGCTGACCTTATGGTCAAGTTTGATATCCTTGGACTTAGAACTCTAACCATTGCCCACAGGACTTGCGATAAGATCGGAATCAGTATAGAAGATGTTGATCCTAATGATGATTTTATATACGAGAAGCTTCAAGATTACAATCATCCAGAAGGTTTGTTCCAGATCTCTGCTAACACTAACTTTAGGGTTTGCCAAGACGTTAAGCCAAACAATTTGAATGAGCTTTCTGACGTTGTAGCTCTTGCTAGACCGGGGGCTTTGCAATTTGTTGATGAATATATTCGACAAAAGCAAGCTCCTCAATCAAGCGACCTTCATCAAGAGCTAGATGAAATTCTGTCGTGGTCTAAAAACGTTATCTTGTATCAAGAGCAGTTGATGCAGATTGCTAACAAGGTTTTTGGTTTGACTTTAGAAGAGGCAGAAACTCTTCGTCGCATTGTCGGTAAAAAGAAGACTGATGAGATGCCTAAGTGGAAAGATAGGATTTATCAAGCAGCAGAAGATTTGGGATTAGATACCCAGATTAGTGACTTTTATTGGAGCGCTCTTCAGGCTTCAGCAGATTATTCTTTCAACAAGTCTCACAGTTTTGCTTATGCTGAGTTAGCAGCTAAGACGGTTTATCTAAAGTATAAGTATCCTAGGGAGTTCTTTTTGTCTGTCCTTGAGTCTTCTGAGTTTGATCCAGATCCCTTGGCCGTTGTCGCTTCTGTCCACCAAGAATTAGATCATTTCGGCATCAAACTACTTCCCCCTAACTTGTTTAAATCAGAAATGAATTTTTCTATTGAAGGGGACAATATCAGATATGGTCTAAACAGCATTAAAGGCATTTCAGCGAAGTCGATTGAGAGCCTTATATATTTCAAAGGTTCCGATGGGTTTTCTAGCAAGTATGATGTTTTCTCCGCTGCGAAAAGTTGTGGCATTAACATTTCTGTCTTAGTGGCCCTAATCCAAGCTGGAGCTATGGGAGAGGCTACAGACAAAAGGAGTCGTTTGGTTCTAGAGGCTCAAGCATTCAATATCTTGACCGATAGAGAGAAGAGGAATTTTATTCTTTTTAAAGACAGGTTTGGTGACGATATTTTACATGCAATATCTAAAGTCATTGAAGCCAAGGCCATTGCCGATGACGGTCGCCCAATAATGAAGGAGTCTAGGTTTGAGACGTTTAAAAAGAAGTTCAAGAATTATAAAGAAATTTTTGACAAGAATAAACCATATCGTAAGTTCTCTAACTGGTGGTATGAAAACAGTTTATTAGGCTACAGTTATTCTTTTGATTTGAAGGACTGCTTTGAAGACGAGTTTGGCTCAATGAGTTGCCTAAAAGAATTGGATGAGATCCCAGAGAACTCTAAGTTCAAAACCGTTTGTCAAGTTAAAGATTTCTTCACAAGAATATCCCAAAATGGGAATAAGTATATGCTTATTGAGGGTTCAGACAATACTGCTTCAGCTAGCTTTCTAATGATGGATAATTCAAGGTCTGAGACTCTTTCGGACTTCCTTGATCAATATAAAGTTTCAAAAGATTGCATTTTGATCTTGAATGCAAGCAAAGGTCGTGGTAGTAATTTTGTGGACTCAGCAAGGGTCGTAGATACTAAAATTATGATGAAACTAATGGATCTCAAGAAGAAATGAACGATTTACCCTTCACTCCTCAACTAGCTTCTATATTAAAAAAATCTCAAGACTTAACTGAACATCTTGGTAGGAATAAAGTTGATTTAGATATTTTCTTTTCCTGTTTCATGGATAACTTAAGTTTATCATGTGAAACTATTTTAGGTAGATATGATAGTATCAAAGCACTTAATATAGCGTCGAAACGTATTATTAAAAAGAAGAATCCCAATAAGGAGGTTTCTAGGCAGTATTCAAATAAATTATGTCAGCTTATTGATCATTCTGAATTTATCCAAAAACAGCTTTTTGGTTTAGATTATATTAGCACAGAGTCAATTCTTTTGTGTATGTTGAGCGATGACTATACTCCAAAGGCTTTATCAGAAGTTTTTGCCGTAGATGATCTCAATGGACTAATTAATGACATTTCTTCTTTCGTAAAAGACCAAGAAGAGATAGAAATAGAATTTAATTCCGAAGACAATGATTTTGATCTACCTATGGGAAACTGGATCGGAATGTTTGACGAAAATAAGATCCTAGATCAATTCGCGGAAAATTTAAACTTAAAAGCCTCCCGCAACGAGTTTGATAAGGTTGTAGACTTTGATGATAAAATATCAGAGATAGCCACCATCCTCTGTAGGAAGAAAAAGCCCAATGCGATTTTAGTAGGGCCAGCGGGAACAGGTAAAACGTCTTTGATCGAGGGGCTAGCGTCTAAGATTGTTAATGAAGAGGCTCCAGAGCTTATAGCCAATAAGGTCATTTACTCTTTGAGTTTGTCTAGTATGGTCGCTGGGACTCAATACAGGGGGCAGTTTGAAGAGAGGTTGGAGAAGTTTGTCAATGAGGTTAAAAAGTATGATAATATCATTCTCTTTATAGACGAAATCCACACTTTAGTGGGAGCGGGAGGAACAACAGAGAACTCTTTGGAAGCCTCAAATATACTCAAGCCAGAATTAGCAAGAGGCACTATAAGCTGTATTGGAGCGACTACAATTAATGAATATACGAATACAATTAAAAAAGATACTGCTCTAGATCGTCGCTTTGAAAGAGTAACCATCAAGGAGCCTTCTAAGTTCCAGATGCAAGAGATATTACCCGTTATTGCTTCATATTATGAAGAGTTTCATTGTGTTCGTTATACGGATAACTTTATAAATAACGTCATTAACTTTTGTGAGAAGTATCTTCCGAATAAATTTTATCCAGATAAAGCTATTGATGTTATAGATCATTGTGGCGCACAAGCAAAAGTTTCTCATTGGGGTCAAGACTCTTCTTTTAAACAAATTAAAGAGAATATAAAAGAAAAAATATTGACCTCGATTCTGAAGATTCTATTCTCTCTTTTGTCACAGATCAGTTGACTTCTTGGACAAACGAAAAAGAAGAAGAGTTGCCAGATGTTACAGTGAAACACTTAAAAGAGTTTTTCTCTAAAAAAGAAAATCCCTTGAGGAAGCCAAATATTTTATCAGATCTATCTCACAGCTTAAAAGAAAAGTTTGTGGGTAATGATAAAATCATCGATTCTCTTATTGAATCAATATCACTTTCAAGTTACGGGATACATAAAAAAAGTTCAGTTCCAAGTATTTACTGCATCACTGGCGAAGAGTCTACGGGCAAAAGTTTTTTCTGCTCTACCTTAAAGGATTCTCTGGAAAAGAGTGGAGTGAATGTCTTAAATTATAGTGGAGTTCATTTCTCAGATGAGTTTGCTAAGTTTAAAATCTTGCCAGAGGTCATGAATAACACTTCTTTATGTGAGAAGATAAACATCCATCCTAACAGCGTCATTATTATTGACGATTTCCATAAGTTACACCTTTCTGTTAAGAGTCTATTTGCTCAAATACTAAAGGACGGAAAGTTGCAAATGTCCAATGGGGATATCGCTGACTTTTCCAACGTCAAAATTTTTGTGACTAGCGGAGTAGAAAATACCTCATCAATGGGCTTTAATTCCGACAAAGAATCTCCAACCTCGTCTATTTTTAAAGAATTATTATCTCTGGTTGATTGCAATGTATTATTGCAGCATATTAAAAATAAGGATATTTTTAGAATCCTTTATAACAAGCTTCAAAAAATTAATGATGATTTGCGCTTAAATAAAATAGAAGTTATATTTACCTTGAGCTTTTTGAAGAAGTTTGCTCGCTCCTGTAAAAATTTAGTTGATTTTGAAGAACGATTTGAAACTCATATTAACAAGTTTATTTGCGAAAAAATCACGGAAAACTGCTCAGAGATAAACCTGAACAAAATTAACGTATGAACGAAGAACGAATATTTTTCTGTTGCCCTAACTGTGGGGGTAATATGGAGGGGGACGGATATACAAGGGTTTTTCATTGCGAGTTTGTAGATGCCCCTTTTGATGTTGAACCAGATGCTGACCCTATTTTTTGTAAGGATTTTAGTTGATAAAGTTCTAATTGCACTTAGAATAACGTGTTATGAAATTAAATCGAAAGCAGAAAACTGCATTAAGTCGTATTCGTGGAACTCGTGGTCGTTTCTTTGGTCTTCAGACCACTCAAGGAGAAACTTTGAACGCTCAGTTTCGTGGAGAAACTGGGAACTATATTCAGGTATTCGACCGAAATAATGGCTTAATTCGTCGTTTTGCTAAAACTAGCCTTGACAAGGTTTCGTTTAGTCAGTAATGAGTGGGTCTACCGCAAGATATTTGAGAGGTTTGCTTAATTTTCAAGCAAATCCGATCATGAAAAGAGTTTACAAGCGTGTTAAACAGCGCTACACTAAGCTCCCTCACGATCAAAAACATCTAATCAAAGATTATTTAAAGACTCATGGAAGAAAATAAAAAAAGTGAATGGAGCGACCGAGAAGTTGGTGCTCTTTGGCGAAAAGGTGGCGAAAAGCCATTTTATTCTGGTAACTTTACGGTTTCTGGTTCTACTACAGAAATTGTCATTTTTCAGAATAAGTTTAAGGAGAAAGATGCTCAACCTGATTTGCGGATCTATCTTAGCAGACCTCAAGATTCTACCCAGACTAATGATGACTGGTCAGAGCGTGAAATCGGGGCTTTGTGGCGTAAAGGTGACGATAAACCTTTTTATTCTGGAAGCCTATCGGTAAAAGATGAAAAGACGGAAATCGTTATTTTCAAGAATAAATTCAAAGAGAAGGATAATCAACCTGATCTACGGATTTATAAAAGTAAAGCGCTACAGAAATAATGTCTCCAGAGCAAGAGCAGGAGCTTCGTGAAGCCTTCGTAAATCATATTACGAGTAATTTGACTTTCGCAGAGTTGATTGAAATTGTGTCTACCTTGGTAAACCAAGAAGTTGACCAAAAGCTTAGTAAGATGACTGATGAAGAAAAACTTCAAAGTTATAACGAAGTTTTTAAAAAATAAGTGTAACATCCTTTGATGGAATACGATTTCTCTAAAGAAGCTAAGGAATTTCTTGAGTCTCAAGCTGCCAAGCGATCTGGGCCTAAAAGTGGAGCACAAACTCCAGCCAAGCCCAGTGAGCGTAAAAAAGGTTCTAGTAAGAACAAAAAGGGTAGTGCGGGTAAAGATGGAAAAAAAATTACTTTTTCAGAGAAGATTATAACGTCCCTTAAAAATAAAGTTAAGGAGCATAATGAGAAGTATTCTAAGAAGGTTTCGCTTACACAACTTAAAAAAATATACCGTCGAGGTGCGGGTGCATTCAGCTCTAGCCATAGGCCCGGCAAGACCAGAGGTCAGTGGGCGATGGCTAGGGTTAATATGTTCCTAAAGATGGTGCGTGGAGGCAAAGTTAAAAAGTCTTACCGCGCAGCAGATCAAGATGTTGCCAAGGGATCTGAAGATTATTATATGGAAGATCCCAACATCGCCTTTGTTGATTTTGACGAGCTTGATTTCGCTTGCGCTCGCTTAGATCTTCAAAAGATCGATGCTTTAGAGGAGTCTGACCAAGAAATCGAAGACCTTGAGTATTCAGAGGCTGAAAAAAAAACTTTAAATAAACCCTTCCGCTTAAAAGACGGTAAAAAGAAATTTGGCGTTTATGTAAAAAACCCAAAGACTGGTAATGTGATCATGGTTAAGTTTGGTGATCCTAATATGGAGATCAAGCGTGATGATCCAGATCGTCGCCGTAATTTCCGCGCTCGACATAAGTGCGACACAGCTAAAGACAAAACTACTCCCCGCTACTGGAGCTGCAAATTTTGGTCTAAAAAGCCTGTTAGTTCAATGGCCTCAGAAGAGGTTATTGCTTGGGATGATGACGAACAGTTTTCTCAGTGGTGCTGGGATGACGAGTCTTTTGCAGAGCACCAAGATTTATTGAATGGCTATCCATTCTTAGAATCAGTAAAAGAAATTGTAGAGGATCAAGGCGAACTCTAATATAATACCTTTGTGAAAAGGGTATTAGTTACTGGTAGCGAAGGATTTATTGGCAAAAATCTCTGTCCTTATCTTGAGAAAAGGGGAATAGAGGTTGTCCCTTACGATATTAAGTTCGGGACTAACTTACCTCCTTTGAATGGTATTGATGCGGTTATCCACCTTGGAGCTAATTCAAGCACCACAGAAACCGACTTAAAAAAGATATTAAATGAGAATTTTATATTCTCTGGCACACTTTATCAATTGTGTGCTAATATGGATATTAAATTCCAATATTCTAGTAGTGCTTCTGTTTATGGTGCAGCAGAGACATTTGAAGAGGATCAGTTCTGCGTCCCTCTAAACCCTTACGCCTATAGCAAATATATGTTTGACAACTGGCTTTTAAATGAGGATCATCCCTATCAAGGGTTTCGTTACTTTAATGTATATGGCCCACATGAGGAACACAAAGGAGATCAGGCAAGTCCGATAACAAAATTCATCAAACAAATTCAAGAAGATGGCGAGATCAAAGTATTTAGGGGAAAAGCTAGTAGAGACTTCGTGCATGTGGAAGATGTTTGTGAAGTTCATTATAGGATGCTTCATCATGATGCTAATGGGGTTTTTAATGTTGGGACTGGCAACTCTGTTTCTTTTAAAGAAATTGCAGATAAAATGGCAGAAAACTCTGGGGCGAAAGTCAAGCAGATAGCGATGCCCACAAAACTTAAGGGCAAGTATCAAAAATTTACCCAAGCAGACATTACAAAGCTGACATCTGTGATTGGAGAAATGGATTGGAAACAAGTCTTAGAGTGTATATAATAAAGTAATGGTATCTCTAATTAAATCTGTATTGAAAAGCGTGGAGTTATACCTCAAGTTGAGAAATAAACTCGCATTCTCTGAAATTACAGAGAAACATAACAAAAGAAAACATGAACTTATCGAAGAAATTGAAAAGCTACGGGATATTGGCGACAATGAGTCCAATGATCGCGCTGACTTCTTGCGGGGGCAGCTCCTCACCGAAAACAAGCAGTTTAAACATATATCAGCCGTCTTCCTTGAATCTGAAGGCGGGTCAGCCGATTCAGACTAAGGAAGGAGTTTACACTCCCCAGACTGACGAAGTTTGGCATTCAGACGCTCGTTATAGGAAGTTAGAGCGCGAAGTTTACAATCAATAATTAGCGCTTCCTTCTGAATAGAGGTAGTAAAGCTACAGTTAAAAATAGTAAAGAATTAGCTTCTGGGACTACTGGTAACGTAGTCCCATTACCTTGAACAAGAGAATTAGGAACAGCTTCATCAAAGACAAAATTGTCCATTCCAAAACAGAAACCTGAATTACCGCACTCAGGGCAATTTGAATTTCCAGTGTGAGTTGCTGATACACCCCTATCAAAGATAACTACTTTATCGACGTTATCAAAAGAGCTGGGTAAGAAAACATCTCTAGTGCTTGCTGCACCCCAATCTACGCTGGGTAAAGCGTATATCTCCGTAACAGGGGAACCATTTAAGTAACCTTGAATCCCAATATTTTCCTCATTTGTAGCTGGTTGCCCACCAACTGAAGTATTCGAAGTGATCTGGAAATACTGTAAATCAAAAGGGTTGTTATTTTGAAGAGAAATCTCTATAGCAGAGATTGCATTCCAATGACCGTGGATAACATCGTTCCCCACATCATAGTAATCACCTACAGTCTGAAAACTCCAATTTTCGGTGGGTGAAACATATTCAAGGATAACGGATTGTTCTTGATAGCTAATGACCCCATAATTTTGAGAAGTTGTGGTTGTGATGATAGTGCCACCTGATTCTAAGTCTGCTGTCCCACCTGTAAAGGTGACGATAGCTGCTTTACAAAAGCAGGATATAACAAATATTGGTAATAGCAGGGGTATTAATTTTTTCATTTTTTAAGTTTTTTAAGTAAGTAGTCTTTAAATTTTGACAATCTTCCAGTGATTTTGTTAAGCAATCTACTTAACTTGCTATCTTCTGGTGCGAAAAACGCAAGTGTCCCGACTATGCCCATTACCGCGATTACAAATTCAGGCAGCGAGGACATATAGGGCGCTAAAATTTTGTCGAATATTTCTTCCATGATTAATAATCAGATAGTTTGGGAGGATCAGTAGGAGGCTCATTGGAATTAATTTTGAGATCCTCCCTTACTTCAAGTAATTCTTTGTCTCTTTTTATTCTCTCCTCCTCATCAAGCTCATCTTTTTCTTCGCTCTCCTCAGAAGAGGGATTAGAACCTTTAATGTCACCATACCCTTTTTCAGCGTATTCTCTAATGCCTTCGAAGGTTGAAATGCCTAAAACTGACTCAGTAAACCTATTAAACTTGGAGAATGCTCCATATTCTTGCTCTGTAACAACAGCTATCTCTATACCTTCCGTTTTCGCTGCTTTGGCTTGGAAATAGGTTCCACTTGCAATTGTCATTACTCCAGCAGTTCCCATTGCTGCCATTTTTTGAGTTGTAGCAGCTATAACTCCAACCCCTACCGTAACGTTTTTTGATTTTTTTGTCAGCCTCTTGTTATTTTCATCTGTTTCTATGAGCTTTTGCAAGTTAGAATCATCTGAAGATTCACCTTCGACTTCTGGGTTTTCTTCTTGCTCTTCAGGGGGAGATTCGACTTCTTCCTCCTCCTCTACCATCTCAATCCCACACTCCTTGCAAACACACTTTTGATCATCTAAATCCTTGATCTTTTGTAGTAACGTCCAAGCCGTCTCTCGCGCATGTCTGTCAAGATCAGAGATAACCTCGCTATCATCTGGGTTACAGTATTTTAACGCGAAAGCCTCAGCTTCTTCAAGATTTTTGTCTGTTACCCCCATTTGATTTTAGTTACACTTAAATCAAATTTTGTGTAATATACCTTACATGGATTTTAAAATTATAATAAGGGAGTTCTTAGATGGAGGTTGGATTATCCCTGTTATTGGGGCAGCGGGGATGATTGTTCGAATGCTTACTTTTAAGGGGAGCGTTTCTTTAAAATGCTTTTTTAGGAATGTTTTGGCTGCTGCTATATTGTCAGGAATTTTATGGTTCGTGTTGCATGATGCCCCTATAAGTGATTTTATTAAGGCTATTTCTTATGGCGTAGTTGGAGTGGTGGCTCCAGAAATTATAAATGGAATCATTGCCTTAGCCAAGAAGTTCGAAAGGAACCCCGATAAATTTTTAAAAAAATAGCTAATTAGTATGATATTAATTAGTTGAATTTATCTTGCCAAAGAATATAATTAAGTGATTATGAAGTTTTCTGGTAAAGATCGTATCGTCAAACAAGTTCAAAAAAAACTTGGCCTTAAAGCTGACGGAATTGATGGCCCCGCTACATGGAAAATGATTTGGGAGAATCTGATTCATGATGATAAAGGTGAGCCAGAAAAGCCAGAACCTGAAGCTCAAGAACTTAAAGATGATTACCCTGAAGTTTACAAAGCATCCCCAAACCAGTCTGGGCCGATTAAACCTAAATATGTGATTCTGCATCATAGTAGTGGAAGTCATGATGGGACTCGTTCATGGATTTTGAACGCCGCATCCAAGGTTAGCTACCACTATCTTATTGCGCCTGATGGATCTCGCACGCAATTTGTCTATGACAAAAAAAGAGCTTGGCACGCTGGAAGATCTTCTTGGAAAGGTGTGAGTGGTCTAAATGGTCACAGTATCGGTATTTCTTTCTACGGAGA
>FUWD012864724.1_pt1 | contig 21406 bp, 15 predicted proteins | sample 1063281 | NCBI WGS metagenome assembly FUWD01 (sample SAMEA79048168, study PRJEB19326) | metagenome | biome: marine | reverse complement strand
GGTTTTGGTGGCAAAGGCATGGGTTGTGGCGCAGGGTTGGCTCAAATTGACAATCTAACCAAGGATCAGCTCGACAAGATTAATGCTGAAAAACTGACTTCCTTAAGAAAAGAGAAGCCCTGAGGTCACAGAAGGCGCTGAAGAGAATCGAATTGATGGATTTCGCCGCCAAGAACCCACAGGACGAAGCGACTATCCAGAAAAAGAAAGAAGAAATCTGGTCGCTTCAGGACAAGATGAGAAATGAAGGTCGATCTTTTGGTACCAAGATTCGTTCACTGTTGACCCCGGAGCAGAGGGAGAAACTCGGCGTGGGCGGATTCGGAAAAGGATGTTGTGGTCAAGGTGGATATGGCGGAATGGGTGGATGCCGCCAGGGCAAAGGCGGCGCCATGGGATTCGGCCAAAGAAGCTGATTGCTTCGCAATTGTTAAGCCAATCCTCTAGCCCGGACGTCAAGTTCGGGCTTTTTTATTAAGTCTGTCTAATAAGTTGTTCAGGTCTCTCCGTATGCTTCCAGATCCAGCGATATAGTTTCATAGCCAATCTTTTTAAGCTCAGAAACGATTAACCTTCTGATCTTCGGGTCAGAAAGGATCATTCCAAATTCATCTCCGTTAAGGACAATTCGGGCCAATTTCCCGTGAGTTCTCAGGCGAAACTGAATGAAACCCAATCGTCGTAAAAGGTTCTCCCCGGATCTTATCTGGTCTAGAATCTCTAGAGTTATGGGACTCCCCTCGGGTATTCTGGTGGCTAGGCATGGTTGAGCCGGCTTGTTAGCCTGTTTATGAAAACCGGAGCTTTTCAATAGGGCCCTTATGTCAGCTTTTTCAAGACCAGCGTCCCTGAGAGGCGTGTGAATCCCCAGTTCGGCCAAGGCCTTAAACCCGGGTCTCTCCGATGGGTCATCATCAGATTGGGCGCCATCGAAAATCACTGCGGATTTGGGGTAGTCCTGCAGTCGCATCATGGCTTTATAACGAATAAGTTTGCAGTGATAGCAACGTTCCGGACCATTTCTGCAAAATTGTGGGTCCTGACATTCTTGTGTTTCAAGAGTGACAAGCCTCACATCCAGCGCGTCTGCAAAGTCCTGCGCCTCACTAAGCTGTTCCGGAGGCGATGTTGGAGAGAGCGCCGTTATCGCCATCGTACATTCGCATCCAATAGTCTTGACGGTTTCCAGCAGCAGGAGACTGGAATCCACACCGCCTGAAAATGCTACAAAGACATGCTTGCCGGATGCAAGATCTGCTATTATCTCTTGAAGTTTTTTTCTTTACCGATCAAATCTGAGAATTGTCTATGGTCCATTACACATCCCACTTCTAGCGCCGACGCCACCAGCGCGCGCCGGTAGAATCGACAGAAAACTGTGGACAACTTTCCCGGAAACTTTGCTGAGTAGTTATTTCAGGCTGCGTTCAATCCATCCGCCTCCAATAACCTCATCTCCACTGTAAAGTACGGCGGCCTGACCAGGGGCCACGCCTGATTGGGGGGATTGAAAAGCTATCACTAGCGCGTCTGCTCTCTTTTCTTCTATTATGCAGGGGGCTTCTCTCGATGTTGATCTGACTTTAACCATAAATTCGCTCCCCGCTAAAGCCCTTTCATGGGAGACAAAAGTTAGATTGTTTATTAAAATGCGAGAAACTAAGGTTGAATTCCTGCCTCCCACAATGACAGAGTTATTTTCCGCGTTGATTTCGATTACGTAAGAAGGTTCCGGTAGGCAGACGCCCAGCCCTTTTCGCTGGCCAACGGTGTAATAGATTATTCCCCGGTGTTTTCCAATAATGAGTCCATCCATATTCATTACATGACCTGGTTCAGGCTTGGCCCCCTGTTCCAGGAGAAAGTCGGTGTACAATGCGTTACGCACGAAACAAAGCTCCTGTGACTCCTGTTCGCATTGTACCGAAAGGTTACGCCCCGCCACTATTTCCCTCGCCATGGACTTGGTAAGCTCTCCGAGGGGAAAGTAAAGGTTTGAAAGAGTTTCCTGGTCCAGCATGAACAGGAAATACGATTGGTCCTTAGAGCTGTCGAGTCCCTTTAACAGATGAAAAGCATTGTCTTTTTCAATGATCCTGGCGTAGTGTCCAGTGACCAGTTTGTCGGCGCCCGACTTGAAAGCGTGTTCAAGTAAAAACTTCATTTTTATTTTTCGATTGCATGGAGGGCATGGCGAAGGGGTACGACCGCGACAGTATTCTGAAACAAAATAGCTGATGATCTCTCTCTGAAAATGTGTGGTCAGGTCGACCAGCTCAATCGGAACGTCTAAGGATTCCGCCACTGATCTAGCTTTGGACCAGGCATCTGTCTGGCCGGGCGTGAGCTTCATGTGAAGCCCAGTAATCAGGTGGCCGGCTTCTTTCATCAGAAGAGCAGCGCAAGCGCTATCTATACCACCGCTAAGCGCAACAGCCATTTTCATGTTTCAGGCGTCCTGATCTTATCGAGATGGAGGCAAATTTGGACTTGGGCCGAAGAGTGGTCCAAACAATCCACCAGTCTGCGGTTCCTGTTGAGTTATAGGGGCTGCGGGTATGCCGCCTCCTTCGGTGAAAAGCGGCAATGGAGACCTGACAAATTCAGCAAGTGTTTCCAAAGAGTCGAGAGGAGAGATAACGAGAGTATAACCGTTAAAGGGAGCGTATATGGGCTCGATAACGGATTTCAATGTAGTTCCCTCCTTGGGATCGTTAGCGACTGTAAGAAATTCTTTAAACATAATTTCCGGAGGAATTACAAACTCCCGTTCAGGTCTATTGCGCAGAATTTCTTTCATAAAATATCCCCAGACAGGCAGAGCGGCTCTTGAGCCCTCTTCCCTGCGTCCCAAGGGCCTTTTTTCGTCAAACCCCACCCATACCCCTGCGGTATATTCGGGGCTGAAACCTACGAACCAGGTGTCTTCAGCGTTGTTGGTCGTTCCTGTTTTTCCAGCGATATCCTTACGTTTCACATATTGACTTGCTCTGGCGCCAGTACCCTGACGGATGCCCCCCTGTAGCAGGGACGTCATTATGTAAGCGGTCTGGGGAGACATCACGGCCCTTGCGCGCGGCGGGTCAGTTAATCGGTCGTCTTCTTCAGCCTCGGTCAGGTTATGTTGCGTCGAGGCCTGACGGAACTGCGGTGGAAAGCTTGAACCAGGTTTTGCAAGGGCCTGAGTGGGGAGTCCCTGGACCCTGGAAACCTTTTTTTCTCCTGATTCCACCAATTCACGAAATTCCTCACGCGCGACGGGGTGGAGTGGATCGGATTCAAGCAGAGGAATGTCACTATGATCTTCTAATACGTTTCCAAACCGGTCCTCTATACGCTTCACAAATGTTGGATCGACCGCAACTCCCCCATTAGGGAAGACGGTGTAAGCGGAAGTCAACTCGAGAAGAGTGACCTCAGAAGTGCCCAGGCTAAGTGAAAGGTTTCGCCCAAGAGGAGAAGTTACTCCCATACGATTGGCCATTTCCATTACTGGCCCCAACCCTGCGTCCATCAAGATCTTTATGGTGCATATATTTCGCGACAGTTCCAGCGCTCTTCGAAAACTCACGGGCCCCATAAAACTGCCACTGGAATTCTTCGGTTCCCACTCTTCATCCACCCCGTCCACATCAACTACTATGGGTTCATCCACTATTATAGTGGCGGGGCTATAACTTTTCTGCTCCAGCGCCGTAGCGTAAATAATCGGTTTGAAGGAACTTCCCGGCTGACGTTTGGCCTGAATGGCGCGGTTGAACTGGAAATGTTCGGAAGATGATCCACCTACAATAGCCCTAACGTACCCAGTGTTATTTTCGATACACACCATAGCGCCCTGAAGTTTAGGATCATCGTCCGGGACAAACTCAGGAAAGTTGTTGTCATATTTTTCAAAACGGAGCGCTAATACCTGGCCGACTCTATAAACAGAAGCGGCGGGCTTTGGAAGCCGGACCCGTCCTTTGAGCTTACCGCTGAAAGCCACGTCAAGGATAACCTCGTTATTCGGAGCCGCAGATGTTTTAACAACTATACCCTGGTAAATCTTTCCTTGCGTAAGGGTTGGAGTCGGTCGCTTCTGGAGTAAATCAGCTATCTGGTTTGGTTGAACGGTCTTGAGGATAGCCAGGTGTTTCTGGCGTTTCTTTATTTCATCGAGCCCTTTATCCATAGCTTCAACGGCCGATTTCTGGAAATCGAGGCGGCAGGTGGTGAAGATCTTCAGACCATCATTGTAAAGTTTTTCTTCGCCATATTTTCTGACTACATAACGGCGAACCACCTCTGTGAAATCCGGAGCAAGATCGAGTGGACTAATCGTAGCTTTTCTAAAGTTCAGGGGTTCATCTTTGGCTACGTCGTATTGTTCCTGAGTAATAAATCCGACTTTGAGCATTCGACCCAGTACAGTCAATTGTCTTTGTCTGGCACGTTCCTGGTCCTTGAACGGGTTGAAGCGGGCCGGACTTGCCACCAGCCCGGCTATCATCGCCGATTCGGCGATAGTGAGATGCTCTACCGGTTTGTCGAAGTAGCCTCTAGCCGCAGCCTCCAGGCCGTAACACCCTTCCCCAAGGTAGATTTCGTTTAGGTAAACGTGCAATATTTTGTCTTTGCCCCAGGCTTCTTCCAACCGGGAGGCCAGAATCACTTCCTTGAATTTCCGGGAATATGTGCGCTCCCTGCTCAGAAGAAAATTTCGGGTCACCTGCATGGTTATTGTGCTGCCACCCTGGGTTATGCGTCCTGACAGAATGTTCCTTCCCATGGCTCTCAAGATACCCTGCCAGTCCACGCCGACATGTTCGTAGAATCTGGCGTCTTCAGCAGCTAGAAAAGCATTGATGACATGTTGGGGGATTTGATTGAGGTCAACCACAAAACGTCTTTGTTTAAAAAATGTTCCGATTACCGTGCCGTCATCCGAGAAAAAAGTCGACACTGTCCTTGGTTGATACGAATTCAGTTCAGGTATATCCGGCAGCGTACTGGAATATGACATGTAAGCGCCAAGTAGTGCGCCGGTTATCACTATCGGAATTTGAATGACAAGAATAACGGGCACTATAAATAACAGGCTAAATAGACCCTTGGAGGTTTTACGCTGACCGGGTTGTCTCATGGTTATATCCTACAACACGAGTAGGAGAAGAGCAATCAAAGGGTAAAAAGCCGAATTGGGTAAACAGATTCAACTGTTGAAATCCACCGTCATGAGATCTTCGGCCTTCAGGACGGTTCCCTTGAAGATTCTCCGGGCCTGACTCACAATGTCCTCTGACTCGCAAGGCGGGTAAAAGTGGGTAAGAATCAATCGCGCAACATCTGCTCTAGCGGCAATTAACCCTGCCTCCGAAGGGGTTAGATGTCCATGCGCCTTCATGCTGTCGGGTAGCGAACACTCACATATTAGTGTATGCGATCCTTTCGCCAGATCGACAAGGTTTTCGGATACGTCCGTATCCCCTGATATAGTTATCGATTTTCCGTCAGCTTCCAGTCTGTATGAAAGGGATGGAAACGAATGAGCCGCAGGCCGGGACATAATTCCAACATCTTTAATCTGCAGGCAATCAGGGCTGTCGGCCGACATCTCATGCGTTAACATGCGATTGTTGCTTGGAATAACCCATGATCCAAAGATTTCGACCAGGCTACCGTGGAATTTTTTCAGCCCAACAGGGCCAACAACATGAAAAGGGTCAGTTCTCATGGGACCATAAGCGTAATTCGAAGCGAAGAGAAATGAAATGAAATCCACAACATGGTCAGGGTGAAAATGGGTGAGAATAATCAGATCGATATTTCTGTAATCTATCCCCGCCTCGCACATCCTTCGCAATGAACCCGGTCCCATGTCGAGCAGAATATTTGCCCCGACGGTCTCAATGAACAACCCTGACGAGTTTCTTTTAAGCGAGGGGGTCGCTGTTCCGCTTCCAAGTATGGTAACCTTCATTGATTCGCCTCAGTATGTTTCGATGAAGACCCTGGCCGGCGCTCCGTCTCCTCCGCGAATCTTCAAGGGCAGGCAGTAAATTTGGCAGGCTCCCGCTGGGACATCTTGTAAGTCAAGCCCTTCAACTATGATTATACCCGAGGACAAAAGAAGTTTGTGAACAGGAGCGTATTTGTCCTCATATCTGTCAACTGACAGGCAATCGACCCCAACGAGTTTTACGCCGCGTTCTATAAGAACTTGCGCTCCGGAATCCGATATATAGGCATGTTTCCTATTTAACTTTTTTCTCGAAGTTCAGCGCTACAATCCGTCCTGAAAAATAATCGGGTTTCTTCACTCCATGCTGAGTTTTCAAGGATAGCCCTGTCAATGACTTTAGCGCCTGTCATGTTCAGGATAATTCCAGGACCCACCAGGATTTCGGGCGGGAGCGTGTCTACTGTCCCGCCGCCGTCAAGATAATGCGCAGGAGCGTCGACATGTGTCCCCGTGTGTGTGGTCATGGATAAAAGGGACAAATTGAATTCATCATGATTTTCCCTCGAAAACAACCGGGACATCGAAAATGGAGGGTCTCCGGGGAAAACCGGCGTCGATTCCTGAAGAACCTGACTTACATCAAATATAGGCATTTTCTAAAACTCAAACATGATGATCCCTAGACGATTTTCAGGGAGCGTCAAAAGCGTTTTGAATTATTTCGTAATCAGGATTTGCCCCGAGGGTTACAATCACTATATCAAATCTCATCGGAGAATCTATTCGTTTCCCTGCCAAATAAAATTTGGCTGTTTTGATTATCCTTTTGATCTTGCGCTGGTCTATAGTAAACAGCGGATTCAAGGCTTCGCTGGAATGCCGCGATCTCACCTCTATAAAAACCAGTTCACCTGATTCGTCAGCGATTAGATCAATTTCGCCAAATCTACAGAAATAATTCCTGGTTATTATCTTATAGCCAAGCTCTATAAGTCTTAGTTCCGCCAATAGCTCTGCCCGAGCCCCTCTAGCTCGGGTAGGCAGTGGCGGATCACTCTTGTGATGTGAATCAGTAATAATCTAATGCCTTTCAGCCATCATTTTTTCGTGAAGTCTTTTTGCCTGAAGTGAAAAAGCCTCAATCCTGGCCTCAATAATCTGGGGGAAAGCATTGCCGTCGGTCTCTATTGCCAGAAAGGGCAATTTTCTTCCCGGGTTCTTGAATATGGGGCTGTTTAGATCAGGACTAGCCCCATTGCTTCCCATTGAAACAATCTTTTCGCCAACAGTGAATTTTTCCGCCAGGATCGCTTCTGCGACTCTTGATGGCATACATCCAAATGGCCCGATTGAGATGATGCCGCAAGAAGGATGGAGGATTTCATGAATGGCCGCTCCAACCGTGAGGATGGCTTCACCTGTAAGTTTCGGAGACACATATCTTTCTCCGGCCTTTATCAGGTCACCAACCTCCAGTATTTCCTTAAAAATAATCCCGAAGGTTCAAACAGTTTCCTGACTTTCTTGTCAAAGTGTCTCTTTACATAGTAGCGAATCCAGAACGGAACATCCCTGGAATCTCCCTCAATCCCTGTCTTGATAAGCCAGTCAACGTACTTGATCCACTCACTTGTCTGAGAAGTCCTTACAATGAAGCCGCGGTCCGACATCTTTTCCACCAGTCTTTGAAGAGAGATGGGGTCGTTCCGAACGTAAATTTCACCAATCAGGGATATTTTAGGAATGTCCTCATAGGGAGCCTTCAACGGTATCTTCGAAAGTTCAACCGCAGATGAGCTGATCTGGCGCTTGATCTCTTTCCATGACTTGTGAATCACATCCACAAGACTCTTCCATTCCCTGAAGAAAATCTCCAGCCCCTGCTCACGGTCTTTGGCCGCCGCCATTATGGTTGACCAGATTTCGTACATCACATCGCCGATCAGAATGGCTCTCCATGCCGGCAATGTAAATCTGTCCCCAAGTCCCAAGTAACCGTTGGAAGCATTAAGGGTAAGGACAGCGGCGTTTGGAATTTCGTGTCTTTCAATCAATCTTCGTGAGAAGACATTGTACTGACCAAAACGGCAGGGACCAGCGGCTCCGGGCATGAAGTAGGCCGTAATTTCTCCTGACGGCCTTATCTTGTCGAAATAGTGAAGCATCGATCCAACTGTGGTCTGGAGGGGAAGGCACTCTTTACAGGATGAATTCCCTCGACCAATTTTCAACACCTCTTCGTCCGCCGGTGGCAACCCATAGGCGTTAATTCCGACCTTTCTGAATGTTTGCACGAGAGCCTGATGGGAGAATCGCCCCATGGCAGGCAACACGACACGTACTTTTGGATGAGTCAACGGGTAAGACTTTCCATCAGGAGTTATTACGCTAGGCTTCCCATCTACCATTCCGGTATAGGCTGCGACAAACTTCCTGCGAGGCGGCGCAATCTTTTTTTGAGCCTCAAGTTCCCTGTAATAATGAACGATGTCGAGAAACGCCTCAATTCTTGTCTCAAGTCCGGCGTCCGCTGTATGGCTGTCAAGCTCCAAAGTCAAGGAAGGCTTTCTACCCATTTCTTCTCTGAAATAACCAACTACGAATGAGTCCGGTCCACACGAGAAGTTGCTTATGAAAAGGCCAAAAAGCTGGGGATGATTTTTGACGAAACGACCGGCCTTGAGGATCATTCGGCCCATTGACCAATACATGGTGTCCTCGTCATCCATGGATTGATCTTCATAGGGAAGCATATCAAATGGAAGGATTCGATATCCTCTTGACGCCAGTTTAACAGGGATTCCCTTGTTGGCTTCCGGCGCAAAGGAATTGTATGGTCTTCCAAACAGGACAATGGCGGTCATCTCTGGAGACGCTTCGATTTCCCTGAGAATTTCCTGTCCCTTGGCTCGCAGTCTTTTTTTGAATTCGTTTTGAGCCTCGACCGCGGCCTCGAAAGCCTTAACTCCTTCGGGCTTACTCTTGCCAAGTTCCAGCGCCATGCTGATGAAGCCATCCCTGCATGACAGCAAGCCTCGGCTCATGTCGAGGAAAGGACGGAGGACCTTTTTATTCTGGATTTGCTCAAATGCGCTTGAAAGGTAGAAGCCCTCTCCCTGAACAAATACGCATGTGCAAGTATTTGGATTTTCTTCATCCGTGGGGATACCACGAACATGCGGCAGAAAATAAACATCCGGGTCTTTGTGAATAAGATTGGAAAAGAAACTGTGAGAAAGTTCTACAGGGAAGCAGAAAGCGGCTCCCTGCTGATCGCTTCCTTCAGGGTCCAGTTTGTCAGGAAGCGCTACCCGGTATCCGAGTTCAGTAAAAAACCTGTTAAAGAGCGGAAAATAGGTGTTTATAAGAAAGGACCTGTTTACTCCTATGACCGGCCTGCTGTCGGATGGTTTTTCCTCCTCCAGAGACTCAAACACCAACTTCTGGCGAAAGTCCACCATGTCCAGATTCTCTGTCTCAAACTGCAAGTTTTTGATCAGATTGACGTACCTGTTACACGCCCCACCAAATGGATATGTTTTCCCTTCAAGCTCTATGCGGGCAATTTCACAGCGGCGATCGCATTTCTCTTTTCCTCCCCGCAAATAAAAGGTTTTTGTAAATAACTTCGCGATTGGCAAGTTGTTTGAGATCAAACCTGTCCTCATGCATTAGTCCAAGATTCAATCTTCGATCAACTTCCAGCGCGACGCCAAAGGCGCCCATCAGTCCCGGTTCCGGAGGCACAACAATTTCCTTGCCAGTCAAAGCCGCCATAGCTGCTGGAATAGCTTCGTTGTAGCAGACCCCTCCCTGCATGAAGACTTTTTTCCCGACTGGTCTGTTTCCTTTGACCCTGTTGGAGTAATTCATACAAATTGAATAAACCAGCCCGGCGACTATGTCGTTTACAGGGATTCCCTCCTGTGCGGCGTTTTTAATGTCAGAGCCTATGAATGCGGCGCACTGGTCGTTGAAATTTGGTGGGTTGGACCCGGAATACGCCACCTTGCCGATTTCTGTCACATTCAGACCAAGACTTTCCTTGGCCGACTCTTCAAGGAACGATCCGGTCCCTGCGCTGCAAGCCTCATTCATGGCGTAGTCACTCGGAACGCTGTTTGTGATGTAAGTATACTTTGCGTCCTGCCCCCCAATTTCAAAAATTGTGTCGACATCTTTATCAAAATGGACCGCCGCCGCCGCATGAGCGATAATTTCGTTGATCACGCCATCCGTCATTGCGTGCAGACCGGCAATCTGTCTTCCTGATCCTGTGACTCCCAGGCCAACTATGTTTAGTTCACATTTGATTTGTTCCAGGAGACTCCGATAGACATTCCGGGAAGCTCCGACTGGGTCGCCATCTGTCCTGAGGTAATCTGAGGCCAGTATGGCTTTGTCGCTTCTCCTCATGATCACGCCTTTGGTCGTGGTCGAACCAACATCAAGTCCCAGTATCACTATATCGTCGTTTACAGCGTCCCCTTTGGGTCTGTCCTTGAAGCTGACCATGTGGCGGAAATTTTCAAGGGGTTGCAAATAAGAGAATGCTGAGCCCTTTTCCTGATAGACTTCAGATGCTCCCGAATAATTTACCGTGGGGTTATCCAGCGCCCATATAGCCGCGCCCATGGCCTCAAAATATGGCGCCTGTTCAGGAATTAATAAATCCTCAATTTCCTGGTTAAGATAGTGGATCATCGTTTTGTTGAGAGATGAGCCACCAATAAGAGCTACAGATTTCTTGGGCAGTTTCTTGAGAAGTTCAACAATCTTGCTGGCCATCATCATCGCAAGGCCGGCTACTACCTGGTCTTTGGGAATTCCCTTGTTCAATGCGTGTGTGCAGTCACTCTTGCAAAAAACTGAACAGCGGCCTGAGACTTTGTGAGGATGTTCGGCGATACCTAATTTCTCGACATCCTGAAGCTCCAGATTCATCCTGCCTATTTGCTGGAGGAAGAATTCGCCCGTTCCCGAAGCGCATTTGTTGCCTGTTTGAATCGCCTGGATCTTGTTGTCTTCGTCCAGATGATAAACCATAAAAGTTTCACCACCGGCGCTCACCACTACCCTGTATTTGCTCTTGTCGGGCAAGGAGAATGGGACGGCCATCTCAACCGCTTCAGGTTCCGAGATCGTGGTCAGTTTTATAAAGTTAATAAATTTCCGACCGGTTACCGCAAGGGGAAGATTCCTTATGTCGGGTATTTTATCGAGAGCATCCAGGAGTGTTTTTCTGGGGTTACCCTCATGAGTGATAGTCGAGGCGCTTACTACGGAAATACCTTGTTCATTACGCCTAACTCGACAAATGCTAAGGGTTGAAGCCCCCAGACACATACCAAGCGCTTCCATCGGTTTAACTCCATGTCATTTAAATTATTAAGATTGTCATCATGTGGGGCGCAAAATAGCCTACGGCAATTTATAACTTTAGTTCATTATAATTGAGACCGTCAAGTCGCATCATGTAAATCCCATCAATTGAATTAAGTCAATGGGAACCACTGTTGTTGAATTTAACAAATCGCCGCAATTTTCTAAAAATGTTATCTCTCGCTCTCATTCAATAATTTATGTATACGAAATCAAAAAAAAGTCTAAAATCTGCGGGTTTTAACGAGATCTTATTCTGTTCATCCTGGGGTTCAATCAAGGAGGAAGGTTTGACAAGAAAAATCATAGTTTTCTTAGCCATAACGATTTCGACTCTCGCTGTTACAGGCAGCGCCTTTGGCAGTTGAGCGGGCTGCTTCCCCTCCTGGTCAGGAGGATCAGTGGACCCGTCTTTCAACGATTCATATTCACCCTATTATGACTCCGCTGGATCCCAGTACGGTGACTACTACGCTGCGAATCAGCAGTTTCAGACGCAGGCTGCTCAGCAAACCGCAAAACCCACCAAGAAAGCGACTCCCAAGACCCGTATGAAGAACCTGTATTAACGTGGTGGATTCAATGAAATGGGCCGAATAAGGGGCGTTATGGAGCGCCTCTTCTACACTTATAGATTAGAAGAACGCAACGTCCTGGTTTTCTGGACGATCAGCCGCTAATCTCATTAGCCGGTTTTTACGATCTCGCCGAAAAGATCAATACCCTTGGTTTCGGTAATCAATACTCTAACAATATCCCCTACCGACGCCTCGCCATCGGTTATGTAAAGTTTTCCGTCAATTTCGGGCGCCTGGTCCCAGGTTCTCCCCTGTAACAGCAGTTCTGTTTCTTCAGAAAAACCTTCGACTATTGCAGATTCTGTTGAGCCGATTCTTTTTTCATCTTTTTCTTAATGAACATTGAGTGTAGTGACCGAAGCTTGCGCGCTCGGGCGTTCTTGATTTTGACAGGTATGGGATCTCCAAGTTTTTCAGAGGGTGAGCCTTCTTCCTGAAAATATGTAAAAACCCCTACATGGTCTAGTTCAAACTGTTTCACAAAGTCAGCCAGCATGACGAAATCGTCTTCTGTTTCAGTCGGGAATCCAACCATCAGCGTCGTTCGGATGGCTATTTCCGGAACCTGGGTCCTCAAGGATTCGATCATTTTACGAATCTCAAGACCTCTCCATGGGCGGCCCATCGATCTGAGAACGTTTTCCGAGATATGCTGGATGGGCATGTCCACATAAGGCAATATCTTGCTGGAATTCCCTATCATGTGAATCAGTTCCGGCTTTATTCCGCTGGGATACAGGTACATGAGCCGGATCCATTCAATCCCGCCTATGAGTTCAAGTTTTTCCAATAATCGGACGAGTCCATTGTCTATACCAAGATCTCTACCGTATGAGGTAAGATCCTGCGCAACCAAAACAATTTCCTTTACACCACAATCGGCAAGCTCGGACGCTTCATGGATCAGATCATCCATGGCTTCACTCTTTAACCTGCCTCTAATTAAAGGTATGGTACAAAATTTACAGCGATGGTCGCATCCATCAGAAATTCTCAGATACGCGTAACCAGGGGTAGACAAGACTCTGCTCAAACCCTTCAGTCTGAACAGACCATCTCTTGTAGCATTTAAGTCTGATGTTTCAGGGAAATTGGTGGGGCTGGTCGAAGCGTCGGAATCAATTACAGATGTCAAACATGAAGACGCCAAAGGGGCTGGGCGGGCAGATGTCGGCTTACTGATTTCTTTGACGGATCCGCAAGACTGGATCATTTCCGAAATCATGCCTATCTGGCTGGGTTTAAGGAAGAGATCAACCTCAGGCAGCAAATCCTTCAACGAATCCCCATATCGCAACGGCATGCAACCTGCCACTATCAGAAAGGCGTCGGGATTTGCAGCGGAGGTATCCAAAATCGTCGCTATAGATTCCTCGACTGCGGGCTGAATAAAAGCGCAGGTATTAATTACAATTATTTCAGCGAGGTTATGGTCCTGCGTGTGTTCAAGTCCTTGAGACATAAAGGCGGCAAGGATTTTTTCGCTGTCAATCCTATTCTTTGGACATCCGAGGCTGATAAGACTGAAGTATCCATTTTTGTTCACTGGTGGGAGGGAACCTCGTGTCCGAGAGAGAACCATTTAGTTCTGAGCTGACTTCAAGTCAAAACGGGAGTCAGGAATTGATTTCAAGAAGGTTACATTGAAGAGATCAAATCGGTTGTAATTGCCAAGGGCGTCATAAATTATCGCCCTCCTGATGGTGAACTTGTTTCTGTCCACGCCAAGCACTATTTTGAAACCGGTTTGCGCATTCGACGTATTCGTCAACTCGAGAAAAATCATTTTATCCTCGGGCGCAGTTTGCCTCGGAGAAAGCTCAATAGTAAAATTGTTGTCCAATGCGGCTATATTTGTGAAGAAACCAAAGAAATTTTCGATATTTACTTCAGGAGGGACTTCCCCGTTTACCTGTGAACCATCGTCATGGAAATAAACAAGATAACTTCTTCCTTTCATCACGACTTTTTGTCTCTCGGGACTCATGACGTCCAGAGCTATTTCCAGGGGTTTTCTAACGTACATCTGTCCCTGGAACCTGTCTCTCATGTCCATGGCCACGTTCACCGTCAGTTGATCAAAGGAAGCGCTGAAGCAACAATTGACGCTGTATACTTCCTTGATCTTCTTTACCACTTCCTGAACTTCCAGGTCTTCTCCCAGGACAGGGCTGGATATCCAGGCTGAACTTCCGATTAAGATTAAGATCAGAAAAAAGTTTTTTTCACGTCAATGACCTTTCTGCGCCTAAAATGTCCATAATCGCTTTCTTGATCAATTGTAAATCAAAATTGTCGTTGGGTATCGGAATATTTCTGGCCTTCAGCTCTTCGGCCAGCATACCGATGGATGGCAAAATCTCTCTTAAGTCATGCTGATCCCTGAGCCTGGCGCAAACTTCGCTCACAGACCCAAACGCAACCATCTCTCCGGCTTTCATTACCGCCAGCAAATCCAGCAAAGTAAGGAAGCAGTCCATATCATGCGAGACTATTATTACTGTTCTGGCTCCGCTCTTCCTGAAGGAATCTATGATCCTGTTGAGGGCCGACAATGAGGGAGGATCCAGGTTAGCCGCCGGTTCATCAAGAATCAGAATGTCAGGGTTGTTGACAAGCGCGCCGGCGATAGCAACACGCCTTTTTTCACCCGAGGAAAGATCAAAAGGGTTTCGATCCCCTATAGCGTCAATGTCAAGGCCAACAGTGGCGCAAGCCTGTCTGACGTGATAGTCGACCTCTTCTTCTTCGAAGTCGGCGCTGCTCACAAGAGGGAAAGCGATGTCTGCAAATACTGACTCCTCAAACAGTTGTTTCTCGGGTTGTTGAAAAACAAGGGCTACCTGTTTCCTTAATCCGTTACCCATTGATCCTATGTCAACATTATTGATGAAGACGCTTCCGGATGTTGGGCTGGCCAAACCGTTAAGGTTTCTCGCCAGAGTCGTTTTACCTGAACCAATAGGGCCAAGTATTCCCAATACCTTTCCTGAAGGAACGGTAAAGCTGATGTTTTTCAGGGCGTGGCGCTCAAAAGGCGTCCCGTAACTGAAATGGTAATTCAGGTTTTCAACTCGGATTTCCAACTAATGCGACTTGATTCCCTCAGAGATTGTGTTTTGAAAACGCCCCGAGAAAGTTACTGTTTGACTCGCCAGGTCGATCCTTCAGGGCCATCTTCGATAAGGATACCTTTTTCAAGCAGTTTGTCCCTAATTTCATCCGCCAGCTTGAAGTTTCTGGTCTTTCTGGCTTCAGACCTCTCATCAAGAAGTTGTCGGATTTGATCTTCAGTAATCCCAAGTTCATCAGTGCCTGATCTTCTTGTTTTCTCAAGAAAATCCTGCGGATTCTCATTAAGGATTCCAAATACATCCCGCGCCCAGCCGGCAAGTTCATTCCCGGCTTTCCGAAGAAGATCAGGCGCTGGTATCTTGTCTTTATCTCCTCCGGATTCGGTATGAATCCTGTTAATAGCCCTGGAGGCTTCAAACATTATCGCCAGGCCCTTGGGGGTATTGAAATCATCATCCATGGCTTCCCTGAACCTGGAATCCAGGTCTGACAATTCTACTGGAAGAGAAGAAAGCCGGCCAGCAGCTTCCTCAATTTCCTCGAGTGAGGCACACGCCGCGTAAAGTCGTTCCAATCCAACTGACGCCTCTCTAATAGATGTATCGTTGAAATCAAGGGGGCTTCTGTAATGACTGGAGAGGAGAAACAGACGCAGGGCCTCGGGATGAGTTTCTTTGAGTATATCCCTAATATTGAGGACATTACCCAACGATTTCGACATCTTCTCGGAGCGTATGTTTACGAAGCCATTATGTATCCAGTATTTCGCAAAAGGCTCTCCTGTGGCGCCCTCCGATTGGGCAATCTCGTTTTCATGATGAGGAAAGGTCAGGTCGGCTCCACCACCATGAATGTCAAAAGTGGGACCAAGATATCTCATGCTCATTGCTGAGCATTCTATATGCCAGCCTGGTCTCCCTGGGCCCCACGGGCTGTTCCAGAAAGGCTCGCCAATTTTGGCCGCTTTCCAAAGCGCAAAATCCAAGGGATCCTTCTTTTTTTCGTCAACTTCAACCCGAGCGCCAGAGACCAGATCTTCGGTCTTTTTTCCGGACAGTTTTCCGTATGTGGAAAAACTTGTGACAGAGAACATAACATCTCCGTCCGCCTCGTAAGCGTGCCCAGTATCTATCAAAGCGCTTATCAACGATATAATATCCTGTATGTGGTCAGTAGCCTTTGGTTCTATGCTGGGTCTTTTTACACCAAGGGCGTCCATGTCGAAATGAAACTCTTTTACAAATCTCTCCGCTAAATGTTTCCAGTCTTCTCCCAACTGAGTGGCGCGGTTTATAATCTTATCGTCAATGTCGGTAAAATTCCTGATGTAGGTGACATCAAGACCACTCTTGAGAAGGTACCGGTAAATTACATCAAACAGCACCACAGAACGGGCGTGGCCGATGTGACACATGTCATACACAGTGACTCCGCAGACATACATTCCAACCTTGCCTGGATTCACCGGAACAAACGGTTCTTTCTTTCTGGTCAATGTGTTGTAGATTTTGAGACCCATTAAGCGCTCCCTAAACATTATATTTCATGGGTTTTCAGGCTCATTCAGCAATGCTACGGCTGTAGCGGCCAAACCTTCCTGTCTTCCGACAAATCCAAGTTTCTCCGTGGTGGTCGCTTTTATGTTGACGCGACTTATATGTATACCGATACAATCAGCGACATTTTTCGTCATTTGCTCACGAAATGGTCCTATTTTTGGTCTTTCAGCAAGCAGCGTGACGTCCACATTTGAGATTCCAAAACCTCGGGAAATTATCCTGGAGGCTGTTTCAGATAATAGTCCAAGACTTGACGCCCCCTTGTATGAGGGGTCTGTGTCGGGGAAAAGCATGCCGATGTCGCCCATGCCCGCGGCGCCTAACAGGGCGTCAATTACTGCATGAATCAGAACATCGGCGTCGGAATGTCCTTCGAGGCCCAAGGGGTGATCAATTTCTACGCCTCCCAAAACCAGCTTTCGATGTGGCGCCAGCCTGTGAGCGTCGAATCCATATCCGATACGCAAATCAGTTCCTCCGAAAAGCAATTCCAGGAGCTTAGTTCATGGTTTTTCCCGCGTCAAGGATCTGATCAAGGTAAATCTGTCCTGTTTATTCAAGCAATAAAAACGTATTTACATTTTGACGCTGAGAAGAAAGCGATAACGCGAAACTTCCAGATATATGGACTTTCCTTGACGAGTTAATGGGCCTGACATAAACTTGTAATTATTCAAATCAGGTAGGCCAAAATTATAAGAAACTTTTGGCTTCATGGCGTCAATAGATGGCCGACAAAAAGAAAAAATTCAAATATTTGAAACCGGTCAGCGGGATATTCGCATGGGTATGGGTAGGTATTCCTCTCCTGTTGATAATTGGGCTGCTTTCGGGACTCCTGGGTTCTGGTCTGGGCGCATACCTCATCTTTTCGAAGGACCTGCCGGATATTCCAGATCTTAGGGCATACCGACCCAAGACTGTCTCTACCTTTTATGCCGACGATGGCTCTGTGATCGGAGTATTTTACAAGGAGAAGAGGTTTCCTGTTCCTCTGGTTTCAATTCCCCCGCATGTAATAAATGCGTTTCTGGCTGCTGAAGACGCAAGATTCTTTTCTCATCCCGGCATTGATCTCGTCGGTATATCAAGAGCGATCGTTAAAAATCTCAAGTCCGGTAATTTCTCCCAGGGGGCCAGCACGATAACCCAGCAGGTCACAAAGAATTTTATTCTTACCAAAGAAAAGAAAATTTCGAGGAAAATACGAGAAGCCATACTTTCTTTCCGGCTCGAAAAATCTCTTTCTAAACAGGAAATATTGAATCTGTATCTGAATGAAATTTACCTGGGTCGGGGGGCTTATGGCCTGGAAGCGGCGGCAAGAACCTACTTCGGAAAATCCACAGGCGAACTTTCGGTTGCCGAAGCGGCGATGATAGCGGGGCTTGTGTCAAATCCCAACAAGTCGGCCCCGCCGAAAAATCTTGAAAACGCGCTCAAGAGAAGAGAGTTTGTGCTGAATAGCATGCTCCGAAACAATTTTATCAGCGACGCTGATTTTCAGAAGGCGATGAACGAGGTTCCAACTTTCAGGGAGAATTTTCCAAATCCGTTTTCCAGAGCGCCATATTTTACAGAGGCTGTCAGGCAAAAAGTCATAGAAAAATATGGTTCAAATCGCCTGTATAATGAAGGATTGCAGGTCTGGACCACCATGAATCCTGTCAGGCAAGACGCAGCCTCAGCGGCCCTGTTGAAGGGAGCTAAGGCTTGGGAGAAGCGTGAGCGGCGTCCGGCGGGACTTGTCAAAAGACTCAAACCCCTTGAGGCGAAAGAGTTTCTGAACGAGTCCGCTCCTTCATCGATAAATGTCGGGGACATAGTCCAGGGGATTGTAATTGAGGCTCCCGAACGCAGGAAAAAGAGGGGAAAAAGAACCAGGAGCCCTTGTCTACGGATTACGTTGTAGCGTTGCGGGGTTCCCTAAAGTTTGGCATGAAACTTTCGACGGGCTCAGAGTACAGAATTAACGATCTTCTGGAATTTCACGTGGTAGAAGATGATGGAAAAAATTTAGCGCTCAAGCAGATAACCAGCCCTCCGATTCAGGGGGCGCTAGTCTGCATTGAGAACAGGAACGGCTATGTCCGGGCCCTGGTTGGAGGACTGGACTTTGAAACGTCATCTTTTAATAGGGCTACACAGGCAAAGAGGCAGCCAGGGAGCGCCTTCAAGCCTGTCGTATATTCAGCGGCGCTGGAATGGGCCGGGTATAGCCCAAACACACTGGTTGTCGATGAGCCCATAGCCGTCGTGATTGACCAACGTGAGCCCGAGTGGGTGCCAGCCAACTCTGATGGAGGATTCATCGGGGCCACCAACCTCACAAACGCGCTGGCTCTGTCCAGAAACGTCGTGGCCATAAAGTTGCTGATGGACGTTGGACTGGAAACCACCATAAACGCTGCAAGAAATATGGGAATCAAATCGCCTCTGGGGCACAATCTTTCTCTTGGGCTGGGATCCTCGGAAGTTACTCCGCTTGAGCTTACCTCTGCGTATACGGTTTTCCCGAACATGGGGAAGCTAATAAGTCCAGTAATGATAAAAAAGGTCATGGATCGTTTCGGAAATGTTCTGGAGGACAACACTCAACTACTGGTTAACACCGATGAGGAAGCAGTTCCTTCGCCAGCCTGGATGTCGGCGTATACAGGCCAGCATAATGAACAGCCTCATGATTTTGAAGAAGACCGGGACGAAGCGGATGACTCAAAAAATAAACCTGTTGACAGGAAGACGGAGATCGGGAATCATTCCCCCGGATTGAAACTGGAATCTGTGCTTACTCAATCATTTCCAAATTTAAAAGGGCCGGACGTAAGGGTAATTGAACGCGCCGTAAGCCCTCAAACAGCTTTTCTTATGGTTCAAATGCTTACGCAAACATGTGTCTCGGGTACTGCGTCAAATGTTAGAAAGCTTCAAAGAAACGATCTCGCGGGGAAGACGGGAACTACCGATGACTGCGCAGACGCTTGGTTTATAGGATTCAACCCTACTTACACTACCGGCGTCTGGATCGGGTTTGATTCCAAGCTTTCCCTGGGCAAGCGAGAATATGGAGGAGTGGCCGCTTTGCCAGTGTGGATGGATTTTATGGGTGAATTGCTAAAAGGCGCCCCTTCTGAACAGTATGTTCCTCCGCCGGGACTAGCCTACCCGGAAAACGGGGAGCGATACCACAGCTATGGCTACAATTCGACAAGAACCGGTCCTGATTTTGACCCGAGTTTCGGCGCCAAGACTTTTTGTCCTGTCGACGCTCCACACTTCATGTATTCGGGAGACATGAACTCAATGCAACAGTGGCCGCCGGGCTACGCTGAAACGTATATGTATCAGGGCGGTATCAGAGTCCTCTCTCCCACAGGGCAAACTCTGGGGTATGCATCGACCTTGCGTGATGAGAGGGGCAGATCCTTGTTCTCTCCGGATGGGCCCTACCAGGGGGCCATGGACTATTCTGAGCTTCAGGAATCCTACAATAATCAAGGGAGGAGATCACCAAATCTTCCTTATCAATCAGGCGCAGGTTACATGGATGAATATCCTGCGCAAGTCTGGGGCAGATAATGAAGTCTCGCGGCTGGTCTGCAATCATAACAATTTTAACTATCCTGATAGCCGGAGTCGTCGTGGGCATGTGGATCAACAGGCGACCCGTCATCGTAAAACCGCCGCCCCCTGATCCGGAGTCCTACAAGGCGCTGGAGGTAGGAGAGGCAGTGGTCATGCGTGTCCATCGCGAACTCAGTCCGGCGGTGGTCAACGTTGTGACAAAGACTCTGGCTTACAATTTCTGGATGCAGGTAGTTCCTCAAACCGGTCAGGGGACGGGATTTGTCATCGACAACAAGGGGCACATTCTTACTAACAGCCATGTAGTGGGTCGTAGCCAGAATATTGAGGTTACCTTCGTCGGAGAACGCAAGCTTTCCGCTAAACTGATTGGACAGGACCCCGTCAGTGATTTGGCTGTAATCAAGATCGAGCCATTTCAGGGTATGGCGATCGCTCCCCTGGGTGATTCCGATAACCTTGCGGTTGGCCAACGGGTAATCGCCATAGGTAACCCGTTTGGTTTTCAGCACACTGTTACAGCAGGATTTATCAGCGCACTAAACAGGGATATAGTAGTAGATCAGCGCACAATGATCGGAATGATTCAGACTGACGCGGCGATCAATCCCGGCAACAGTGGTGGACCACTCATCAACTCCAGAGGACTTGTTATTGGTGTCAATACGGCCATCTTCAGCCAGACTGGCGGGTTTATGGGAATTGGGCTGGCCCTTCCTATCGATAGAGCCAAAAAGGTATCCACCCAGATATTAAAACTTGGTCGGGCAATTTATCCATGGGCTGGAATAGTTTCCGGCACTGATATAGATCCACAATTGGCCCAGAATCTGGGTATTCCCGCTGTAAAGGGCTTCCTGATCTCCATGGTGGCGCAAGGGAGTCCGGCTTACCAGAGCGGTCTCCGTGGAGGGACTCAGATGGCTGGAGCATACAGAGGCCGTCCATTGCTACTCGGTGGAGACATTGTCACAGGAGTGGATGATATTCCTACGCCTACGTTTGATGATTTCCAGAACCTGATTTTTCAGAAAAACATTGGCGATGAAGTAAAATTAAATATCTTAAAAGGTGGCCAAAAGACCGTGGTTCCGATAAGGCTGGCTGAAGATCCCCGGATCTCCAGGTAGACGCACTGTGAGAAAAAACGACGGAATTGTTGACAAGAGAACCAACCTAAATTAAATTGTAACATTGATTTGGTTATTTCGCTTGTTTCCGTGTCTCATCAACTGCATGCGCCCGTAGCTCAGCTGGATAGAGCGTCTGACTACGGATCAACG
>FUWD010005824.1_pt1 | contig 21473 bp, 20 predicted proteins | sample 1063281 | NCBI WGS metagenome assembly FUWD01 (sample SAMEA79048168, study PRJEB19326) | metagenome | biome: marine | reverse complement strand
GGTAGCTGCAAGAATTTANCTTTGGAAGANACCGGTTTTAGATTGCAACTTAGCCATAAGACAAAAAATTGTTATTTCATTGATTACAGGCTCTATATTGGGTTTAGTTGCAGGTATTGTTGGTATCGGCGGTGGAGTGTATTTAGTACCTCTGATTATAATACTTAATATTGGCACTCAAAAAGAGGCTGCTGCTGCTGGTGTGGTATTTGTCTGGGTTGTTTCTCTTGTAGGTTTAATATCGCGACTTCAATATAACTCAATTGATTTATTAGAATACACCCCTTTAATTGTTTCAGTAGTACTAGGTGGTTTCTTAGGATCATATATGGGATCATTTAAATTTAGTCCTAAAACTATGGAAAAATTTTTAGGTATTGTTATATTGCTTGCAATTTTATTATTAATTAAAAAAATTATTTAATAGTTCTGTATATGGATAAACTGATTAAATTAACTACTGTCAATAATAAATTGTTTAAAGCGTTTGGCAATAGGTGAGAGTGCACTTTTCTTATTATGTACAACATACCAATGCCGTGTAATAGGAAACCTTTGCACACTAAGTTGTTTAATAATACCGCTTTCTAGCTCTAGTTTTACGGTGTGCTTTGATACAAACCCTATACCAAGTCCTGCTTGTACTGCTTCAATAATAGCTTCATTGGAATTTATTTGAATATCTGAATTAAACTCCATGCCGGCAATACGTTCAATGGTAATTCGAGTTCCTGAGCCCTGTTCACGAGTAATTAAAGTTTCTTTATTTAAATCCTTAATGCTATTGTTTTTTTTCAGAAGTAGTGGGTGATCAGGATGAGCTATCGCAATCAATGGGTTTTCCATAAAAGGCTTGGTTTCAAGGTTCATCTCAATTGGTGGCTCACCCATAATAACTAAATCAGTATTATTATTAATAAGTTTTTCAAGTAGCATTTTTCTATTAGTAACCTCAAGATGAAAAGTCATCTTTGGGTATTGTCTTTTAAACTTGGCCAATACTCTGGATACAAATGAATTGGTTGTTGTTGCTACGGCAATTTGAAGGTGACCCGCCTCAGGGTCTAATGTCTGTTCAATCTCAGATTTGCTTTTTTCGAGTATATAAATTACCTCAACACAGGTTCGATAAAATTTATTTCCAATATAAGTAGGGGTAACCTTTTTACCTTGAGTATTGATTAGATCAGAGCCAATGTTTTGAGTTAGTTGTTGAATCTGCATATAAACAGCAGGCTGAGTTATGAATAATTCTTTACTGGCTTTGGTAAAACTCTTTAGGCGCACAACAGCCTCGAAGCTGTATAGTTGCTTAAGTGTGTAATTAATCATAAGAAAAACTTATTATTTACTAAATAAATATTATTTTACATTATTTAAACACTCTTGTATCATTGACGTTTTTTAATAGATAGGAGTCCACAATGGATCAATCGAATAGATATGCTGATTTGTCATTAGATGAAGATACGCTAATCGCTGAAGGCAAGCACATCTTAGTTGCTTACACTATGCACCCAGCTGATGGTTACGGTTACTTAGAAGTAGCTGCACACTTTGCCGCTGAGTCTTCTACTGGTACAAACGTAGAAGTATCAACTACTGATGATTTTACTAAATCTGTTGACGCAATGGTATATGAAATTGATGAAGCTGCTGGCATCATGAAGATTGCATACCCTAATGACTTGTTCGACCGTAATGTTACAGATGGCCGTGCGATGATCGTTTCTTTCTTAACACTTGCTATTGGTAACAACCAAGGCATGGGTGACGTTAAAGATGCGCAAATGCAAGACTTCTATGTTCCACCTGCAATGCTTAACCTGTTCGACGGTCCAATGACAGATATTTCTGATATGTGGAGACTTCTAGGTCGTCCAGTTGAAAACGGTGGTTACATCGCTGGTACTATTATTAAGCCTAAGTTAGGTCTTCGTCCGGATCAGTTTGCTACAGCCGCTGAGCAATTCTGGATGGGTGGTGATTTCATTAAAAATGATGAGCCTCAAGGTAACCAAACATTCTGTCCACTGAAGAAAGTTCTTCCAATGGTTCACGATGCTATGAAGAAGTGTCAAGATGCAACTGGTGAAGCTAAGATTTTCTCTATGAACATTACAGCTGACGATCATAACGAAATGTGTGCTCGTGCTGACTTCGGTCTTGAAACATTTGGTGAAGATGCTCCACGTTTAGCATTCTTAGTTGACGGTTACGTTGGTGGTCCAGGTATGGTTACTACTGCTCGTCGTCAGTACCCAAATCAATACTTACACTACCATAGAGCTGGTCACGGTGCGGTAACTTCCCCTTCTTCGAAGCGTGGTTACACTGCATTTATCCTAGCTAAGATGTCACGTTTAATGGGTGCTTCTGGTATCCACGTGGGTACAATGGGTTACGGTAAGATGGAAGGTGGTAAGGATGATAAGATTATCGCTTACATGATTGAGCGCGACGAGTGCCAGGGTCCTTTCTACTACCAAAAATGGAACGGTATGAAGCCAACTACACCAATTATTTCTGGTGGTATGAACGCTCTACGTCTTCCAGGTTTCTTCGAGAACTTAGGTCACGGTAACATCATTAACACTTCTGGTGGTGGTTCTTACGGTCACATTGATTCTCCTGCTGATGGTGCAACTTCACTTCGTCAATCATACGAATGTTGGAAGTCTGGCGCTGACCCAGTTGAATATGCTAAAGATCACAAAGAATTTGCTCGTGCATTCGAGTCATTCCCTGGTGATGCTGATACAATCTTCCCTGGTTGGAGAGATAAGTTAGGCGTTCACAAGTAAACCTTGTAGCAAATGGTTAAATAAAAAGCCTCTGCTGCATGCAGGGGCTTTTTAACTTATAAACTATTAAAATTATTAACAATTAATTATATTGAGGATAGCCTTATGTCAGATTTCGATATCAATCAATTTAAGATTGAATTAGAGCCTTTTTACGAAGCACAATCAAACGAAGCGGAGTTATATACTGCCGCATACAACGCAAGATTGCCCGTTATGGTCAAAGGACCAACAGGCTGTGGTAAATCGCGTTTTATTGAGCATATGGCCTATAAGTTAGATAAGCCTATTATCACCGTATCATGTAACGAAGATATTACTGCTTCAGATTTGATCGGTCGTTTTTTATTAGACGCCAATGGTACGCGCTGGGTAGACGGCCCACTTACACTAGCGGCACGCCATGGTGCTATTTGTTATCTTGATGAGATTGTAGAAGCGCGCCAAGATACTATGGTGGTTATTCACTCATTAACTGATCATCGTCGTGAGCTAATGCTAGATAAAAAAGGTGAGCTGGTTAAAGCGCATCCTGATTTCCAATTGGTAATCTCATACAACCCTGGCTACCAATCATTAATGAAAGACCTTAAACAATCAACTAAGCAGCGTTTTACTGGTATGGATTTTGACTACGCTTCGGCTGAGTTGGAAGCAAGTATTATTACCAAGGAATCTGGTGTAGATGCAGATACTGCAGCTAAGCTAGTTAAGCTTGCACAAACTACTCGCAATCTTGTGGGTCACGGTCTTGACGAAGGTGCATCTACGCGTCTACTTAACTACGCAGGTACACTTATTGCCTCTGGCGTTGAAGTAAAAGATGCTTGTAATATGGCACTAGTTTGCCCAATTACAGATGATAATGAAGTGCGTACAACTATGGGCGGCGCTATTGACGCAGTATTTGGCTAATACCCAACTATGACAAGCAAAACACAAGATTCTGAAATAGTAGATAGTGCCAAGCACTATCCTGAGCTAAAGTGTGCATTTAGCAGTGTTATTGATGTTTTCCATAAAAACATTGAACACGCTCAACTAAAACTTACACAATCAGATCTAGAGTATTATTATAAAGGTGCAGAATTTTTGGCCAAAATCGGTCAAGGTGATGGCTTGTCTATTGCCTTTTTAAAGGTAATGCCATGGGTTGGTGGATTTTATGGCGAAGGTGCGATTAAAAAAATCACAGACTTTGCTTATCAAAAAATATCACGCACGCCTAACAAAGATGCAGTAGAGCCATTTTTAATTAGTTTTATTGATGTAATTGAGCATACTAACGTTGATCAGCTTGATGATTATCTTGGTTTAATAGAATATCATCTGAATAAAACTACAATATCTATTCACGGCATTCATGATACACATGAGTCGCCATCCTTAAAGGCACTTATTGGTCAGGTGCATTTACTACTTGAGCAATTAGACTATGAGGGTATTTATGAATGGGTAAATTATGGTCTTAGGTATTTTCAAGATCATCCTGAGAGGCAAGAGGAGTATTTTTCTCTAGCCACGGCTGATTCTAAAGCAGTATTTCAGCGTCAGAGAAAAGGCGCCCTGTTTACTGATTTGGAACGCCCAATTAATCTATTCCAGCAAGCTTTATGGAAAACAGATTTTATGTATGCGCCATACTCACCAGATTTTGAAAAGCTTGAGCATTTTGCACCTTATCTAGAGAATGATATTATTCGTCTGCCAGATATTTATAACGAATTAGGTGATGTATCACCATGTCAACGCTATATGGCTTTGGTGTCACATCTTATTGCGCATTATCAATATACAACTCGAGTAGTTGCAGATAATGTATCACCACAGCAAAGATTTTTTGCTGAGGTATTTGAAGATGCACGTGTTGAGTACTTAGCAGCTCAAGATTATCCTGGTCTTAAGAAACTATGGATGAGCCTTATTCCAGCTCCAGGTGAAGATGATTGTGATGGTGAAAATCAATCTTGTGTTCGTCATCGAGCTATTATTTTAGCTCGTGCACTTATTGATGATAATCATCCATACACTAATAAGCATTTACTAGAGTTTGTTGAGAAGTTTAAAGAGATTATGGCTTCTGGCAATAGTTCATCACAAGACAGTTTAAGTTTGGGTATTTCTTATTTGGTTCAGACTCATAGAACATCTGATTCGTTTCCAGATATGTATTTTGATAATACTGAAGTAACTTATCGTGACGATAACCGCTCGATGTGGATATTTATTGAATCATATGATGAAGATGATGAAATATTCCAGCATGAGAGCAAAACCGAAGATGATGATGAGGTAGAAGTTATCCCTCCACATTATTATGATGAGTGGGATTATGCTTATGAATCATATAAGCCAGACTGGGCTGCAGTATATGAAAGATTGCACTCGCATACCGATGCATCAAAAATTGATCGATTATTAGATAAGCATTCAGCGCTGGTTAAACAGCTTAAAAAAGTACTAGATTTACTTAAGCCTCAAAATAAAAAACGCCTACGTTATCAAGAAGAGGGCGCTGAGCTTGACTTAGATATTACACTTCGTAGTGTGATTGATATTAAAAATGGATCACAACCAGATACTCGTATTAATACCGATTTTGAGCATGATTCTCGCAGTGTATCAGTGCTGTTATTGCTTGACTTGTCAGAATCGCTTAATGAAACAGTTGGTTCAACTGGCCAAACAATTTTAGAGCTTTCACAAGAAGCAGTATCACTGCTTGCCTGGGCGGTAGAGCAGTTAGGGGATAACTTTGCTATTGCTGGATTTAATTCAGACACACGTCAAAAAGTAATGTATTATCATATTAAGAGTTATGCTGAGCATTGGGACGATACTGTTAAGGCGCGTTTAGCTGATCTTAAGGCGGAGTTTTCAACACGTATGGGTGCAGCTATTCGTCATGGTGCGCATTACTTAGATCTACAACAAAGCGACAAAAAACTTATGTTAATTCTTACTGATGGTGAGCCTGCTGATATTGATATTGGCGATCCACAAATGCTAATTCAAGACGCACATAAAGCAGTACAAGAAGTACAACAAAAAGGTATGTACCCATATTGCATTAGTTTGGATAAAAAAGCTGATGAGTACATTGCTGATATTTTCGGTTCACACTACTCAGTGGTAGATCGAATTGAATCCCTGCCTAAAGAATTACCACAATTGTTCTTGTCATTAACTAAATAATGAGTGTTAACACCATAACTGCTAATGTTTGTTTTGACTACAAAGGTCAGACTTACAACTTATCTTCTGAGATAAGTGTTGATAATATTATTAAGCATAAGGATTTTTATAATTCGGTTTATCTAGCAATTGCTAAAGCACATGATATTGGTCTGTATACCTATGAGCTTGAAATTATGATGGATCAAGATATTAGATTTTCAAATGCCCAAGGTTGTGCCGATGGTTGTGTGGTAGAGGGCTCTCTTGATCTTGAATTATTAAGAGATAATCATCAAAAACACCTATCTCAACCTGTTATCGATAGTCTTATTAGTAGATATTCGCTAGATGCTTCTGATAATAATATTGTTGAGGCGCTAACTGAAGCGTACATTTTAGGTAAAAAATAATTTTTTTATCCTAAATCTAGACTCAAGTAAATTAATGTTGTTGTATTGCATCATATAACACAATCTCCAAAATACCCACATTAAAAATATGTAGCTCTTTTTGATATAAGTCAATTACTTAAGTTATTTACACGAGTAGAATTCTGCCTGTTTGTTGTGTGAGACTATTTGCCTGTATTGTTTATGGCAATAAGGTTTACTACTAAATAAACGGCTTCCTATTTAATTATAGGTGTTTAATAATAAGGAGAAGAATATGAAACTAAAGAGGTTTAGTTCTGTTTTATTGGGCTTAAGTTTAGGCGCTAGTCTAGCAACAAGCGCGATGGCAGAGCAGTCATTGCAAGATGTAATGAAAGCAAGGGGTTTGACCGAAAAAGATGTCCTTTCGGCAGCTAAAATTTATACACCTACGGGTGGGCGTGATGAATACTTAGCATTTTCATCAGGTGGTCAAAGTGGCCATGTGATTGTTTATGGTATTCCTTCAATGCGTATTTTAAAGTACATTGGTGTATTTACGCCTGAGCCTTGGCAGGGTTATGGTTTTGATGATGAATCAAAAGCAGTGCTAAGACAAGGTGGTAACGATGATATGGAAATTCAGTGGGGTGATACTCACCATCCAGCATTCTCTGAAACTGAGGGTGAATACAACGGTAAATACTTATTTATCAATGACAAAGCCAATCCTCGTATTGCTGTAATTGATTTGCATGATTTTGAAACCAAGCAAATTGTTGGTAACCCATTCTTTAAGTCGACACACGGTGGTGCATTTGTAACACCTAATACTGAGTATGTAATGGACGCTGCACAGTACGCTGCACCTATTAGTAACGACTTTGTTCCTCTTTCAGAATTTAACGACAAATACCGTGGTGGTTTAACATATTGGAAGTTTGATATGAAAAAAGGCAAGATTCAGCCTGAAAAATCATTTACTTTTGAAATGCCTCCATATTCACAAGATCTATCAGATGCTGGTAAGTTTGTATCTATGGGTTGGGGCTTTACTAACTCATTCTGTTCAGAGCGTTATGTTGGTGGTGTAGAGAAGGGTCGTCCTCCATTTGAGGCTGGTTGTTCACAAAAAGACACTGACTTCTTACACGTTACTAACTGGCAGAAAGCTGCTGAGCTAGTAAATAGTGGCAAGATTGGTAGTAAAGTTAATGGTTCTACATTAATTTCTATTGATGAAGCTGTTGCAAATGATCTAATGTTCTTAGTGCCAGAGCCTAAGAGTCCTCACGGTGTAGATGTTAGCCCTGATGGATCACATATTATTGTTTCTGGTAAGTTAGACAGCCATACGTGGGTGTACGGCTGGGATAAGATCAAGAACGCTATTGACAACAAGAAGTTTGAAGGCACAGATGATTACGGTATTCCTATCATTGCTATGAAAGATGCTCTAAAAACTCAAGTTCAAGTAGGCTTAGGTCCATTGCATACCCAATATGATTCAAAAGAATGTGTGGTTTACACATCAATCTATGTTGACTCAATGGTAACTAAGTGGAACTACTGTACTGGTAAGGTGTTAGATCAGCTTCATATTCACTACAACATTGGTCATCTAATGTCGATGGAAGGTGATTCAGCTTCTCCAGATGGTAAGTACCTAGTTGCACTGAACAAGTTAGCGATTGATCGTTTTAACCCGGTTGGACCTTTGCATCCGCAAAACCACCAGTTAATCGATATTAGTGGCGACAAGATGAAGTTGGTTGCTGATATGCCAATTCCTTTAGGCGAGCCGCATTATGTTGCAGCTATTAAGGCAGACAAGCTTAAGCCTGTTGTACGTTACAAGTCAGGTTGGGATTCTCGTGCTGATAAGCGCTCACCTTATAAAACTCGTGCGGGTCGTGAAAAGGTTGTACGTAAAGATGGCGTAGTTCATGTTTATGGTACAGTTATTCGTTCACACATCACTCCTGAGATTATTGAGGTTGAAGAAGGTGAAACAGTTTCAATTCACTTGACAAACTTAGAGCGTGCTCAAGATGAGACACACGGTTTTGCAATATACGATGAAAACGTTCAATTATCCATTGAGCCAGGTAAGACTGTAAGTACTACCTTCGTAGCTGAGAAGCCAGGTGTATACCCATACTACTGTACTGAGTTCTGTTCTGCACTTCATTTAGAAATGCAAGGTTACTTATTAGTTAAGCCAAAAGGTTATGTAGCTAAAGAAGGCAAGATCCAAGAAGGTCAAGCCTACACTAAAGCTGACTACAACAAGCAGGTTAAGACTAATACTGACACTCAAGCAGTAATTAATTCTGTTGTTGGTTTTATTACTAGCCATAACTACAAAGACTTCCCAGAAGTTGTAGCATTGGTTGAGGATGCAACAGATCAGTTAGGTTTTGCTGATGGTGCTAAGAAAAAGTCTGAAGCATTTGCCGCAGATGGTGACTACCAGAATGCAACACTTTGGGCTGGTCAACATTGGCAGTATCAAGTTAAGACTGCCGATATGGGTCTACGTGCCAAGACGTTCCTTGAGGAGCACGGCGCAGTTAAGGTTGAGTCTAAATAATATTTAATTGTTATTTAGTTGAAGCTAAATAAAATGGGGGGGAGTACCCCCCATTTTTTTAATAAAGGATAAAATTATGAAAAAATTAAAATCATTATTACTGGTTCCAGCGATTGCGATAGGAATCTCTTCAGTGGCACATGCAGATGGCGCCAAACTATTTCAAGAAAAAACTTGTTGGTCATGTCATGGTAAAGATGCACAAACACCACTACTACCAATGTATCCAAAACTAGCTGGTCAGAATGCTGATTATGCTTTTAATCAGCTTAAGGATATTAAATCAGGCAAGAGATCAAACGGACAGTCAGCTGCAATGCAAGGCGTTATGGTGCTTGTAAATGAAGCCGAAATGCGTGAGATTGCCAATTGGCTTTCAACGTTATAAGTATTTACAATTAACAGTATTAAATATTAAAACATATTTAACTACCCTCATTGAGGGCAATATTAAGGACAATAAAAAATGAATAAATTAAAACTATTAGCTTCAATAAGCTTATTAACATTAGGGCTTATCAGTCAGTCTTCTTTTGCATCTGCTGGTGGTTCAGTACAGTGGAATGCTGAAGGTGGTGAAAAATCTGTAGCTATGACACTAGCTCCAGATCGTGCAAACGGTATTGAGATATATGAAGTTTGCTCTGCTTGTCATTTGCTCGAAGGTTGGGGTAGAAAAGACGGAACATTCCCACAGCTAGCTGGACAATCACGTGAAGTACTTATTAAGCAATTGGCTGATATTCGTGCACTTAATCGTGACAATCCAACAATGTATCCTTTTGCATTGCCCGAGTCTATTGGTGATGAGCAGGCTCTAGCTGATGTGACGGCATATATTGCTACATTACCTATGAATCCAGATAACGGCAAGGGCCCTTGGAATTCGTTATTCCCTGAATTTGCCCAAGGAGAAAAGCTATATAAAGACAACTGTACGCAGTGTCATGGTGAGCATGGTGAAGGTATGCCAGAGAAGTTCTATCCAAGAATTGAAGGTCAGCATTATGCTTATATGTTGCGTCAGTTTGAGTGGATTCGTGATGGCAAACGTCGTAATGCCAACCCAGATATGGTTAAGCAAATTAAAGGATTCTCAAATAAAGATATGCAGATGGTTATTAACTGGGTATCTAGAGTTAAGGTTGATCCAAAAGATCTAGCGCCTTCAGCTGACTGGCAAAATCCAGATTACGAATAAGCAATAACCTCTATACAAGGTATGAATTCTTCATGCCTTGTATCCTTATTTATTTAATTTTTTTATATTAATAAAATAGATTTATTAATATAAAAAAATTACTACATGCATAGGATATAAAAATGAGCTCAAATTCACAAACAGTAAAAGTTGGTATTTTGTCACTTATAGGTGTAGGCTTGCTTATATCTATATTTTATTCATCAGTTTGGTGGGTGTCTTTAACTGCCCCAAACTATCCAGTTGAATCCTTTCCAGATGGAGTAAAAATCGAGTTTCATGTTAATGGTGTCTTTAACGGCTGTCAAAAGCAAGAAAAAGTAGAAATTCAAGAAGATGAAGCCCTGGATTGTGTACATGAAATGGACACAATTAATCACTATGTGGGTATGTACCCAATTGCTGCAGGTGGACCTGTGGAAAGAGGTTATGGCCAATTTTTGATTGCGTTTATGGCTGTGATGCTGTTAGGATTTATATGCACTAAGCCTAAAATTCGTATGAGTATAATGAGCGCAGGATTTGTAGCTATTGCAGCTTGGATGTATATGGCAATGTATACTGATGATGGGTTTCATTTGCAAAACGAAGGCTTTGTACACGCTCTTGTTGCCTCCCTTGATCAGGATGCTACAGATACAAGTGTAGATGAACCAGAGTTTGTAATTGGTGGCATTACCGGTGTTTTGAAAAAATCATTAGAAGATTCTGGTGTTGAGGTTGTTCTACCTTCAGAAGTCGAAAGACAGAAAAAACTAGAAGAACAAGGCGAGATATCAATCAAAGAAAATATGATTGAGCAGCTTAAGATTACTTACGATATCGATCAAAAGAAACCTGAGAATAATTATGAGCATTGGAATGGTAGCTCTTTCCAGATTATGTCTTGGCATTATGCTAAGAGTTTAGGTCGCTACTTTAATAATCAAGAAGAAATTAAACCAATGGTAGCCACTCTTGAAATGGCGATAAATCTTGCATTTATCGGCCTAATTGGCGCTATGTTCTTATTAGTATTTGGCGCACGTAAGAATGAAGGAGTGCTTTACTGGTTATTGGTTTTAGTGCCTATGGCACTACCTTTATTCTTTATTATTGATTACTCTGCATGGTTGTGGTGGTATGGGCATACATTAAATGATATGGGAGCCTTCTCGGTTAAACCATTTATGCCTACTGTATTTGGAGATGGCAAGGTGGCACAGTTTGCAACACATTCTTATCCTGATATTGGTTTTGGTATGATGATGGCTGTATTTTTTGTATTAGCTACAGCTGCACTTATACGTAAAAAACAATTTAACAATAAATAACCTAAATTGAATAATGTTACGTGCGTTAATAGTATTTTGCACCCTTACGAGTCTGGTCTTTAGTGTTCAGGCAGAAGAATACCCATCATTTCAAGAACTAGTTGATGCAACTGAGGAAAATGGCACTTTAGTACCTCCTCCAGGAATATATTCTGGCCCAGTTACGCTTGATTACCCTATAACCATTGATGGTAAAGGTAAGGTAACCATTGATGCAGGTGGTAATGGTTCGGTTATTTATGTTGATACTGACGGTACAGTTATAAGAAATTTGCATCTTACCAATTCTGGAAATTCACACAATGATATTGACTCAGGTATTCAAGTAAGAGGTAACTTTAATGTTATTAAAGACAATGTAATTGATAACTGTTTGTTTGGAGTTAACTTACAACAATCTGAGAATAATATTGTACGTAGAAATACCATTTCATCAAAAGATGTAGATCTAGGAATGCGTGGTGATTCTGTTCGTCTTTGGTATAGTTTTCATAACAAAATAACCGATAACATTATTCGTGATAGTAGGGATATGGTTATATGGTACTCTGCTGATAATGAAATTGCCAGAAATGATTCAAGAGGCGGGCGTTACTCTTTGCACTTTATGTATTCACGTTTTAATGATGTTAACGCTAATCATTATGAAAACAATTCGGTAGGAATTTTTCTAATGTATAGCGATGGTGTGATTTTGCGCAATAACTATATTGCCTATGCTAATGGTGCAACTGGTGTGGGTATAGGTTTTAAAGAAACCTCTGATGTAGAGATATCTAATAACAAAATTCTATATTGTGCAACTGGGATGTATATTGATATATCTCCATATGATCCAGATACAACCAATAGAATTCATGATAACACCATAGCCTTTACCAATATAGCTATTGATTTTTTAAATGATTGGAAGGGTAATATTTTTGAGAGAAACTCCTTCAAGGGTAATCAAACTCAAATTGCGGTCTCAGGTGGAAAAACTGCTAATCGCAATATGTGGAAAGGTAATTATTGGGATGATTATGAAGGCTTTGATCAAGATAATAATGGTATAGGTGATAAGCCATATGAGTTGTTTGGTTATGCAGACAGAATATGGATGGATATTCCTCCAGCCAAGTTCCTAAAAGGCACCCCAGTTATGGCGGTTATTGATTTTCTTGAGCGTTTAGCTCCATTTTCAACTCCAAATGTGTTGGTAAAGGATGAAAGTCCATTGATGTCAGCTCCGGAGGCAAAAAAAGTGATTTTATGACAGAGTATAAGAAAGGAAAAAAGCCACTTATTAGCAAGAGCAAGCGTTTAAGCAACAGACGTGAGTTTATTAGATCTAGCGTTTTTACCGGCGGTTTTGTTGCTGCTTCAATGGCTGGTTTGATACCAGTTGTGCGTGGTGATTCTGAAAGATTGAGACCACCAGGGGCTATAAAAGAAATATTTGATGAACAGGATTTCTTTGCCTCTTGTATTAAATGTGGTCAATGTGTTCAAGTTTGCCCGGTAAATGCAATCAAGCTAGCTGAGCTTGATGAGGGTGTTGGTGTTGGCGTGCCTTATATTGATGCTAGGGAGCAAGCATGTGATTTTTCTTGTGACGGATTGCAATGTGTACTTGCTTGTCCAACTGGTGCACTGACTCATGATCTTGATTATCCTGCAGATACACGTATGGGTTTTGCACGTCTAGAATCCCCTAAAACGTGTCTTGCTCTACAAGGTAAAGGCTTCAAGGGTGTTGCCAGAGGTCTGAGCTATAAAGGCTTATTAAGATATGATGAGATTGATCGCTGGAATCCAATCAAGGTTTCTGATCATCCATATGATCTAGAATTATGTGATTTGTGCGTACGTCAGTGTCCAATTGAGATTCGCATAACTCAGTGTGCAGAGCAAGAAAGTGAACGCAACAGAGCTAAGGAGTCTGGTAAATTGGCAAGAGTTGCTGAACAGCATGGCAATGAATGCCCTCCAAAGCATGCAATTGAGATGCAAGCGATAAACACATCTGACGGTGTTACAAGAATGGTTCCAACAGTATTAGATGGGTGTGTTGGCTGTGGAGTATGTGAGATGATTTGTCCTGTTGCAGAGCCTGCAATTGTAATTGATATTCATAAGATAGCTAACTGGGGAGGAGTTTAAGGTGAAATACTTTATTGAATCATTCTCACAGGTTTTTGGCAACAATCCAGCTAGGCCAGCTAAAGACGACCAATCTGAAGAATTAAAAGAAATCTACAAAAACAAAAAACTTACCAAAGAAGATTTTGAAAATATCGATCACCGCTCTCATGTGCTTGGGAAGTGGCAAAAACGTAGATGGATTACACTTATATTAGTAAATTTTTTATTTTTAGTTTCTTATAAATTTGATGTACAACTACTAGAGGGTGCAATGACAGCATCACGATTTGTTGGCTTCCATATGGCTGATTTAAATTCAGCACTGCAAGTAATGTTGGCATACAAGCATGTTGTACTAAATCTAGTTATTGGCACCGCCACAATTTTTATTATGTGGCTGCTACTTGGAGGTAGAGCGTTTTGCTCTTGGGCTTGTCCTTATCATTTGCTTTCTGAGTTGGCTGAGTTTCTGCATTTGTGGTTAGTTAAGAAAAAAATTATTAAAAATCATACTTTTCATCGCAAAACACGCAGTGTTTTTTATGTAACTTTTGCATTATTAGCGCTGCTTTCTGGATATACAATTTTTGAAACCATTTCCCCAACTGGAATTGTTAGCAGGGCAATAATCTATGGCCCTGGAGTGGCTCTTATTTGGGTAGGCGCTTTAATATTGTTTGAAGTTTTTTATTCACGTAGAGCTTGGTGTAGATATGTATGTCCAATTGGTGTTACCTATGCGGCGGTTGGTTCGGTATCACCACTACGAGTAACGTATGATGCTACAGATTGTCATCATGAGGGTGATTGTAGAAAAGTGTGCCTGGTTCCACATGTATTGGATTTAACCATTAAGGGCAAAGCTCATACAGTTGAACAGGACATTACTGCAGACTGTACTCGTTGTGGAATGTGCATTGATATTTGCCCAACTGATTCTCTCAACTTTAAATTTAAGGGCTTAGACAAGTTCTTGTGAAATTAATATGAATTATCTTATTATAGACTTATGATTAAGCTTGCCAAAGTATCTAAAAGGTTTAAGAACAGTGATGTTCTAAAAAGTATAGACCTAGAAATTAATCGTGGTCAGCGTGTTGCTTTAGTTGGTTCTAATGGCGCTGGAAAAACAACATTAATTCGTTGTTTATTAGGTGAGTACAACTCACAAGGCTTAATTACTATTGATAATCAAGACCCTAGAGAGTTTCGTCAGCAGGTGCTTTCTAAAATAGGCTTTGTGCCTCAATTACCACCCCCACTTAGGATGCCAGTTGGTCAATTGGTGCAATTTGCGGCTAGCTTGTGCAAATCTGATAAAGAGCGTATGAATAATTTGGCTGAAAAACTAGGTTTTGATGCTAGAGCTTTTAAACACCAGCCTTTTGTTAAATTATCAGGTGGACAAAAGCAAAAATTATTAATATCCATTGCTTTGGGGAGGGATAGTGAATTATTAGTTATGGATGAGCCAGCAGCAAATCTAGATCCAGAGGCTAGACATATATTGTTTGAGCTATTAGCCGAAAAACAAGAAACTACAGCTATGCTAATTTCAAGTCATAGGCTTGATGAGGTTTCGTCATTAGTTAACCGTGTTGTAGAAATGGATCAGGGAGAAATTGTTCTTGATGATAATGTTTCTGATCTTATTGGTATGTCTAGTAAGTTAGTTTGTAGTATTAATATGCTTGAAGCTGACCCAGCTTTTGCAAAAGCATTGTCAATTTGGGGCTTTAAAACACAGGCTAATGAAACTAGTTGGAGTGGTGTTATTGCCGGCCCAGACCGTTTAAAATTTCTTGGTATGTTGAGTAGATATTCGGCATTAATATCTGGAATTAATATGTCTGAGAACAGTTAGGAGAAAATGTGTTTTATAAGATAGCCGTATTATTTGTCATTATTTTTTCATTGTCATCATGTTTTAATGAGCCAAATACTGGCGCTAAAGACGTTAGATTTGACAGGGATACTTGTGATCGTTGCCGCATGGTATTGAGCGACCCATACTTTGCAGCACAAATCAGATACTTTCCTAAAGGTAAAAGCAAATCCAAGGTTGTCAAGTTTGACGATATTGGCTGCGCTATGGTTTGGCTTCAAGACAAAGAATTCAAGGACGATGCTAAAACTGAGATTTGGGTGTCTAACCATAAGGACAGAAGCTGGATCAATGCCAGAACTGCAACATTTGTACATAAAAGAACCTCACCAATGGAATACGGTTTAGGTGCACAGATAGAGTTTGAGGATGGGGGGTTGAACTATGAACAGGCAAAAGCACATGTTTATAAGATTGAAGAAAGATTTAACTTTCATGGTGAAAAAGGGTCACATGAACATAGTATGAGAGATCAGTCAATGGATAGAAAGGATATAAAATGAAACACCTTTGGTTAACCGCTTATAACGATATCATTGAATCACTTAGAGCTAGATGGTTTGTGGTTTACGCTACTGTGTTTGGTGGTATTGTTGTGATTTTATTCGCCTTTGGATTGTCAGAATCTCGTATTATGGGGTTTACAGGATTATCTAGACTGCTAGTTACTTATATTCAGCTTTCAATGGCCATATTGCCAATTTTTGTACTTATAACCACAGTGCGCTCTGTTGCCGGAGATAGAGAGGCAGGTGTTTTCGAATACATGCTATCTTTGCCGGTGTCATTATCAGCTTGGTTTTGGGGTAGGTTTATTGGACGATTTATTATTGTATTTCTTCCGGTTTTTATTGCTATGGCTGGCGCTGTTGGCTGGGGTGTAATTAAAGGCAGTGAAATACCGTGGAATTTATTTATGTTTTATACGGGTCTGCTTATGGCTTTGTCTTGGTGTTTTCTTGGTATTGGTATGTTGATATCTACTCTAACCAGATCATCAGATGTAGCTCAAGGGGCAGCTTTTATAACTTGGCTGGTATTGTTATTATTTTTAGATCTTATTTTGTTAGGAGTAATGATTCAGGAGAACCTATCTCCAGAAATGGCAGTTACTTTGGCATTAGTAAATCCTATGCAAGTATTTCGTACTGCAACAATGATGTTGTTTGATCCTCAGTTGGTGCTGCTTGGACCTACTGCATATGTAATTCTAGATAATTTCTCTCAAGCTGGATATATTGCTTACGCAATAATATATCCAATGGTATTTGGAATGATATGCGCACTAAGTGCTTATTTTATTTTCAAGCGTAGTGATCTACCGTAATTAAATTAAACTGGATTTTATAAATATGAATAGTAAATTATTAATCATACTGGCATTATTATTACAGCTAGCTTTCTCAACAACTGCGATGTCAAGATCAGCAGCAAATAGAAATCAATTAGACTCAATATCACTATTGGGAGGGTTAAACGGCACTGCGTTGCAATGCGGTTATGTAGAGCAAATGCAACGTATTAAGCAAGCTTTAATATTAAACCTACCCAAGCAAAGAGCGCTCGGTGACTGGTTTGAAAGCTCTACTAATGTAGAGTTCTTGGACTTTATAACTAGTAATAAAAATTGTGGGTCGTTGGCTATATTTACACTACAAGTTGATGATGCAATTAGAGAGTTGGAAGATGTATTTAAAAAATAAAATAATACTATCGACAGTATTATTTTTTCTACACTTAGAGCTTTGGGCGGATGAGCCAAAAGTAGTTGTTAGTATTAAGCCAATACATTCAATTGTAACTGGTTTGATGAAAGGTGTAGCGACCCCTGATCTATTAATTGATGGAGAGCAAACTCCGTATGATTTCCAATTAAATCAACAACATCTTGATAGTTTAAATAATGCATCTTTGGTTATCTGGATTGGCCCTGAGCTTGAATCTGTATTAACAACAAAGCTTAAGCAGTTACAGAAATCAGTCAAGATTGTTGAATTGCTTTCAAGTGCTAATTTAAAAATACTACCATCTAGAAACAACCCAAATCTGCGTGATCCATTCTTTTGGATGGATGATAGAAATGTCATAATATTGCTAGATGAGTTAACACGTTTAATGGTTAATGTTGATCCTTCTAGAGCGCATATATATACTGAGAATAGACGCAAAATGCTAATACCTTTGCGTCGAATTGACAAAGAGTACGAGTATGGGTATCGAGGTTTAAAGGCCGGACTAGGTGTACTATATTATGACACTTTGCAGTATTTTGAACAAGCATACGCTTTAAAGACTCTAGATCAAGTAACTGGAACGGTAGGAGACGATATAAATGCTGCTAATTTGTTAAAAGTGAGGAAAAGAATAGTAGACAAAGAGGCAGCTTGTTTGTTTATAGATAAAAGTATGCCAAATGAAAACCTTGCTTTGCTTACAAACTCTCAAGATATAAATATTGGTAAGCTGGACGTTTTGGCTCAAAATTTTAAACCTGGTGAGCAACTTTACTTGCAAATGATGCAATACAATACTGATATCATAAAGCAATGCTTAAATGCTGATATGGATGATGCTGCAAAGGCTAGACTGTCTGCTATTGATGAGCAGTCAGTAGGTTTTGATAGCATTGGTCAGGGAAGGTTTATCCTAAAAGATCATTACAATAATGTGTTTACCGAGCAAGATATGCGTGGTAAGTATGCATTAGTGTTCTTTGGGTATACGTATTGCCCCGATGTATGTCCAACTAATATGTTTATATTGTCACAAGCATTTGAAAAAATGGGAGATAGTGTCAATAATTTAGTTCCTTACTTTATATCGGTCGACCCTGAGCGTGACGATGCCAAAATATTGCGTGATTATGTGGCTTTTTTTGATCATAGAATTGTTGGTTTGACTGGTTCAAAATTGATGATTAAACGTGTTGCCGATCAGTTTAAGGCTAAATATGAAAAGGGCGATGTTGATCCAAAAGATAAGGACTTATATATTATGGACCATACCGCCAGTTTGTATCTAATGGCTCCAGATGGTAGTTTTGTTACAAAATTTGCACATGGTATCGCCCCAGAAGTTTTAGCAAGTGAACTGAGTAGTATTATGGGCGGCACTATTAATGGTAGATAAAACTACATTCATTAAAGCTCTACGTCCATTCTCACTTATTGTTGCTATTGCAACCTGTGGCTTAGGTGTTAGTCTTGCACTGATTGAAAATAGTGCCAGTGTCCAATTAGCTTATTTGGTAATGATTACCGGATTAATGCTACAAATTGCTGTAAATCTTATAAATGACTATAGAGATATTAACAATGTAGGATTTTCTTCTGCACAGAAAGATGCTATTAAGCGTAATACAAAAATTGGCTGGATAGTGATGTTTGTGGCAGTTATTCTTGGTTTGTATATGGTTAGCATAAGAGGTTGGGCGCTACTGGCGCTTGGAATGGTTGGAGTGTTCGGAGCCTGGGGGTATACAGGTGGTCAAATTAACTATAAATCACGAGGACTAGGTGTTTTATTGGTATTCTTTTTTATGGGGGTTTTGTTAGTTGGCGGTTCTTATTATGTAGTTTCTGGATCATATAGTATTAATGTATTTTTACTCTCATTACCATTTAGTTTGCTTTCATCATTGTTATTATTAAGTAATGAATTGCGTGATTATGAAGATGATTTAGCGCAAGGAATTAAAACTATGAGCGTAAGACTTGGCTTTAACTTTAGTGTGCGCATGTACTACACTATAGCCACACTTTTGTACTTACTTAGTGTGGCTCTATATTCTGCTGATAAGTTAAACTCAGTTACATTAATACTTGTAAGTAGTTTAGCTTTGTGGCAGCCGCTAAAACTGTTGAGTGCTGATAAGCACAAACGTGCAAGCTTAACTAAATTAACAGGCAGGCTTTATTTTTTATATGGGCTTAGCTACATTACAACCATTTGGATGAGCTAATTATGGATCAAGATTTTGTTTTAGCAATCGCCTTACCGCTTACACTGTTTTTTATTATGTTTGGCATGGGTAGCAACCTTACTTTTTTAGATTTTTCTAGGCTAAAAAAAATCCCTGGGGCTATGTTGACTGGAATAGCCTCACAAATGTTGTTGTTACCAATGTTGGCGTTTGCATTATTGTCCCAACTGGGCTTAAGTTCAGAGATATTTATAGGTTTTATGATATTGGCCTTAAGTCCAGGAGGGACAACATCGAACATGTTTGCTTATATGGCAAAGGGAAACTTAGCCTTATCTATTTCATTAACAGCGATAGTTAGTCTAATAACTCCATTTACTATACCTTTGGTTGCCGGATGGGTAATTGTCTCCGAATTAGGGTTGTCAAGTGACATTCAGTTGCCATTTTTAATCACTGTAGCAAAACTATCAGCAGTTACTTTGGTTCCGGTGTTGTTAGGTATGTGGTTAAGATATAAAAGAGTAGATTTTTGTACAAAGAATGAAAAAACTCTAACTACCTTGCCTTTTCTAATGTTGCTTATGGTTATAGCTGGAATTATCAATAATAACTGGGAAAAAATGCCAGAGTTTATTGAACAGACAAGCTTTCCAGCCTTGCTCCTTGCAAGCTTGGCAATTTTATTTGGGTATTTATTTGCAAGAATAATGAGACAAGATAAAAAGAGTTCAAGAACAGTAGCTATTGAAACTTCGATTCAAAATGGTGGTACTGCAATTTTGGTCACTGGAACAATATTGCAAAACCAACAAATGACAATTGCACCGGTTATGTATGGCATATTAATGCTGGTGCCAATGTTTGTATATCTATTAATTCTTAAGTATAAAGCTCAATAATTATGAAAGACTACCTTTCTACCAGTTTTGGGAATGACACAGTAACAACAGATCAGCGGAAAAAACTAATCCGTAGTGTTTTTAAAAGAGTAGCCAATCGTTATGATTTGATGAACGATATAATGAGTATGGGTATTCATCGCCTATGGAAATGGCGCTTTATTCGTGAAATTAAAACCACATCAGGGCGTTTTATTGTTGATCTTGCTGGTGGTACTGGTGATATAGCGAAGGGCTTGATAAGTCCAGGCAAAACATTGTGTATTGTTGATCCTTCAATTGAAATGATGCTTGTTGCTAAAAACAGACTTGGATCAAATTCTAACTACATTGCGTCTGATGCGCAGAATCTTCCATTTGAGGATAATTCAGTTGATATAGTTACTATTTCATTTGGTATTAGAAATGTAACTGACATTAATTTAGCACTTAATGAGATTAATCGGGTATTAAAACCTGGAGGAGCTTTCTACTGTCTCGAGTTTAGTAGGCCGGTTTTTTGGTTAAGGCCATTTTACAATGCTTGGTCAAGAGTTGTTATTCCACGCCTTGGCGCTTGGGTATCTAAAAACCCTGATGCTTATCACTATCTTATTGAATCCATAACTAAATTTCCCTCACAAAAAGAAATGCTTAGCATAATACAAAATGCCAATTTTAGTGATGTTTCATATACTAATTTGTCATTAGGTATTGCTTGTATACACAGAGCAAATAAGTCAAACTAGGTTTATTCAAACTCCTGTTCAACAAAATCAAGGTCGATTTGAATATTAGAATTATCGAGCAGCTCTAAGCATTTTGGTACAGCTAAAAATACCGCACCAAGACACACTGCAATTGCAGCTGGTTTGCCTGGAAGATTAATAATTAAACTATTACCTCGCGTGCCTGCTGTTTGACGCGACAAAATTGCTGTAGGTACGGTGCGTAAACTTACATTGCGCATTTGTTCAGCAAAACCATCAAATATCCTTTCACATACATTGTGTGTTGCCTCAGGTGTAACGTCACGAGTAGTAGGTCCAGTTCCACCGGTGCTTAGAATTAAGTTGCAATCCCTATTATCAGCAAAATCAATCATAGTTTTTTCGATTAGATCTTGCTCATCTTCGATAATAATACTATCTACTTCATAAGGAGACAATAGGGCATTCTTAATCCAATCTTGCATTGCTGGA
>FUWD013229398.1_pt1 | contig 21484 bp, 22 predicted proteins | sample 1063281 | NCBI WGS metagenome assembly FUWD01 (sample SAMEA79048168, study PRJEB19326) | metagenome | biome: marine | reverse complement strand
TTTACCAGTAATCATTGGAAAAATGTGATTGTACGGGAACAGCAAACAATCCCTATTTTAAAAGGACTACTGAATCGGGTTCAATGGAATCTGCATCATTCCACTGCACGTTTGTTGGTAGGAAAAGATCAACTGGAACAAAAACTCCAGCAGTTAAAGGCCCTCATATTTCATTTCAGGGAAAAAGAAATTACTGAAAAATGGGTGGAAACCAAGTTCATTTTCAACGGGAAAAAAGATGCACCCAGAATGAACACTCGCCTGATAGTTCTGGCCAACCAGCATTGTGGAAACGGCTGTCAGTTTCTGTCTGCCTTAACCAAACAAATTCCGGATGGAATTCTGATTGGAACAAATACGGGGCCCTTCCCCAAAAATACTTCCGGTCCAATTTTTCAGCTGAAGCATTCCCGCATCATGCTGTCATTCAGCCACAGGATCCACTTGAATCATCAGCTGGAACCAGTTTCTCCTTCCGGATATCTTCCGGATTACTGGTTGTTTCCACCAATGGGATTAACGGAAATCCTGCGCTTTGTCAGTAAAACAAACTAGCCCTCACTACCTTGTTTACAATTCAGAAACTTGATTTTCTCTTGATTTTCAGTCACCATCAATCGGTGTTTTGTTTAAAAACAAAGTCCTGATAACACAACTTTAATATACCAGCTATTTCAATCTACAGATGGTAAAGCTATTGACAAATTTGTTAAGGATTCCAATTTTTATTTTTTTGTTCGTTCTTAATACATCGTTCCACGGAACTCTTGTCAGCCTATGCGCTCCAATTAAATTTGTGATTCCGCTGTCGGGTTGGCGTCGTTTTTGGGGCAGATTTTCTTACTGGATTTCCGGAGGTTTTATTATCACAAACAATTTACTTTTGAAAGTATTTTATCATCTTGAATGGGACATTGAAGGCCTGGTTAATTTGAGAACAGATGGTACATATCTGGTTATCAGCAATCATCTTTCACTACTTGATATTCCAGTTGCACAGGGAATTTTTTTAAAACAAATTCCATTTTTGCTCTTCTTTATTAAGCAGCAACTGCTGTGGATTCCTTTCCTGGGTCAGGCGCTCTGGGCTCTGGAATATCCAACTATGAAGCGTTATTCCAAAGAAACTCTAAAAAGTCATCCGGAATTGCGTGGCAAAGATTTGGAAACCGCTAAACTTTCCTGTGAGAAATTACGGGGACATCCAGTGACTATTTTGAATTATGCAGAAGGCACTCGCTTCACTCCGGAAAAACACTCCAGAACCAAGTCATCCTTCATTAATTTACTCAAACCTAGGACTGGTGGAATACACACAGTTTTGAATAGTTTAGGTGACGAAATTACATCCATACTCAATGTCACACTGGTATATCCCGGTCACTCCTCTCCTAATTTTTCTGATTTACTGTTTGGCCGGGTCCACAAAATTGTGGTTAGAATTGAATCCTTGAAGCTTGGAGAAGGAGTGGTACCGTCACTGGAAACAATCCGGGGAAAAGGAGGTTCATTGGCAGTCAGGAACTGCCTGAACGAGCTTTGGAAAGCTAAAGATAAATTCATCAGCAAAATCCATAGTGATGCAGAACTAAATGCTGAAACAACTCAGCCCACAAGGGAACCATTTTCCACAGAATCAGTTGGTGTCAGCAGCACCACTCCTTTTTCTTCAGAATAAGCTCCAAGTACCAGCACCTCAGATTTAAATCCGGCAACACGTTTGGCAGGAAAATTCAACACTGCCGATATTTGCAGGCCTACTAATTCATCTGGTTGGTAATTTTCAGTAATTTGCGCAGAACTTGTTTTAATCCCCAGTGGACCAAAATCTATGCGCAGGATGTAGGCAGGATTTCGTGCCTTTGTATTGAGAGTTGCTTCCAGAATAGTTCCAGTCCTGATCTGAACCCGTAAAAAGTCTTCAAAGTTAATTTCTTCCATTTAATTTTTTGGATCTGGATGTAAAAATAAGTTATTCACTTTGAAATGAATTTACCGAGATAATTTCTCTTAAAAGTGCCTGTAACGGATGCAGTGGTCGAAAACCTTCAAAACGCTTCACCTGGCTACGGCAGGAAAAACCGCTTGCCAAAATGTTCTGTCGTAATAATGGATCCTCCGGAATCTTTTTGCTCCAGCTTAAATTGTAAATTCCACGTGATTCTTCAAAATGATCAGTTTCGTGTCCGTATGTTCCAGCCATGCCGCAACAACCTGCCGGAATCAACTCCAATGACAAACCAAATGCCTCAAAAACATCCTGCCATAATTCCTGTGAAAGCTGTGCCCCAGTTTTTTCGGTACAATGTCCCAACAACTTATATTCTTGTATTTTTTTACTTATTGAAACTAGATGTCTAGGAAGTTTTTTTGATTTTTTTACTAAGAATTCTTGCGGCAGCAGAACCTCAAACGGCAACTTATTTTCTCCGAGAATTTTCAAATATTCATCACGATATGTTAGTACCACACTTGGATCAAGACCGACAAGAGGAATTCCGCATCGAGCTGCATAAGACAGCCAATTTGTGTTTTTCTCTACAACTTTACGGAATTGTTTCAGAAAGCCTTTAACATGCAGTGGTTTTCCGTTTGGACTAAACGGGGCAACGTATACTGTATAGTCTAGTTGTTTCAACAGTTCATAAAAATCCATAACAACTTGGGATTCATAAAACGAAGTAAAAGCATCCTGCAGCAGAATCACACTACGCTCCAATTCTTCCGGCGTGCGCAAAATTAACTCGTCCACGTCAAATGCAGGAGCATCAGCCTTCTGCAGGAGCATCCTGACAGATTCTGGACTGTATTCCGGCAAATCTCTTAAACCAATTAGATTTTTCAGCAACATACGGCTCAGAGGCCAACTGAGTAATGAGTTTGCCAGCAACGGTATTTGGGAAAATAAACGTCCGAAGCTCTCAGTTGAGCCAACCAAATAATCTTTGAGTGGACGCAAATAACGTCCATGATAAAGGTCAAGAAATTTTGAGCGGAATTCTGGAACATCAACATGCACCGGACACTGAGTAGCACATGCTTTGCAGGCTAAACAACCTGCCATTGACTCATAAACTTCGTGTGAAAAATCGTACTCACCCTGTTTTTTACGCCATGAATTCTGAATTTTATTGAGCAAATTATACAGAAAACCGAGAGGCTTTTTTCCTGAAACTCCTGACTGTTGATTCACAGAAAGCAGGCGTAACCATTCTCGCATCATTCCTGCTCTTCCCTGTGGAGAATGAAGACGATCACGGGTAATTCTTGAAGACGGACACATCACGTTTTCAGGTGAGTAATCGAAGCATGCACCGTTACCGTTACAGTTGATTGCAGACTCATATTCCTTTAGTAATCCCGGAGTAATTTGACGGTCTTTGTGTCCACGGAGGGGCCCCTCAATCGGGACCACTTTGTCATCATGAGAAAGTGGTGTTACAATTTTTCCTGGATTAAGCCGATTATTTGGATCAAACGCTTCCTTGATGCGGCGCAAATCCTGATGGAGTTCTTCGCCAAAAAATTCTGCTGTGTATTCACTGCGGAAACCGCGTCCGTGCTCGCCCCACATAACACCATCATATTTTTTCACAAGTTCAACTACTTTATCAGAAAGTTCCCTGATCCAACTTTCTTCTTCCGGATTCTTCAAATCCAAAGCCGGACGCACATGCAAACACCCAACATCCACATGACCAAACATGGCGTACTCCAAACCATACGATTCGAGCAGTGTCCGGAACTCCCGTATGTAATCAGCCAGGTTTTCCGGTGGAACTGCAGTATCTTCCACAAACGGAAGCGGCTTTCTCTCACCTTTTGTATTGCCTAAGAGACCAACACCTTTTTTTCGCAAACTCCATAAATTACTAATTTCCTGTGGATCAACGGTCCGGTAATAACCAGTTGCTTTTCCGGATTTATTGTTCGTTGCATCAATGATTTTGCAAAGTGCCGTAACCTGTTTTTCCAGATGATTTTTGTTGCTGCCGCAAAATTCAACCAGGTTAATTGTCCGTGTTGGGCGTTTTTTCCTTCCGGACTTTCCTTTTTCGTCTGCAACAAAATCTTTGATTTTGAGATATATTTCATCTTCTTTTGCCAAGCTCAGTATTTTTTCGTCAATAGTTTCTATTGCAGCCGGATCAGACTTAAGCAGCATTTCTGCATCACTAAGTGCATCATCAAAAGTTTCGTATTTAACAACAAGTAAACTTTTGTGTTTCGGCAGTGGAGTCAAACGAAGTTTAGCCTTGCTGACAACGGCCAATGTTCCTTCTGAACCAGACAGTAAATAATTTAGATTGAAAATATTTTCCGAATTTCCGTAAACTTTTGCCAGGTTGTATCCCGTCATAAAGCGGCTCATTTTTGGAAAAACTTCTTGAATAAGATCGGTTTTCTCTGAAACAACTTGATCAACGATCTTAAAAATGTTTGCAGAAATTCCGGACTTTTTTTTGTATTCGCTCAGTGCTTCCGGTTCAAGCGGTACCGATTCTAAAACTTCTCCATTGGAAAGAACACAGGTTAACTCTAAAACATGATCGCTGGTGCGTCCGTAAATGCGGGAACCTTTTCCACAAGCATCGGTATTGACCATCCCACCCAAAGTAGCTCTATTGCTTGGAGATAAATCGGGAGCAAAAAAGACTTTGTTTGGAGCAAGATGTTCATTGAGCTGGTCCAGCACAACCCCGGGCTCAACACAAACCCAGCCTTCCTTGAAATTCGATTCAATAATTCGATTCATGTAACGTGAACAATCCAGCACAATGCCTTCTGTCAGCGACTGTCCGTTGGTACCTGTACCTCCACCGCGGGCAGTGATTTTGATTCTTTTACTAAAACGTTGCTGATCTGCAATTTTGAGTACAGTCTGAATGTCCCTGGAATTTTTTGGAAAAACAACTGCCTGCGGTAAGACCTGATAAATGCTGTTGTCTGTTGCAGTTACGAGGCGGGCTCCGTTATCGTGATGAATATCTCCAGAAAATTCACTCTTACTTAACACCTCAAGAAAATTTTGTACAAATTTTGGTGTGCTTTCAGAGGGACTGAGGCGGGGAATCATAGTGCAATAAAATTTAAGAAGTTTTCCGGTGTTAATCTTTGAATTCCGGAGGCCGTTTTTCCATCATGGCCATAACCGATTCTTCCAAATCAGTTGAAAGCAGCATGGCTGAGTTCCATGTTGCCACATACTTCAGGCCGTCTGCAACAGAATGATCGCGGGAATGAAGCAGCATTTCCTTAACTCCGCGCAAGGCCAAAGGGGATTTAGACGCAATTTGCTCAGCAATTTTGCGGACTGCGGAAATCAATGTTTTCTGATCATCATAGCAGCGATTGACTAAACCTAATTCGCGGGCTTCTTTGCCGGAGAACTTACGTGCTGTATAAGCTAATTCCCGGACTATTCCCTGTGGAATTAAGTGAGGCAGACGCTGCAAAGTACCAACATCCGCGGTAAGTCCAAGATCAATTTCTTTGATTTGGAAAACTGCGTTGGATGTTGAATAACGCATATCACAAGCACTGATCAAATCGATTCCACCTCCAATGCATCCGCCGTGAACTGCTGCCAGCACGGGTTTACTACACTGTTCTATTTGAGTAAAGGCTGCTTGAAGCTTTAATATTTTTTGTCGTAAAAAATCACGCTTTCGTCCTTCACATTCATATTCCTCAACTTCCCGGCCAATAGACTGTAAAAATCCAAGGTCAATTCCTGAGGTAAAATGATTGCCGGCTCCATGGAGAATGCAAACCCTAACTGCGTCGTTTTCGTTTAACTCATTAAAACAGTTTCCGAGCGCAAACCATAATTCTTCATCGAGGGCATTTGCCTGGTCAGGACGGTTAAGTTTTATTTCTGCAATTGACGCATCTATTTTAATTAAAAGTGAATCCGGCATATCAAATCATGGAATATTGAGTTAATGGTTGAAGTGGCGCAGAATCAAGTTCCAGCCGTTCGAGGCATTCTTTTGCTTCTCTCAATTCTACCTCTGCTTCAGAGTGAACTTTTTCTGACACCTCATATTTTTTGAACAGATACCCCAGCTTTGTGAACATTTCCGGAACATCAAATTCATTCAGCAATTTATCAGACAATTCCCTGGACTCATTTGGCGGCATACAATCGTGAAGCAAAAAGCAGAGTGGTGACCACAAATCATGTTTTATTAATTTTTGCTGAAAAAGCTTTTCATCTTCAACTGCCGCTAATTCAGTTTTTAACTGGACTGCCATTCCCACATGCATACCAAAGTCAAACAATGTTGAAGCTGTTGCTTCAGAAGACTTACCCCAATAAGCAGCACTTTGCGCACCAGCACCAAACAAGCCTGCTATTTTGTCTCGTGTAACACTGCGCCAGTGTTTTGGAGTTGCAGTAAGAGGTGGTTCCGAAACTTCAAGTACCTGTCCTCGTGCAATGTTTTGGGTAGCCAGTGAAACGCATTCCAATACATCCAAATTACCCACTTTTACCAAAATTTGAAAAGAGATGGACAGTAGATAATCACCCAATAAAATGCCTGCTTCACTACCCCATAACTTTTGTACTTGCTGCAGGTGACGTCTGGCTTTTTCCGGTTCCTTAATGTTTCGATGCAAGGCTGATGCAGTATGCAGATATTCCAAAGTACTGCCGATGTCTATGATATCATCATCCGGATCATCAAAGAGACTTGCGCATTGCAACAGAACCAGTGATCGAGTTTGATTGTTGTGAGGAGTCACCATGTGGTGTGCAATGTCTGATAAAAAAGGAAGAGATACACCCAAATTTTTTTTCACTGCATTTTTAACCAACTGTAAATTTTTATTGCAGTCCAACAAATTATTTTCGTAAGGAACCTGTTTCATTATTAACTGATTTCTAATTTCTGACTTAATGTTTGATAATTAATGGTAATTAAATTGATGTTTACTCTGCAATGTTCAATCTTAACATTTCTACAATCAATGACATCAGTGCCAAAACAAATCCTACGACACACCAAATTGTGATCCAGCGTGAACGAACTGCATGCAGTTGGCGAAACAGCAACAGTGTTGCAAAGACGCACCAGGCACTGACTGATGAGCCAAAACGCAAATTGGCTAAAAGTGAATGATCATCTGAATTAATTAATATTCCCAGCATGAGACCAATACTCAATGCCAGAAAACCCCACAAAATACCCTGCCAACTGAGACGGTCCAGAGTGCCAAGTGCAGGGAAACGAAGCGTTAATGATGACATAAGTTTAGTTTTGAGATGGTGCTCCTGATAAAGAAAAATGATGCTGGCCACACATGCAACTCCCAACATTATATCACCTGCCAGGAGAATGATAATATGTGATCCAAGCAAAACATGATAAAACCAGGTTTGCTCTAAAAGCAACGAGCCTTCCGGCATTTGTCTTTGGGAAATAATGAGAGATAAACCAAGCAGCAGGATTACAAAAAAACGAACAATTGAAGTGTTGACCAGACTTGGCAGACGCTCTGGGAAAGCCTGTACTCCAACCATACTCCCCCATGCTGCTACGCTGAGGATATCACTCACAAAAGTAGAAGGCCAGACTGCTTTCGTCCATAACAATCCCAGTAAAGTTACCGTATGAATTAACCAGGCCGTGCGCATACCTGTGACATCAGTCCATACCTGAAACCTGGAACCTGAAGGTTGCACAAGGTTTGAAGAAAAAAGCCCTGAAATCCAACTAATGATGTAAAGCAACAAGGCTCCCCATGTACCTGCAATCAGCATTTTTTTATATTGGTGATCTAATTTTGCTCAAGTGAGAACTTAACTGAATTGAACTGAGATCTCTCTACAATAAAACGATTTTTTCCAATATTTTGCTTGCAAACTTTACACAAAAACTAGGCTAAAAGAAATCCTTAATTTTGAGCAACTTACGGAGAAAGACCGTTAAGAGTGTATCTCTGTTACAGGCTTCAGTCAATCAGATTTTTTGAGTTTCAGGGGCAGGAGAGATTTCCGGAATAAAGTTTTCCGGAAAGCACAGCTAATTTTTTAATGACAGGTAGTGTAATTAGGATGTCAAGTTTTGAATCATTATCGACATCTGAAATTACAATTGCTGCAGGTGCAGAACCGTCTTTTACCATGGTTGCAGCAAAGGATGTTGCTGAACCGTAACCAGTGCTGGAAGATGTGTCGCTGAGTGTCAATGAAAAGTCGCCAGTGAGGAGAGAGACTCCGTTAGTACTGACAAGAAAATGATGTCCAACCACGAAATCCATTTTACTGTCATTATCAAAATCTGCTGCAGCCAATGGACCCGGGCCTCGTCCTGAACTGATTGTAACAGGTGTTTCAAATTCTCCTGTTCCCTTTCCATAAATCAAGGAAAGAGTGTTGTCGCCAGAATTGCTCACTGCCAGATCTTGTTTCCCATCACAGTTCCAGTCTCCGGATATCATGCCCATTGGCAGACTTCCAACAGTGTAGGTGGTAGTTTGTTTGCTGAAAGTTCCAGTTCCGCCGTTGAGCCAGATTTGAACAAGGGTATTGTCTCTCAATAAAACAGCCAGATCGGTATCATTGTCACTATCCCAATCACCACCTGCAATCTGAATTGGATGCGTACTGACAGACAGAGTTTGGGAAACCGAAAACACCACTACTGTTTTGCAGGATTGAAACACTGCTGTTATCGCGATTTACAACAGCCAGATCGGTTTGATTGTCACTGTTCCAATCTCCAGAAATGAGATTGATCGGCACATCTCCAACAGTGACACTACCGTTATCAGTAAAGTTTGCACTACCGTCATTTCGCAATAATTTAATTTTGTCCTCACCAGTATGCGTGACCACCAAATCAGTTTTGTTGTCTCCATTGAAATCTGCTGAAATAACATCCTGCCTCCATTCTGCGGTAGCAGGAGTGATGGTACTGGATGTAAAGGGGAAGCGACTGCTGGATGACGAGTTTTTTTGAAAGAGAGTTAAGGTTCCGTCTTCAGTCGTTGAAATCCCGTTTTGCTTCCGGGAACTGGCTACAATATAATCTGTTTTGTTGTCATCATTGAAATCCGCAAAGGTAATACCAAGAGGATTATCTCCTGCATCAAATTCCAGCGGTGACTCAAAAACAGTTCCGGAAACGACTGAAGGACCAGTGTTGTTTTTAGTCGGTGAATCAGAAGAATTGCATCCGGCGAATAAGACTGTTCCAAAACTTACCAGCAGAAACGAAAATATGTACCACAAATAATTCTCAGGAAATTGATTACTGCTCATCGATCAAGCCTTTGTAAAAGAGACCATACTTGTCATCATGATAATCCTGAATCAAACCAAAATATTTATTCCATGGCGGAACCGGTGTACGTTCCCTGCTTTGAAAATAAAGCACTGTGTCGATTTGTTTCCAACGCTGTTCAAGAAATACTTTTAATGGAGAAGTTTCTGAAAGCCCTTCAAAAACAATGACCGGAGATCGTGCACCATGTGCATATTCTTCAAAATGCAAAATAATTTTTTCTCCGTAACCTGACAACAACTGCTCCTCCAGGTTTGCAGTCGCTTCAAAATCAATCTTGATCCAGTCAGCTAAATCCAGCAATTGATGATGTACATTAATATTCATTTTATTTGTATCATCAAGAGCTAAGCGAATACCCAGGTCACCCGCAAGCGCACGAATGGTTGTTAAGTAGTCTTCAGTGATTTCTTCGTTGATTTCAAAATAAAACATTTCCTTATATTCTGGAAACAACTCCAGTAGAGTTTTAAGAGTACGAGGATAATTCAGATAATTTGCATCAACATTTTGTGAGAATGTAAGCGAAGGCATGACTTCACGATCGCGCTCCATTTGTTGACGGAGAAGGCGAACGGTCAGAAAAGTAGCAATCAGTGAAGCAAAGCGGACAAGAACAGAAGGTATTCCCAATTCTTGTGAACGCTCTACTATTTCACCAAAACTATTTCCATCTCTGTCGATTGCCAACAACTCAAAGCCGCGCGTGGTTGTATGCATAGGCCTTGGGGCAAGTTCATCGATGGCTTCTGCTTTGACCGTAATCCATTTCAGGTAATTCCTGGCACGATCTGTCAGGTCTTCCCATTCATGTTCTGTCACCACCCCCAAAACTTTCATAATAATTTCAGGAAAACATGGTGCAGGAAGACATCCCGGAGCTGCTACAACTGTCTGACTGGTCAACACCAACTCTTTCGTCAGACTGTCAACATATTGCTGCAGTTCTTCTACGTTTTGCATCAGAGTTTTTTCCCGGGAAACCTGTGTCTGAAGTTAAACTCACACGATTATAATTGAGTATAATTACCCAACATTATCAAGAATATAAAATTCATAAATGTTCATGATTATTAACATCTAACCCAGCAGGTCTAAATTAAGAATTGATTTTTATATTACCTGCTATGTTGACGAGCCTCCACCACCCAAAGCCAAATTGGCAAATTTTGTGTACTGTCCAATAAATGCCAGTCGTTTCATACCAATTTCACCATTTCGATGTTTTGCAATGCTTATTTCAGCAATACCCTTGTCCTCGGTATCTTCGTTGTAGACCTCATCACGATAAATAAAGACAATCAGGTCTGCATCCTGTTCCAATGCTCCAGACTCTCTCAAATCGGCCATCATTGGACGTTTTTCTGTACGTCTTTCCAAGCCTCGGTTCAACTGAGAAAGAACAACCATCGGCAGCGAAAACTCTTTGGCCATGGCTTTCATAGTTCGTGAAATTTCTGATATTTCCTGTTCCCGTGAAGGATTCCGTATATTACTCTGCATCAGTTGCACGTAATCAACAATAACAAGTCCCAGCGCAGGAAATTCTTTTTTTGCCTGCCGAATCACTTTTCTTATATAGTTCGGAGTTACTGCGGACCTGTCATCTATCAGCAAAGGTGCTTCCATCATACGAGTAGTCCCTTCCATCAGTTTATCCCAGTCCTCCTGATCAAGATCACCAACCAGCAATTTTTTATTATTTACTTTTGCTTCACTGCAAATCAGGCGCATGGCAATGTGTTCCTTTGGCATTTCCAAGCTAAAAATAAGTGATGGAATATTAGCATGACCTGAAGCATAAAGTGCCATATTAATGGCAAGAGCTGTTTTACCCATTGAAGGTCGAGCTGCAAGAATGATCAAATCTCCCTTTTGCAAACCACGCGTTAAATCATCTAACTCAGTAAAACCAGTTGGAACTCCAGTTACATTTTCTGGAGATTCAGAAATTCTCTCCAACTCTTCAAAATTTGTGGCAAGAACTTCTTTGAGATGAGAATAACTTTTAAGTCGAGTACGTGAATCGATAGACTGTAATCGATCGGTTGCCTCTGCAATAAAGTCAGAAATGTTTTCCGCATTTTCCTCTTGACCTCGTTTTGCAACTTCATGAGCAGTTAAGATAATATCCCTAAGTTGCCCCTTCTCCCGAACAATACGGGCATAAAACTCAGCATTTTCGGCAACAGGAGTATTTTGTGACAGTTCATTCAAATAATCTACTCCGCCAGTTTGTTCGAGTAGATGCTTGGATTTCAAATGACTCAGCAGAGTTAATTCATCTATGGGAACAGGAGGTTCCTGTGCAGTCATTTCCTGCATGGCAGCAAAAATATAATGATTGGCGGGAGAAAAAAAGTCGTCTGTGGTGAGGACATCTAGAATTTGCAGCAGGATTGAGTTCTGAATAATTATTGCACCCAGTACAGCTTGCTCTGCCATCTTGTCATGTGGAAGTAATTCTCCAAGATCAACAGTTTGCGGACGCATTTTTTTTGTCCGCTCAAAAACCCTGGTTTTTTCAGATTTATTTTCAGAAGACAACATTGATACTCATGGTATGGAGAGGGCGATCAAAGATCTGGAGGTAGTGGGGCTGAGACAGTACCCAACTGATAAATTAAAGTGCCAAAGGCTCAATGTAGATCTGAACCTTTAGCTTTGAAGTTAAAATCGTAAACTACTCGTCAGTTTCGTGTTCTTCAAGCTCTTCAAGTTTTTCAAGCTCTTCAAGTTTTTCAAGCTCCTCAAGTTCTTCACTGTCAATATTTTTTTCATCAGCATTTTTATCTTTCAGTTCATCGACAGCCACTGTTTTAACTGCAGACTCGTCTGAATCTCCAGTCACCTTGATTTGCATGTTTACTGAAACTTCAGAATGAACTCGCACAGTAAATTCATGGAGGCCAATGTTTCGAATGGGCGAATTCAATTGTATGGACCTTCGTTCAACATCAAATTCTTTTTCTTTCAACAATTCTTTCAGGTCCCTGTTGGTGACTGAACCAAACAATCTACCTCCAGGACCGGATTTACGGACAACTTCTATTTTAACAGTTTTAAGTTTTTCTGCCTGTTCGTGTGCCAGTTCGATTTTTCCTTCACGCAACTTGTTTAAATGCTGTATCCTGTGCTGTAATTCTTTGGAGACCCTGCCGGTAGCCAAAAGGGCGATTCCCTTTGGAAGGAGGTAGTTACGACCGTAACCGGATTTCACATCTATTGTGTCACCTAAAGACCCTAAATTGGGTACGTCTTCAGTTAGTATCAACTTCACGGTATTTCCTTTTGTTCAATCTCTTAGTTTTTGGAATATTTAGGGATTCTTACCCACACTTCATTCACGTGGTTTAGAATTTCTGTAACTGGAAAATTTTCGTTCAACATTAACTTGTTGAGGCACATAACCTCTCAGTGGTGAAAGAAGAGCCAGGTTGCGTGCACGTCGAATTGCGGTTTTTAACTTTCTCTGATTTGCCGCACATACTCCGGAAATGCGGCTTGGAATAATCTTTCCGCCCTGGGTTACATAATTTTTTAACAACTCAACATCTTTATAATCAATTCTGTCTATTCCGGCCTCCTTGAAAGGGCAGGATTTGAGCTTACTGCGAAGCAGAATACTTGTGGGTATACGTTTACGACGTAAATGTGATCTTTTTCGTTTTTTTAACATAAATAATTTTCATGAAAGTTAGGTTCTGCACTTAAAAATTCTGACTGGCATAGTATTTCAAGAATCTACAGATTCAGTTTCTACTTCTTCGGCATCTTTGTCAGATTTTTCAATATTAACTTCTGATTCAGTGTCAACTTCTTTAACATCTTCGGTTACATTCTTTTCATTCTCTGTTGCTGACTCAGCTTTTTTTGGAGATTCTTTTTTAACTTTGGTAGATTCTCCTGAAATTTCCTCAGATTCCTTCGGAGTTTCCTCATTTTCTGAAGTATCCTCTTTAGGCGGAATTAAGGTTTGTAAAAATGCTGCCTCTGTATCAATGTCATCAGTCTTTATAATTTGATGACGCAAAACATCATCAGAATAACCAATTTGGCGCTGTAATTCGTCAATTGTTTTTCCTGTACCTGTGAAGTACCAGGCATGATAAACACCAAAGTCATTGCCTGATATTTCGTAGGCCAGACGACGACGTCCCCAAACATATTCATGAATAAGCTTCCCTCCGGATTTGGTGAGAATCTTTTTATAATTTTTCAGCACAGAAGCCAACTCATCATTATTGTGTGATGGATCTGTGATGAACACAAGTTCATATCCTGTCATTTATATTCCTTTCGGATTATCGAATAATGTCAATAAGTCCACTAAAGTGAACAAGGAAACAGCAAAGAGTTTTTACCTTTGCAACTTAACATTTGCAAATAATCAAATGCTATACGTTAAAACGAAAGTGCATGATGTCTCCATCCTGCACTACATAATCCCGGCCTTCAAGACGCCAGCGTCCGGCATCCTTGACAGATGATTCCGACCCCAATTGATCGATGTCATCAAAATGAAAGACTTCGGCGCGGATAAAGCCTTTTTCAAAATCTGTATGAATTTTACCTGCAGCCTCAGGAGCAGTAGAACCTTTGCGAATCTCCCAAGCCCGTACTTCCTGTTTTCCTGCAGTGAAATAAGTGATCTGCTCAAGCATCCGGTATCCGGAATGCGTCAGCCGATCCAGTCCGGAACTGTCAATTCCCAACTCTTCCATGAAAAGCTTTGATTCATCATCATCCATCTCTGAGAGCTCTGATTCGACTTGCGCGCAAATCGGAATAACTTCCACCCCCTCTTCATCGGCTAATTCTCGCAGCTGCTGCTCACGAACTTCCGGATTATTGAGTCCATCTTCTGAGATGTTTGCAATGTATAGATAAGGTTTCAGAGTCAACAAACTTAATTCATTGATCAGTTCCTTTTCATCCTTACTCAAACCCATTTTGCTGGCCAAGAAACCATCATCCAAATGATCCCGCAGTCGTTCAAAAATCCCCAACTCTACTGCCAAAGCACGGTCACCTTTTACTTGGCGTTGGAGTCGATCTATTTTACGTTCTACCTGCTCCAAATCAGATAATATCAACTCAGTCTGTATTACCTGTACATCACCAACCGGATCAAGTCTGCCGTCTACATGTACTACGTTTTCATCTTCAAAGCACCGCACCACGTGTGCAACTGCGTCAACCTGTCTGATGTGGCTCAGAAACTGATTCCCCAAACCCTCACCATGACTTGCACCTTTGACAAGTCCTGCAATGTCTACAATCTGCAAAGTTGCAGGAATAATCTTTTCCGGACTGACAAGTTCAGTCAAACGGATCATTCTAGGATCCCTTATCCGGACGATGCCTATATTCGGATCAATTGTACAAAACGGATAGTTTGCTGCTTCTACCTGCACTTTGGTCAAAGCGCGAAACAAAGTGGATTTTCCAACATTTGGCAAACCTAAAATTCCAACTTCTAATGCCATTTGTTTCCGGAAACTTAATGCGTTTTGTTCAAAATGCTTTGCTGTGCCTTATGCCAATTCCGGAGCAGAAAAAGAAGTGTTCTCAAACTGCGAAGTTTCCAAAAATCCGACCAGTTCCACCAACACCAGGTCCATTACACTTTGAGCAAGCTTTGCTTCAGCTTTTGACCATTGTCCCAAAACATAACCGACAACATCTCGTTTCCCAGCAGGTCTGCCAATACCAAATCTGACTCTGCGGAATTTACTGTTACCCAATGAGTCGATAACGGATCGCAGGCCATTGTGTCCCCCATGACCGCCACCGTCCCGAAAACGAGCCATCCCCGGCGGCAAATCCAAATCATCTGAAATAATGACAATGTTCTCTGCGGGAATTTTATAAAAACCGGCACATTCCGCTACGGCCAGTCCAACTCTATTCATGAAGGTCTGAGGCTTGATCAGAATGCAAGCCTCACCTTCAATCGATGTTCTACAAAACTGGCTGTGAAATTTTTGCTGGAATCCTGAAACCTCCAGCTTTTCCATGAGTAAATCAACAACCTGAAACCCAACATTATGCGGCGTTCCTTCGTACTCCCTGCCCGGATTACCCAAGCCGGCCACCAGTTTCATCCCCGCCATTTCCTGTTTCAGAACTTGCTAAATTTCACTCTTCCTCTGTTTTTTCATCCTTAACAGAATCTTCACTATCTGCTTCTTCACCCTCTACTGCTTCTACTCCTTCTTCTCCTTCTGCAACTTCTACAATCTCTTCTTCCTCTTCTTTTGCACGTCCAACAATTGAAATGACAGCAAAATTCTCATCTGTTCCAACAGTAACCTTTTCAGGCAACTTTACATCTTGAATTCTAATAGAATCACCTAATTCCAAACTGGAAGAATCCACTTCCACAAAAGAGGGAATATCTGCAGGAAGACAGCTAACAGGTATCTCCCGGACAACCATCTGCAAAACTCCACCACCTTTAACTCCTGGTGATTCACCAATCACATGTATTGGTATCCGGACAATTTGCGGCTTGGCTTCAGGCAGTTCCCAAAAGTCAATATGAGTGATTTGGTGTTGATAAGGATGCTTCTGAATTTCCCTCAGCAAAACCTGTGCAGTCCAGCTTTCTCCACTTGCAGAATCTGTTACATTGATTGGTACAAGCTCGTGCATTCCAGACATTTTTTCGAGCAGGTGACGGGTTGATTCTTCTGCCATTTCCAGCAAAATGTTTCCCCGAGGACCGTAGAGTATCGCCGGGATATTACCTGCCTGACGTAACTTTTGATTGGCCGACTTTCCTTTTTTACTGCGAATACTCGCTGATAATTGATTTTGTGTCATGTTTCTACTATCCATCAATAGGATGGTTTACTAAAAAAGTTAAACACTAAAATTAACCTGAAATTACTAATCAGTCAATGTATTTCTTCAGCAAGGAAAAGAAAGTTTCATATTATGAAGAATATTTTCAAACTTGAGTACAATCAACGGGCCTTTATTCTTGAGTTTTGCACTGCAAGGCTCTAACTTAACAGGGAATTGTGCGGCAAGTATATCATCATAAATAAAACAATTCGAAACAAATCTGCAGAATACACTGCATTTGTCCCAAGTTTGAAGGAAACCAAGAGTCTATAGCACATGTACGGGAAGAGTCTTTTGCGGGAATAGTCACTGACATGGCTTATCTTAAACATTCTTTGAGCCGCCGAATGGAGTTTGGAAGACTTGTTGAAAATGTGCCAGATTCATATTTTGACGAATTAGAAGCCCGATTACCGGCCTGGGATCCCGTTGCTTTTGATTTAACCCATAATAACAGATGGGTACGCTAGAATTTCCATGAGGGAAAGTACTATGAACTGTAGATGGATTTGGATTATTTTGATGCCAATCTGGCTGGCTGGCTCCTGTGAAACCAGGCTGACTACATTTTATGTAAAAGCCGGAAATTCTGAAGAACTCAAGATTCAAGCTTTTGAACGTTGCGGGAGACACTACCGTGTACTCGCATACGAGGACGACACGGCACGCATAGAGTGTCTGAAAAAAACTGATTAAAGAGGGTTTAAATAATCAGCGTTCCAAAATATCCATTACAGAAAAATATCCTAACGGCAAGACCCATATTATGTGTAAAATCGCAATAATTGTTGCCAGTGTATTCCCATCCATTGCCATTCTCCTTTAATGATTTTTTTTGGAGCGTGTTAAATACTGAAAAATCAAAACTTTTTAATTTTTAATTCCTCTGTCATTTTGCTTATCAATAAATCACTTATCAACAATACAAAAGTGCACCCAGAAATAGCACATCATATAAATCAAAGCAAGTCAATATTTGTGACTATCCATTAGAGTAGATTCTGGGAATACGATCATTCAAGTTTGTCAAAATTTCGTATGGTATTGTTTCTGCCCACCCGGACATCTCTTCCACAGTTATACTCTGTCCGTCCTGTTCTCCAATCAAAACGACCTCATCTCCTACTTCAAGAGTTTCATTATTGGAGTTGACCATAAACTGATCCATACAAACCCGTCCTACGATAGCCCGCCGTTTACCACGGATTATTACTTCACCGTGATTTGAAAGGTGACGCCGAAAACCATCGCCGTAACCCAGTGGAATAGTGGAGATTTCTGTGGATCCGTCAGAAGTCCAGGTTGATCCATAACTTACTGAGAATCCTTTTGGAACAGATTTGCGAAAAGAAACCCGGGATTTAAGCTGGAGAGCCGGACGCACATCCAGAACATGCGGACTTGATGAATCTGGGTATACTCCATAAAGTAAAATTCCCGGCCGGATGAGATCCAAGTGAGACTGAGGGAAATAAAGCACGCCGCCTGAATTAGCAAGATGTCGCAAAGGTACCGGTGCATCAAGCCGCTCAAAAATTGATACTGCTGTTAAAAACCGGTCAACTTGTTCCAGTGTCATCGGATCTTCCGGATCATCTGCACAGGCTAAATGCGAACACACACCTTTAACTGTCAGATGCCGTGCACGTACTGCTTCTTCAATAAAACCTGCTGATTCTTCCGCAATGGTTCCGACCCGCCCCATTCCGCTATCAAGCTTAAGATGCACTATTGCCTGCTGACCTGAAGATTCACAAATTTTATCTGTTTTGCGTAATACATTCAGAGAAGAAATAAAAAATTCTAAATTCCATTTCAAATACTCCGGAATCTGTTTAAACAATACTCCGCCAAAGACCACAATCGGCAAACTTATTCCGGACTCCCGTAATATGATCCCTTCTTCCAACAGGGCTACACCCAGACAGTTTACTCCAAGTTTTTCATAGAGTTGTGCAACTCTCAGCATTCCATGTCCGTATGCATTTGACTTGACGACTGCCATCACTGGACGATGCTGTGTGTGTTTTCGAATCTGTTCGAGATTATATCTTAAATAATCCAGATTGACTTCAATAAAGGTGGGCCTCATAAAACAGATACTTAAAATGAAAAAACCAGGATATTTTTACACAATGTTGCTGTCACTTTTGGGCACTGTAAAAGACAAAAAGTGCACTGCAGAAAAGTTCAAAATTTTCCAATTCAACATCTTTGCTGATTTTTTCGAGGGTGGTATTTAAATCATCATTGCTGTGGATTTGGCAAAATGCCTGATAGAAACGAACTCTAATTTGGTGTTCCACAAATAATGGTACGATCTCATTGATAATCTGTGCAAGTTCACCAGGATCTTCACTGAGACGTTTCAAAACATTACAGAAAAAACCCTGAATATAAACATCCAGCTTACGTTTGTTTTCTTTTAACTTTTCTCTGGGCAAATATTCAGAGGAGGCAATTTCCAATTTTCTCTCACTTCCAGCTGTTTCAGTCTCACTATCTGCATCCACAGAAAAAGTTTGGGTTGCACTCGAGAGTTTCCTCTTACGGTGTGCAGAAATGTTTAGAGGATATTCCAGCGAATATGGTGATTTTTTTTCTAATTGTTGAAAAAGACTTTGTGCTTTTATGGGATCCAATTGAATTTTATCTGTTTCCGCAGCTAGTATTCCAACCATAAACGGATTCTTGGGATTACTGTATACATCATAGGTCTCTGCACCAAAATCGTAAGGGAGAGATTTTGTCCCTTTAATGTTTTTTGGATTCTGCTTTAATATCAGTGGCTGAAGAGGAACAGAATTAACTGTTTCAGTTGTATTCTCTTTTTTATTTTCCACTGAAATCGGCTCCTCCGGCCGACTTCTTTCATTATCCATTTCTTTATTTCCTTTTATATAAAACTTATTTAAGCATTACGGCAAGATATTTGCTCTTGTATTTATGGAATCCTGGGTGCAGAATTAACTTAATGTATCCTAGCTATCAAGTAGCACCAACTATACCACCTGTATCAAATCATGTTGCAGAGTAACTCCTCTTTCCCGGCTTTCAAAATTTCAGCACAAAATTTCTTCTACAGGAATCGCCGGAAAACAGTTGCCGAAGTTTTGGTCATTGCAGCCATGTTATTTTTTGCCAGCTCTGCATCTGCACATAAAATATCTTCCTGGGAACCATACAAAAGTTTGTTCGAGCAGGGTGAGTGCCAAAAATTGATCAGTCACCTAAAACCTTTGTCAAAGCCCCTGGACTGGTATGACAACCGAATGTGGAGCCGATCACGGATCTTGAATTCCAAATGCCAGATGCAGTTGGAAAATTATAAAGCGGCCCTGAAGAGTCTAAAACAAACTCCCGAATCTGAAGAAAGAGACGTTTGGCTATTTCAAAAAATCAGGGTTTTAATTAAATCTGGCAATCAAAGTAAAGCAATAGCCAATATCAGAAAACTACTGAAACTGCCGGAAAAAAATTCTTATCTTCAATCGCTCCGAGATGATTTGAAGAATGAATTTCATACAGATAAGGAAGTCCGCATACTTTTTCCTCTGCTGCATGAAACCCGTAAAAACTACAAATGGTTCCTTTCGGATTATGATCTACATACACTCTATATCCGTGGTGCAAAACTGAAGGGGATAAAACCTGAGCATGAGTATAGAGTTTTGGGCTGGCAGTTTCCCATTGATGAAAAATCCGCACGCCAATCGCACAAGAACTTAACTGCCAAGGACCTAAAAAATATGTCTCCGGCAGAACTCCTCAAACGCGTACGGACCTTGACCAGGCTCGGTCTTAATAACTATCTGGTAAAACATTTGCCGCAGCTTCGGAAGTGGCGCAGCAGGAAGGTGCTGAAAAAACTTGGTAAAGCATATCTAAAAGCACTCTTTGTAGAAAGATTTTATTATCGAACTATCATATTACAAAAAAAGGTCAACTTTCAAAACTATGGTCTCTGCCAAAAGAAACCCAGCTTTACTGGACGGCACGCTCCTTCATTAAAAGAAGAAACATTCCGGATGCACGAAGTACTATCTATAAACTTGAAAGACTTAATGCGAAATCCAAGCTCCTGCCTAAATTGTTTAACACATTTGCCATACGTTACATGCTGGACTCAGAAATTGAGAAATCACGATTTTGGTGGAATCGTCTGCTGAGTCATTTCCCCAAGCATGAGCTTGCTGCTGCTGCTGCATGGAAACTGGCCTGGTCTAACCTACAGCAAAATAATACGAAAAAAGCCTTGTCATACCTGAAACGAGGACTTAAAACAAGAATTTACAATTCTGAGATGAAAGCTAAGTTACTATACTGGCAGGGAAAATTACAACAATCTGCAGGCCGTCCGGATCTTGCAAAAAAAAGTTTCACAAAACTGCTCCTTCGTCAGCCCAATACGTATTATGGAATGCGCCTGCTTTCCGCAAAAGATATTCCGGGAAGCATATTGGCAGTAGTCAAGTCCCGCAAAACAAAACTATACGCCGAACCAACTGAACCACTCAGTAAAAAAACCAAAAAATTACTGAAAAGAACCGAGTTTCTCTTTGATATTGCAGAACCTGAACAGGCTTTGAGAGAATTATTTGCCGGATTGGGGCGTTTTAAAAACAGTTCCCGGAATTGGCATGTGAGTCATTTGCTTCAACGTAGAGGAAAGCACCACGCATTGCTCAGAATCGTTGCAAATTATTATCTGCCCCGCATGATTTCACTTGAAGTTGGGGAGTACCCGCTCTGGGAACTGGCCTATCCGAGACCTTACTGGTCCAAGCTTAAAAGCTTTGCAAATCAAGCCGGAATTGATCCATATTTTGTTCTAGCAATTATGCGTGAGGAAAGCCACTTTAATCCACAGGCCTTGTCTTCATCAAAGGCAATCGGCTTAATGCAGCTGATGCCTGCCACCGCAAAAGAGGTAGCTAAAAGAAAGAAAATTAAACTCAATGAAAAAGAAGAAATCTTCAATCCGGAACTGAATACCCAGCTTGGTACGCTGTATCTGGGAAGGTTATCCAATCAGTTCAAGTCTGAACTGATATATACAGCGGGAGGTTATAATGCAGGACCTCACAACATGATTAAATGGATCAACCGTTGGAGAGGAAAATCACTGGATGTTTTTGTCGAACAAATTCCATTCAAAGAAACCAGAAATTACGTCAAACGAGTTTACAGGAGCTACAAATTTTACAAACAAATCTACAGCTCATAAATTGCAGAAATAGCCACTGCCTCTCAATCCTCCACGACACTTTAGACATTTTGATCTAGCAGCAAGAATCAATAAAAAGGATTCTGCACTATTTTATATCCGGATTAGATCA
>FUWD013171895.1_pt1 | contig 21510 bp, 27 predicted proteins | sample 1063281 | NCBI WGS metagenome assembly FUWD01 (sample SAMEA79048168, study PRJEB19326) | metagenome | biome: marine | reverse complement strand
GCATATGTTCTCGATGTATACTGATAAGGAATTTGAAACACTCTATGACGACCTACAACGTCAAGAAACTATTAGCTTCTGGTCTACTTCTTTCCTTAGGGGTACGACTCTTGATAATGCTATTGTTATAGTTGATGAATTTCAGAACTTGAATTTTCACGAACTTGATAGTATAATCACTAGGGTTGGTGAGAACAGCAAGATTATGTTTGCTGGAGACGCCACCCAAACCGACCTCCAAAAGGTCACAGAGCGCACTGGCATTCTAGATTTTATGCAAATCCTTGAGGGTATGCCCGAGGTGTCGAAGGTTGAATTCGGCATTGAGGATATTGTAAGGTCTGGTCTGGTTAGATCGTATCTGGTCTCCAAGATCAACCAAGGTTACAATGAAAAAATTTGACCACTCTGAACTTCTAGAATCTAAAGAACTGAAGCGAGGATTATTTGAGGGGCGGCGACTCTACTCCGTTGGGGAGAATCGCTACCCCTCTGTCACTACAGTCTTATCTAATCGTAAGAAAAAGAAAGAGGCGATCGCCAAGTGGCGGAATCGTGTTGGTGCTGAAGTTGCTAACCGAACCTCTACTCGTGCTGCTACACGTGGCACAAACTTTCACGGTATTGTTGAGCAGTATGTCAGGAACCAACTTAACTTAGAGGATCATAAGAATTCACCTCTGCCTGTGCAGATGTTTCACACTTCTAAAAGTGTTATAGATAGAATAGATCGACCACGTTTAATCGAGTCGATGCTATGGTCTGATAAGTTAAAGATTGCTGGACAGGTAGACCTTATCGCAGAGTTTGATGGTGTATTGTCTGTGATTGATTTCAAGACATCCAAGTCACCAAAGAAACCATACATTGCTCAGGATTATTTCCCGCAACTGTGTGCCTACGGTTATATGTTCTACGAACATTACAAGATTGAAGTAGAAAAACTTATTGCCATCGTTGCGTGCGAAGATGGTGAGTGTCAGGTTGTTGAAACTTCAGTTAAGGAACCCCACTTCGTTAAACTACTTGAGGCAATCAAAGAATACGAAATGACAAATGCCCTCACAACAACCTGATGATATAGAAAATAAATTTATGACTGCTACAAAATTTGCTGGTGAAATTGAAAAACTAGTCGTTGAGAACCACGATATGAACTACATCGATGCTGTAGTTCACTTCTGTGAGTTAAATAGTATTGAACTTGACGGTGTTAGTAAACTTATTTCCAAACCTCTTAAAGAGAAACTGAAGTATGATGCTCAACGCCTTAATTTCATAAAGAAAACTAGTCGTGCTAAGTTAATGTTCTAATGTCTTTTAGAGAATCGGATATTGTCCAGAAAGAAGTTCAAATTATTAACTCTCTGCAAGATCAACTTGCGGAGATGACTCTCGCCTTCCCTGCTATGACTGCAGAGGAGCGTGAGGAGTACGTAGAGATCGTCGAGACACTATTGGAGAAGCAGCGTATACTGTGGACACGTGTTGAATTGTCAAAGAATCACGACGAAACTGCTGCTCTTATGGCGAACGATGTTCGTAAAGTAATGGACGCTATCGGAATCCCCAAAGACGTTACGGTCACTGATGTTTTCGGTAACATCGATGAGATGATAACAACCTTAAAAAGAACCATCGAGGACCTAGATTAATCTTAAGGTTTTATACCTATACAATATTGTGTCAAAATGATACACTAAATAAGTACTTAAGTAGCACTGTGCCTTAATGGATCCATCTACTATGGGACTGTGGATAACAGTCACTATCATAGCTCTTCTGATTGCTTACGCTGGTGTAGAAGAGACAATGCGATTATTTGCTTATGCAGATCTGCAGTTGCGCTACGCCTGGGTTAGATTTAGAATGATGTTAATGCGTAGAAAACTTAAGCAGCAACTTCTTAAAGATCTCCCCGAGTATAACAAACTAATCAAGGAGCACACCAAGGATGACTGACGATCCCGATAGTCTATTTAAAATGGACCGCGTTGAATGCGAAAAATGCGGCGCGGTATGGTTAAATGGTGAACACTACTGGAGAACAGGAGTAAAAGGTAGTGAATTCGATCTAGCAGGTCTCGTCTGCAACAAACACGGTAACGAAAAGTGCATCAATCCTGCCAAGGGTACTGATGCTAGTGTAAAATATGGTGACTCCTGGGACAAACGCTTGGACGAGATCACCACTGGTTTCCACGAGAAATACAGGGAGATGGACGACCGTTTCCGTGGCAAAGACTCTCTCCCTTGACGCCTGGTCCGTTATCCCTTATAATTAGTACACAACGGACTGGAATACATCCGTGCTCACGACTCCGAGAGAAAAAAGAATCGGAATCCAACCCGCGTGAGAGAGGGGATGGGAACTCCCTTGGTGCCCCGCTGCTGGACGCAGCAGCGGTATTATAATGGTGGCAAACAGTAAGAGGGAGCGACAAACTGCTCCCCGCCACCCACTCGCCACTCTAGCTCAGCTGGATAGAGCAACGGTTTTGTAAACCGTAGGTCGTCGGTTCAAGTCCGACGTGTGGCTTGGGGGCAACCCCTACAAACCAAATCCTAACTAATCCAAGGTAATCCAATGTCTTTTAGCGACCTCAAGCGCCGTTCCACCTCTCAGCTCCAAGCACTAGTGCAGGAAGCAGAGAAGATTAACAAGTCTGGTGGTGGTGCCGACGAACGTTTCTGGAAACCAGAGCTTGATAAGTCTGGTAACGGTTACGCCGTCATCCGTTTCCTCCCTGCTCCTGATGGAGAGGAACTCCCGTGGGCAAAAGTATACTCCCACGCATTCCAAGGTCCTGGCGGTTGGTACATCGAGAACTCCCTGACCACTATCGGTGGCAAGGATCCTGTCGGTGAAGTCAACCGTAAACTCTGGAATTCTGGCATCGATGCCGACAAGGAAGTTGCACGTAAGCAGAAGCGTAAACTCTCTTACTACACCAACATCTATGTCGTGCGCGATCCTGCACACCCCGAGAACGAGGGCAAGGTGTTCCTCTACAAGTTCGGTAAGAAGATCTACGATAAGATCACTGCAGCAATGCAACCCGAGTTTGAAGACGAGACTCCTGTGAACCCCTTCGATCTGTGGGAAGGTGCTAACTTCAAACTGAAGATCTGTAAGGTCGCTGGTTACTGGAACTACGACAAGTCTGAGTTCGATCGTCAGTCTGCATTGTCTAAGGACGATGATGAACTGGAAGGTATCTGGAAGCAAGAGTATTCTCTCACTTCTTTCACCGCTGCTGATCAGTTCAAGACCTACGAAGAACTTACGTCACGTTTGAACGAAGTCCTCGGCATTAACAAGCGACCTGCCACTCCGACTGTTGATGACGAAGAGTTTGAACCCGTAGTCTCTGCTCCTTCTTTCACTCCTAAGTTCGAGAAGAAGACTGATGAAGGTGACTTCAATGCACCTGACATCGCTGGTAAAACATCTGATGATGATGACCAACTGTCTTACTTCGCTCGCCTTGCTGAGGAAGATTGATGGACGTTGTACACGCTTGGAATTCTATGTCCTACGGAGAGGGGTTCCTCTTCTCCCTCTGGGTCATCGGAATGTATTACATTAAACTCCGTATGGACCGCTACTTTACACGATGAAATTATTGACTCTCGAAGATTACCAGAAGGCGGGTGAAACCTTCTGGCCAAAGTACTGGTACGTTGCCAAAGAACTTGGTGAAGGTGCCAGAGCGGAGGATATTCTGAAGATCCTTGAGTCCATCGGTACAGTAGCATTGCGACTGAAGATGGAAGACAAGGGCGATCCCTTCGGATTTAATAAGCAATCTGAAAAGGATGAGATGCCTGGATCAGATACTTGATCTCTTTAGTGTCTTGCTAACATAATCGGAGCTCTTCTTATAAGGAAGTTGCTCCTTCATTTCTTGAATAAAGCGTGGGAGATATCTTTTCTTAAGGATATAAATCTCACGCTTTTTATCATTTGCTTCAGTTTCATACTCGTGATGACTGATTGCTCTAGCAATCGCTTCACCTTGTAGGGTCACAATAGAACCATCAGGATCACGGTAACGGAAACTATCACGAACTAATTTTTCCCACCCACTAGTACCAGAAGGACGCTGCAGTTTGTATCTAAAGTAGTTGTTCTTATCATCTACAAACGTAGGTTCTGTCAGTGTGGTGGAGACAACACTAGTCACAACACCAGTAGGGTTGATGCTGAACTGCATACCCTCTGTGATTGGATTCTCTGTATCAATTTCTTGTAGACTAACTGCTAAGAAATCGCCTTCAACTGTAGTGACATCTGCAACGATACCATTACTGAATGTCACTTCGTCACCTACATTAATAGCAGCACTTTCTTGTACCACAGTTGCACTTAACTGTGCAGGAACGTCAGCATAGTAAGGAACATATTCAGACCCGTACATAAAACCACGGCTGAAAACACCCGTACCTACAGTAATTAAAAGTTCTTCGCCTTCCTCGTCATAAGAACCAGGGTTAGTGATGTTAATACTTTGAATGCTCTTCTTCAAAGTCACACGTCCAACAGCACCAGAACCAGTAGTATCTAACGGGTTGTTGGTGAAGTACATATTTGCATCAGAAGCATACACTTTTGTAGTGTTGACGAAGTTCACTGTAGTGATGCCGTAGTGATCATACGGAGGACCACTGTTGCCAGGTTGGTACAACTGGAAGTAAACGTTTTGAGTTCTTACTTCTTCAGGTACCTGGAATTCATAACCTGTTAAGACACCACTGCCAGTACCATTAGGCACAGCATCGATCACGATACCGAGGTTGACCCAATTCTCTGCAACAGGTGCACCATCAACAATCTGATATCTCAGGTAGAGATCTTCCACACCATTGATGTCAGGTGTTTCGCCACCGTTACTTCCGTTACCACGCACAGCATAGACTATGACGGTATCGAAGTCCGTCATATCTACTGAGTTAAGGGTAGCGTAACGGGTTCCCCACGTGTCACCGAATCTGAGGTGCGTACCACCAACGTCAAAACCTCCTCCCGCTCCAGTTCCTGTACCGTTTTGGGCAATGACTGTACCATTTCCAAATTCGTAGATGTTATCTGCAACAGTAGTATCGAAAGAGGTACCATTGAGTCTGATCTCCACGACTTTTCCGTCTTCGATCACAGTGCTAGCACTCTCGTTTGCTAGACCTCCATCAAAAGAAACAGTAGGGGGATAAGTATAGTTTTCTCCACCAGATAAAACTTCTAGTAAATCTAGAGGACCACCTGGAGTCATTACTGCTTCAGCAGTTGCTCTTACAGCAGGCATCTCACCATTGTTACCACTGGGAGCAGAGATGGTGATGCTAGGTGTGGTTTCGTAACCAAAACCAGCGTTATCGATGTTGATACTTTCGATAACTAACTTCTTCGTTATGTTTAATCGAACTTCGTTTTCTGGTTCGGGGAATTCAACATCAGTTTTATCATACTCTACCCAGTAAGGTGCCTTATAGAATCCTTCATCTACAATCTGACCAGCAGGCAGCACAACATTGCCAGCACTATCTTTTACTTCGTTTGTTACATAGTGTTTGATATCATATGGATTATCATATTTGCTGTTGATATAATCATTCAGGACTGGTGTAGACATAGGCCAGTCATAGTATGGATTCATAATGTTATTGCACATCATAATAACCCAGTCGTAATCACTACGACCATAAAGAAGTTCTGATACTAGATCAGGACGATCTGAATCATCGATGACATACTTCTTGAAATATGTTGCTGTGTCTAGAACACTATCGGAGAGTTTAAATCTCCTGAAAATATTTTTTGCTACCTTATATTGCTGCTCCGACCAGGGAAATCTGATCGGACGAATAGCGAGATCAATATTAGGTAGATAGGAAAAATAAGATGCCATCAGTAGTATTGTGTTCCGTACTTGAATTTGTCACCGAAGTCATTGGAGATCACCATCTTGAGTTCTTTGAACGATAGTGACATTTGCACAGAGGTGGGAGCACCATCTTCCATTGTGGAATAAGAACCTGCTCCTGTATAACTAACAGAGATGTTTTGTAAGGCGCACGCCTTCATCTTATTTAACCAGTGATTGTCCTTAGAACCCTGCTTGTACTGGATTTTATATACATAGGGGACTTTCATAAACCAACCATCTGCTTCCATCGAAGGTGCAGATGACTTTTTAAATTGCCAGATCATTTCTTGAATGACCTTAGATTCTCTAGCGTTGCGTGGTACTAAACTCCAATTGAATTGGAACGTTCTCATACCAACACCATCAAACATAACTTCTATGTTTGGATTGAGAATCGTACCTGTAAGACCACCAGCAACTGCGTTAGCTTGCAGACCAGTCATCGATGCACCAGCATTAATTGCTAGTGACTTTGCTAATGCTTTGCCTTGCTCTCTAGGATTGCCAGGCATCATACCCTTTAAGGTATTTGATATACCTCCAGCACCTTGAGTTAATATATCTGGTGCAGCATCGATTGCGGAACCAGCCATACGTAGACCAGCACGCTCAAGGTTACCCATACGAACATCACCCCACGCTCTAGAGTGACTATCCCTGATGTCTTCAGGCATATAGAGAATCATATTCTTGTATGGTGACTGCGATAGTTCGCCACCACCAAAACCAGTTACATCATAGTCAGCGTATCTACCACCATAAAGACTACCACCTGCTTCACCGATGCACTTTGCTTTACGGAAAGGAGGTTGATATTCATACACAGTGAACATCATATAGTCATCAAAGTCCTCTACCTTATCAGCAGGAAACCTTAACGATGATTTACTTGTAAGTGCGTCGAGAATTGCCATTAGGACACTTTGCGTTTCGCTCTGAACCTATATTTTGCAAGGGCATCATACTTTAACCAGACTTTTTTGGAGAGAACAGGTATTTCTATCTTACCAACAGCAGAAACAAATTGCTCTAGTGGTAGATGGATCGCTGAGTCCCAATCATTTTCGTCAATCTCAATAAAAAGATTGGCGTTTTTCACATCACTTTTTTTATATTTATGGATGATGTTCCGAGGTACATCTATCTTATTGCTGAGGAGTGCGCTAATAGTTTTTAATCTCTTCTTCGGACTGATATAATGTAGGTTCGCTCCCCAGAAATGATCTGTCTTTACTTCCAGAACTACTACCAGTGGTAACTGATCGTAGTAAGATAGTTTCTGCTTCGTAGTCTTGGCATCGTATTCAAATAAGACTATGGTACCCTCCCTAGGTGTTCTTCTAACTTGATTGAGATCATCATCGTTGCCAACCTCATTGAGAAGAATAGCTTCCTTGGTGCCATCTGCTAACGCACTGCGCATTGCATTCTTAGATGCTGAACGCCACCAGGATGCAGATCTATCTTTACCGTCCTGCGCTTTCTCTAATTTTTCAAAGACTGATTCCAAGATGATCCTCCGTGAGAATTAGAAACTCCATTCTTCTATCATCACAGTAGTTTTTCGCTGCCTTCCACTTGGCAGTGTTCTTCATAAAGGTAAACGTCTCTTGCATAAACTTTTTAGTTTTACGCTTGGGTTGAGCAGGAGGTTTGGTCTGCTTCTTAGGTTTTACTTCGACAATATATTTTTTGAGAGAACCATCTTTGTCCCTCACTTTCAAATAGAAATCGGGATAATATCTATGTACTCTACCGTCAGTGGGACAACGATATGGTATAATGATTTCCTCACTACCCCACTCGATTACATTATCCTCACGATCACAGTACTTCATAAACATAAGTTCCCAGGATGATCTGTAAAAGATCCTACTGGGATTGCCCTTATACTTTTGGTAGTTCACTGGTTTGTACTGCCCCGAGTACGCCATAAATAAAACGTATCCTTCCAGCCTATTTAGATGGCGAATCTATACCAAAAAGTACAGGAACAGATAGCACGCGGTGGAGGGATTGCAAAGTCCAATTCTTTTCGTGTTGTTATCCCGTCCCTAGATCGTTTGGGACTGGAAGGTTTTGGTAGCAACGTTCCTGATCAGAGGACGCTAGAGATCTTCTGTGATAACGTAGCACTTCCTAGTGTGCAAGCAGCGACCTCTCAGGTCAATGGATATTATACTGGTCACAGTATGAAGTATCCGACGATGAAGATGTACAACGATCTGTCACTGTCATTTATTTGTGATGGTAATATGACAGCGTTGAAAGTTTTCCACGCTTGGTTCGATAAAATCTTCCAAGAGAAATCTCAGTTCGGACAGACACAAGTCATCCCTGATGAGATGTCATCTATTCCTCAGAGGAATCGCAATAGATTTACTAGACTATCTTATCCTGATAGTTATCAGACAACTATTGCAGTTGATAAGTTTGAACCTGGCAAGAGATACTCTGAGCAAGGTAGAAGTTTAAGATACTTCTTTACAGAATGCTATCCTTATTCTATTGATGCTGTTCCACTAGACGCAGGTGCTGCTACACTAATGAAGTGTACTGTCAATTTGTACTACGAAAGATTTGAAGTACAGTTTGAAGACGCCCGTAAGAATTTAAAAAGTAAATCAAATAACATCCGCACATCTAATCCAGCATCACTTAGCAGTGCGATAGGAAACGTTGGGCGAGCATTCAGTTCGTTCACAAATGATATGGGGAACCTCTTTAACTAACCGCTCTAAATAATAGTATTGAACTGAACTCACTATGCCTTTACCAAAGCTTGAGGTGCCCACTTACCAGTGTGAGCTTCCTTCTACTGGACAAACGATTAAGTACCGACCCTTCCTAGTTAAGGAAGAGAAAGTTCTTCTCGTAGCAATGGAATCAGAAGATGAACAACAAATTCAACAAGCTATTGTTGATCTTCTTAAGGGTTGCATTGTTAGTAGACTAAAAGTTGAGAAACTTGCGATGTTCGATCTCGAATATCTGTTTCTTATGATTCGTTCTAAGTCAGTTGGCGAAGAACTGGAACTTAAAGTTACTTGCACTGATGACAACGAAACGCAGGTTGATGTTGCAATCGATCTGAATGAAATTAAAGTTGTCAAACCTGATGACCACAGCGACTCTGTGTATATCAATGATGACATCACTGTGAAGATGAAGTATCCTTCTCTGGATCAATTCATCAAGAATAACTTTGCTCAACAGGAGCAGAGTCCTGATCAAGTATTTGAACTCATCGCTGACTGCATCGATCAGATTATTGATGGTGAAGATGTATATGAAGCAGCAAATTCTTCTAGAAAAGAATTGGTTGGTTTCTTGGAGAGTCTGACTTCTAAACAGTTTGAATCTGTTCAGGAATTCTTCAGCAATATGCCTAAACTTACCCACACCTTCTCGGTTATTAATCCTAATACTAAAGCAGAGTGTGAGTATACACTGGAGGGTCTTGCATCTTTTTTCGGGTGAGTATGTCTTACAATAGTCTTGAAAACTATTTTAGGACAAACTTCTCTTTGATGCAGCACCATAAATATAACCTAGCAGAGATCGAAGGGATGATGCCTTGGGAAAGAGATGTTTACATCGCTCTCCTGCTGGCGCACCTGGAAGAAGAAAAGCTACAGCAGCAACAGCTAAAAGCTAACAGGTAATGGCATTAGACACCAGTAAGTATAAGAATAATCCGCTGACGGGATCTGCTAACACTGATCTTGTTAAAATCCAAGCTGCTTCTGTGAAGCAGCAGATGGTTACTAACGCTCTTCTTAACGATCTGGTAAATCTGCAGACGCAGACGCTTAAACTTCAGCGTTCTCGTCTTGCCTTAGAAAACAAGATGATTTCTAAGGGCAAGTTCTCTGCCCAAGAAACTGCAATTGAGAAGCAGCGTAAGGCAGGTCCCAAAATTTCTAACCCCTTTGCAAAGAAAGGTGGTAGTAAGAAGGGTGGTATAGACTTCGAGAAGTTAAAGAAGGCACTGCTGGCAGCTGGTGCTGCAGGTGCTCTTACTCTTGCTATAACACAGTCGGATGCTATCCTTGGTGTCCTTGCTGATGGTGTCGAAGGTCTTGCTAATGCTTTAGAAACAGCAGACGTTAAGTTACAAAACTTTGGCAGGCGAGTTGCCATTGAGTATAATAAGTTAAGGAATTTAATGACCCCCATTGCGGGGTTCAGTGCCTTTGGCATTGGTAACATTGGTATGGGTCTTGCGACATCTAAGAAGATGTCCAAGCTTAAAGATGGTGCAGCAGTTCGTAGTAGGATTGCGAAACGCTTCCGAAATCCTGCAGAAGGTGGTATAAGACAGACGATTAAAAACACTGCTAGCAATGCTGGCACCGCTACGAGAGGAGGTGCTGGTAGAGCATTCGATGCTGTCACTGATGGGTTGGATACTCTTGCAAAGAGTCCAGTAAAAACCAAAGGTTTTACTGTTGGAGGTCTTAAGAATAGTCTTGATGAAATTTTATTTGATGCTAGATTAGCAGCACGTGCTGGTGATCCTAGCAAGAGTGTTGCTTCTAGGTTCCAAAGACTTGTCGGTGGTGGTGCTTCTGCTAAAGGTAAACTTGTAAACACTGCTGGTGCTATCAAGCAGCAGGGTCAGTTGTTTATGCAGGGCATCACTGGTGCACAGAACGCCACTGTTCTCCGCACTGCAGGTCGTCCCTTCCCGAACGTTGCACGTGGTGCTGGTAGTCTTGCAGATGAAGCAGGTGGTTTCTTCCGTGCTGGTAGAAACATTAGAACTGGTATTGGTAACATTGCTTCTGGTAAAGCCCTCAAGGATCTGTTCACCAGCCTGGGTAAATTAAAAGTAAAATCAATACAGTCTCTGGCAAATATTTTCAAAGCATTGCCTGGACAAATTTTAAATCTTGCTAAGGGTGCTAAGGGTCTTGTCGGTACCTTAGCAAGTGCTGCTAAGAGTGGTATCTTAAACTTTAACGTTGGCAAAGCTCTTGCAGGTGCTGGCAAGGGACTCGCTGGTGGTGCTAGTGCAGTTCTTAAAGGTGGTAAGTCTGTACTTGGTGCTGGACTTGGTGCTGCTGGTAATGTTGTTAAGAACACGGGAGGTCTTCTCAAGAGCACTGGTGGTATACTGAGTAAAGGTGTCGGTAGAGTTCCTGTCATTGGTTCTCTTCTCTCCGCTGGCTTCGGTGCTATGGAAGCGAACGAGGAAGAGATAAAGCGTTTGATGGAAGAGAATAATATGTCACGAGAGCAAGTCAACGCTGGTCTTGCTGATGGTAGTCTGCAGAAAGATAAAGCGAAGATCGTTGGTAGATCAGCAGGCGCAGGTATCGGTGCAGGTTCAGGTGCAGTCATCGGTGGTTTCCTTGGTGCTGTTGGTGGTCCTGTTGGTATCGCACTGGGTGCTGCTGTTGGTTCCTGGTTGGGTGAGAACGTTGGTAAGTTCCTGGGTGAAGGATTCGCGAACACATTTAAATCATTCGACTGGGGTAAGACTTTCGGTCCAGTGATCACATCCTTTAAAGAACTTGGTGGTTCTATTGTGAGCGCGATGGATGGACTTGCTGCTGTCTTCGGTGTCGGTGGAGAGTCTGGTGAGGGTGGCGGATTTATTGGTGCTCTGAAGAATATCGGTAGAATTATTGGTGTTCTTGCTAAACTTTTGATGAAAGTGTTGGCACCGATATTCCAGATCGTTGCCAAGTTGATCAAAGGTGTGGTTGATATGTTCACCTTTGTTGTCCAAGGTGTTGTCAGTCTCATTGCAAACGGAATGGCATTCATTAAGAAACTGATTGACAATGTTCCTAGTTGGTTGGGTGGTGATGCTCTCCGCAATATGGTTAAGGGTACTGAGGAAGTCTTCAGTGGAGATGTTATTGGTAACCTCAGTTCTCTTGTCGATGGTATGGATCTGAGTCTTCCTAACGCTGAAGTTCCAGAAGCACCACCTGGCCAGGGTAGTGGTGATGATAGAGGTATCGTTGGTCGCACTCCTATGATGGGTGGTATGGGCGGTCAAGGTGGTATGGGTGGTCAAGGTGGCGCTGGTGCAATGAATAACATCGTCGTCACTTCTCGCTTTGGTTGGCGTGATATGGATGGTGATGGCAGGAAAGAAGACAACCATATGGGTGTTGATATTGCTGCACCAGAAGGAACACCTCTGGTAGCATTCTCTGATGGTGTTGTTCAATCTAACCGTGGTGTTGGTTACTTTGGTGGTTACGGCAACACCGTGATCTGGAATGATGACAACGGAAGGTCGCACCTCTGGGCACATATGCAGAACCGTGCTAAGGTTCGTGAAGGTCAGAGGATTAAGAAGGGAGATCTGCTTGGATATGTTGGCAACACTGGTAGATCTACTGGTCCTCACCTACACTGGGAAGTTTCCACTAGTCCCACTGATGTTGGAGCTCCTAAGAGTATGCCTGGCACTAGAGGTGACGCCCTCAAGATGGGATACGATTGGAAGGCACCCTTCTCTGGTAAGTCAAACTTTAGTAGCAACTCAGCAGATATGTTAAGTTCTACTTCCTCGGCGTTCACATCACAACCATCTTCTGTGACTTCAAGAGTTACTGGAAGACTAAGAGGTCTTGAAGGAAGACTCAGATCAGCTCAAACTTCTATGCAGGAGAAGGGTGTTCCCGAACGTATGTCTGAAGCAGCAACTGCTGCCTTCGCTCCGATGGCATCTCTGATGGAGAAACTAACTGCTGCTGCTAACGCTCCTGTGGGTGCCGCTACTGGTGATGGTGGTACTACTGCTGCCTCTGGCAACGTAGCACTGTTCCCCACAATGTCTCCCGTCAAGGATGGCGGTCACATTTTCAACCTTGATTTCTAATGGCAGAACCCTCTTCCGAAGCACAACTTGGATGGAAACTTATTCTGTGTGAGATTTCTTTGAACACAGGTGAAACCCTGACTCTTAACAATAACCTCGCTAGTTTTACATACTACGAAGATCTGGAGAGAATTTGTCCTACTGCTGTCGCTACAGTCACAGACTTAGCAGCACAAGATCTCCCTCTCACTGGCGGTGAAGAGTTTAGAATTGTTTTGCTGACAGATCAGACTAGTGACGAAGAAAAAGAGTATAAGTTTGTAGTCGGTGACGTTAAGTCTCCTTTCCTTTCATTCAAGGGTAAGATTGCTACTATCAATCTGATCAGTGCAGATAGTAAAGCATTCTCTAACTTCAGGTGCGAGAAAACATATGTAGGAACTGGTGATCAGATTCTTGCTACGGTCTTCCAAGATTCTGGTATCTCAACAGCTCCTATGGTGCGTGGTGATAAACCATTCAACAAACTTCTATTCGGAGGCGAAGGTATCTCTGTTGCTAAGATGGCACGCAGAGTGTGCACTCAATCTATTCCTACTAGTGGTCAGAAAGCAAACACCTGTGGGTATTTCTTGTGGGGTACGAAAGATGGTTACACTTTCGCATCTATTGATCATCTGCTATCTACTGGCAAAGAAGATGATTATGGTGGTAAGGAAGCAGACTGGGAATACTATCAGTCTCCTGCTAACACAGGTAAAATTCCTGAGCACTTGATCATTCAAAATTATACTGTCGAACGTGATGGTGATCTCAAATCATTAGCAGACAACGGTGTCTTCCGTGCTGTGATTGCTGTTACTAATACAGATTCTCAGGAGTTTAAAGAAGAAGAATGGAAACTCAGTGATCACTGGGATGACTGGGCACACATCGGTTCTAAAAGTGCATTCCCTGAGTGGTTGACGAAATGGTTGGATGATTATGATCAGTCTCAAGGTAGACCTACCAGGACTTTTAAACTTAGTACCACTAACGAAGCATTCTTCAATGAAGAAGAAGCAGCATCTGATGCTACAGGTAGAGACGGTAGCGAAGTTAATACAGAGTATCCTGACTGGCAACCCTACACTGTTTGTCAATACAACGCTCGCCGTGCTACAATGGCAATGAATGTGAGCAACGTTGTTGTACCAGGCAACTCTGAACTCCGTGCTGGTGACAAGATTAAACTCCACATTCAATCCTCAAAACCTGATGCAGAAAAGGAAGCAGACGATGAAGATCTCAGGCGTGGCGGTGATTATTTAATCTTCCGCTTAGCGCATAGATATACTATGTCACCACGCGAATGTTTTACTGCAACAACTTTAGTAAAAGATTCTATGAACAAAAATTGTTAAAATGGACAAGGAATTTTTAAAACAATACCCTACGCATCTGACACAAAGTCTGTATCAGATCCTTGATAAGATTGAAGTCGAAGAAGACAAGACAATTCGTAGTAAATTGTATGCACAGCTTGCACTTCAGTTAGAACGGCTTAAAATGGAACTGGAGAAATCTCCCGAGGCATTACCTGTCACGGAAGTGGTCAATCGTACCGAAATTTGACCTAAATATACCAGATATCTGGAAAAAAAACTCCGCCAAAAAATCGTCCCCTTAGGTTTTCAAATGGACTCTATCGAACAACATATCGAGAAGGACAAAGAGATTCTTCAGAATCCTATGACTTCTCCTCAGCAGCGTCGCCACATTGAAGGTGAACTGCACGATCTAGAAGAGTATGTTGAGCATCATAAAGAAGAGATCGATGCAGGAGATCATCACGATCCCTCACCACTCGAACTCTACTGCGATCAAGAACCTGGCGCACCAGAGTGTAAGATTCACGATAACTAATGTCAGATAACTCATACAATGTAGCTAATGTAAGTGACCTCTTCGCATTACAGAAGGGATTTATTGAAGACATTGCGGACCCGAAAGAATCTGGTCGTGTACGTGTACGTTTAATCAATAAAGAATTCCGTTCTGGCGACGGAGGTCAGTTTATTCCTGTGCCCGAGACACAGTACCTTCCTTGGGCAACTGTTTTGATGCCTGCTGATAATGCAGGTGGCACAGGTACCTCTGGTTCGGGACATAACCTGAAGCGAGGTGACATTGTATGGGCATCCTTGATTAATGGTGATAGCAAGCAGCGTCTTGTTATCGGTGTGCAAAATGCTGTTGCTGGATCTAGTAAAGACAATCCTGCTACAGAATATCAAGCATTGCAGCGTTACCTCACCCAGGATGCTGAAGCTGGTGATCAACCTAACCCTGCATCACACGTCACTGGAGACCAACCAGAAAAGAATCCTAACTTAGGTTCAAAACAAGTTGGTGCTACTGCTGATGAAGATGAAAGCAGACAGGTTTCAGCAATTTCAACTCCTGCTAGTAATGCAAACCAAGCAGGAACATTCTCTGTTACTGTAGCAGATGGTAAGTGTGCTACAGATCCTGGCAGCAAGATTGAAAACATTCTAGGAGAATTCTTCGCCACACTGCAGCATACTAACGGTAACATTGGTAGTTACTACATTAGTAAGTACACTGGTGGTATCTTTGAGTTGCAATCAATTGCTCAGGGATATATTACTAGAGTTCAGGCAGTCGTTTCTGCTGCTATCAGCAGAGCGTTTGGCGAACTGATGGCGCAGATTCAAAAAAGGCATCCAAGCATTAATTAAAGCTCTGTTGGCACCTCTTCCTGGTGTTCTTAAACCTGTGGTGGATTGGTTCACCCAGATGCTAGAGAAAATGGGGTGTACTATGGAGAACCTCATCGACAGAATGTCAGATTTTGTCGAAGGTATTCTCTTGGGATACATCGGAGACATTGTTTCCTTTGCAGCGTGTCAGGCGAAGCGTTTTGTTGACGCTATCTTGGGTCGCGTTCTGTCCGAGATGTCTGGTATTATTAATACTGTATTCGGTGGACTCAGTTCTGTCCTCGGTGCTATTGGTAGTGCAGTTGATGTTGTTGGCGGTGGTCTTTCATCTATTATGAATCTGCTGGGCATCTCTTGCTCTGGTAACGCTGCCTGCAAGAGTGGTCCTAAGAAAAAAGATAGCAAGGTAGGTGGTTTTGAAGGACTCAAGGCGGGATACAACGATCTCGATGAACTGCTCGCTGCACTAGAGTCTGGCAACCATCTTCCTATCGATAGTTACTGTGCCGATGCCTTAACTGAACCAGAACACACCACTGAAGTAAACGTGTGGGGTCCACAAGTTCCCAACAGTTCAGGTGGAGGCGATACTGATAGTGATGGTCTTGACGGTGATGGAGTTGGTACTGGTGACGGTACTGGACCTAGCACTGGTACTGGTATTGGTTTCGAGGATATTACTAACGCTATTTGTTCCGCAAGGACTATTAGGGTGGAGGATATTCCCGAGACTGGTGGTGTTCCCGAAGGATCTATTGCTGAAATTAAAGTCAGACGCAACGGTGACACCTCTACTTCAAACTCTTTTAATTACTATACTATTGATGGTACTGCGAAAGCAAACGAAGATTACTGTCCTGTAAGTGGTTTCTTAGGATTTGGTGTTGGCGAAGTAGAAAAAACTATTCAAGTTCGTACCATCTCTGACAATGTTCAGGATGGTAACAAGTATTTCTTCCTCAAGATCAAGACTGATGGTTGTGGTGATGTTCCTAAAGATGTAGGTAAGATCTGGATCTTAGATAACAATATATTGTTAGGTGATCCTACTGTTCCTAATTTGGATACAGGTGGTGGATCTATTGGATCCGCATCTATTCTTGACTTTGATACACCTGTTTACCTACTCACAGCAGATAAAACTGTTGTGTATGAAGGACAAGAGGTTACATTTAATTTGCAAACCAACAATGTAGAGGATGGAACAACAATCAACTACACCATCGGAAGAGAGTCCACAGGTATCACCTTCGCAGACATTTCATATGTGGTTGAAGATGGTAAGCGGAGTTACGTTACTGGTCCTGCTGATATGGGTCGCCAGTTTACTGTCATTGATAACCAAGCTTCAGTCACTATCGCACTTCTAGATGATGGTGTTGTAGAAGATACTAACGAAGTTGCTGAGCAAATTTTCGTTGAGTTGAACGGTTTAGGTGTTGCAGCAGGTTGTGCTGTGTTGGATCCTGTAGCAACTGGTGTTCTTGATCCTAATGCTAAGTCTGTTTCTGTTGCTGCAGACAAAGTTGCTGTAGAAGAGGGAGAGTCGGTGACATTTACTGTCACTACTACAAACTTCCAAGATGGTGAGCGTTTGAATTACACCTTGTTCGGTTCTCAAATTACACAGAGTGATATTTTAGAACCACTAGAAGGTACTGTTTATATTGAAGGTAATAGAGGTGAACTGGTTGTCAATGTGTTAGAAGATAATGAGCGTGAGTTGGCAGAGAATCTGTCGTTCACGATCAATGACTATGCAGCAACTGCTACCATTGTTATCCGTGCTGATGTTGATCAGCAACCTGATATTATATTCGATGGTGATGATGACGATGATGATGGTCTCCCTGTCTTGGATACTCCTGTCATCGATGGTGACGGTGGTATCATTGACATCGCAGTTCTGAAGTCTGGCAGAAGATACCGTGCGAGACCTTTCATCTCAATTGAAGACAATGCAAGAGGATTTGGTGCTTATATCGAACCAATTCTTAATAGTGAAGGTTATCTGACACGAGTTAAAGTTGTTAGACCTGGACAAGGTTATGCTGGTAAATCAAAACCTACTAATGTTGTTTGTCAACTGGTAGGATTTGCTATTACTAATGTTGGTGGTCTCTATACGTCTGCACCTACAGTATATGTAAATGGAGATAGTTCTATTGCTAAAGCAACTATTTCTGATGAGGGTTTTGTGAATGGTATTGTTCTGGTCAAAGGTGGTCAGAATTACCTTGAACTTCCTGAAGTCATCATCACTGGTGGCGGTGGATTTGGTGCATATGCTAAACCAGATCTACAGTGTGTTCCTGAAGAACAGTCCGAACTTATTCTCCAAGGTCTCGCTAGAGATCCTGCTAACTACGTTGATTGCCCGTAATGTCTAGTAAGTCAGATCCAAAAAAGAAGAATACTAAAAGTGAGGTTAGCAGATCTGGTCATATATGGCAGGTTTGTGATAATCCAGACAAACCATATCAATTAATTCAACATAAAGATGGACACCACGTTTACTTAAGGCAAGATGGTAGTGTCCAGATCAAAGCAGTTAAGGTTCCTGCTGACAACCCTAACTCTGGTAAGCTTCTGGTTCACGCATATGGTGATGCCCTGATTAAAGTTGAGCAGGATGCTAATATCGAGGTTGGTGGTGCTTGCACACTAGAGGTTGATGGGCAGTTAGATGTCCACGCATATAAAGACATTAATATGCGGTCGGAGGGTAACATTAACTTTAATGCTGCCAAGAACTTTACTGTTAATGCCGATCAATCTATTATTTTGAACGGTAAGTCTAAAGTTGTTCAGAATGCTCCCAAAGTGGAAGCTATGACTGATATCAAAGCGGAGACTATTACTGGACCTCAAAATGATATCATCTTTGGTGAAAGAACCATTGCAATGACTGATCCCAGAGGTACTTTTACTCTGATGAGTATGGGTCATATGGTTACTGTGGTTAAGGGTGATCACGAGAAAACTATTGGCGGTAGAGAGTCTGAGAAGATTCTAGGACTCCCTCCTGTCCCTCCTCTGCCCACAATCCCTCCTGGTGGTCCTACCAAGACCACGATCATCGGTGCCTCAGGCGGTCTCGGTAGGGTCGAAAAGATTATGACTGGTAACGATGTCAACACCGTCGTGGTCGGTAACAAGATCACCAATGTTGTAGCTGGTAATAATGTGATGACAGCAGGCGCTGGATCTGTTACAATAGCAGCAGGCGTGAACGCAACGGTGACTGCCACTGCCAATGTGACAATTGCTGGAGCGACCGTCTTCATCAACTAAAGCACGACCCGTGTGCTATAATTACGGGGTACTGACAAAGACCTATGTCTCCTGACGCTGTTGTTGAAAAGATCATCGTGGACATCCAGTCCCGAGCGATCCACCTCATTTCTGATGAAGGTGAGCACCGCACCCTTGACTGCTCTGACAACTATGAAGCATTTATGGTGATGCTTGAACGCTGCCGCGATCAGGGTGAAGACTATATGGTTTACGTCGAACCTACTACCTGACCAAATTCGCCCTTTGATTACCAAAAAGTCGGAAAAAAAAGTCCGCCAATTTTTCGACTTTTTAGGTTTTTTGCGAGTGTGGTGAAATTGGTAAACACATCAGACTTAAAATCTGCCGAACGTAGCGTTCTTGCGGGTTCAAGTCCCGCCACTCGCATAGGGTGGTCAAAACCGCCCTTCTCTTGTATAATAAATACTCACGATTCGTTATAACGTCGTTATGTCGCAACCTTCCAACAAACAAGACCAATATGGTCTGTTTTCTGTCTTTCCGACTTTCGTGTATCGTGGCAAATTAGCAACACACGAAAAATGGAAAGAAATCCTCGTTCCGATTCTTGAAAAGCGTTATCGGGACGTAAACGGTTCTAACAGCAATACCCGTAGCACAGACGGTAATGCTTGCTGGAACTGTGACTGCTATACCAGTTTCTTCGATGAAAGTATGCAAGATCATACTAAAGAAGAAGAAATCGAGGTGCAAGCACTTCTCGCAGACATTTCTGTGAACCTCCAAGAGGCGATTAAGTCTGCAGAGTTCTATCCTCACGCATTTTTGGTTGCGCAACAGTGGTTTAACGCATATGGTCCTGGTCAGAATCAAGAACCTCACAATCACGTTCCGTCACACCTTTCGGGCATCTACTACGTCACTTTTGACCCGAATCTGCACAGTGGCACTACCTTCCTGAATCCTAACAAGATGTATACGGAAGGACCTCGTTATAACAAGCATTACTACGATCCTGATATGTTCGGGTATGGTTGTTATAAGGAAGAAATGTCTCTGACTGTTGCAGAGGGTGATGTTGTCATCTTCCCCTCTCAGATGGAACATATGGTGCAGCGTCAACCTACCATTGAGAAGAATCCTGACGGTAAACTCCGTATGACGTTCTCGTTCAACGTTGAACTCGTTAGCGAAAACGAAGCACGTGAGCGTCTTGCTGATCAACTTGAGGGTGCTGGACAAAACGCAGCTCCTGGCAACCCCAACATCGCTCCTTCTGCTCCTGCACAAGACGGTGAAGGTGGTCCTCAAGCATCTGAGGAATGGTCCTCCGATTGGTTCTAAAATGCCTAGATCTCGTATGTCTAAAATTGACATTGAAGCGCGGGTTTACAAAATGAAGACTGCGCTGTATAATGGAGAGCATCGAGATAAAAGTGGTGAGTGGCACGATGGCGCTCACCACGCCCTTTCTCAGGTTCTCGATATTTTAGGGGAGTATTCCTCTTGACCCAGCACCGCTGGTTTCATTCCTCCTTAGCTCAGCGGTAGAGCGAACGACTGTTAATCGTTTGGTCCCTGGTTCGATCCCAGGAGGGGGAGTTTATTTTTTCTGTTATGCATTACAAACCTTATTCACCAGAATGGCATAGATACAGGTATCTCAAGGAAGCTCTCGATAAATACCTTGACGACTATGTTGACAACGACACCATCCGCGAAGATATCTTAGATATTCTTGCGGAGCGTTCAGAACAAGCATACGCTGAATTCAACAGAATTTCGGAATTAGAAGGAAAACTGCGAAAAGACTAAATGCTTTCTACCCAGTATCGGCTACGTTTAGAGTTCATTTGTAAAAAAATTGCTAACAAAGAAGAGGTTAAACTAGATGATATGATTTGGGCAGAAAAGTTGGCAAAACGCCATACTACTGCACGCGACTGGTTAAACAAAGCACGTCGTCAAGCTGCTCAAGATATCGAGGAGGGCAGTATGGATGATTTTATGAATAAGATGGGATTAGGCGACCCCGACCCATCTAATTACAAAACGGGGTTCAGCGGTGCTGATGAAATCGTAGATTGGTTCAAGCAAGATAAACCTGATGACTGGAGACAACGTGACTAGTTCCAACGCTGAAGACTGGCGTAAAGCCTCTAACAAGAATATTGCTGATAATCTTGTACAAAGTATCGGTGAACTTCTTGACGGTGAAGTAAAACACTACATAGTGGTTGATAGGAATTCTTCCTATAAAAAAATTGTAATTGAGTATGACCACAGCAGTACTGTATAGCAACGGCAGCCAAGAGTGTGAGCGTCTAGCAGCACTTTTGGAAAATCTCAGTGAAGTCGATGACTTCCAAAAATACGAATTAGGTAAACATTTCGAGGATCATCAATTTCGCAATGAATTTGGTGAAGACGCAACATATCCACAGTGTGCTGTCGGTTTGAAGCACATTGGCGATATGAAGACCACACTAAGATATTTGTCAGACAAGGGAATGTTCCTCTGATAAATATCAAACAGGACAACCACCATCATAATATTTTAGGTAATGGCACTTACCAGACTAGAGAATCTAATTTCCAGTAAGACTGGACGCTTTGTTTATGTGTCACCTGACGACTTTAATGCGTCAGATGACGTAAACAATAGGGGTAACTCCCCGACTAGACCTTTCAGGAGCGTTCAGAGAGCTTTCCTGGAAGTTGCTAGATTTTCGTATAAATCAGGTCCTGATAACGACCGATTTGACGAATTTACAGTTGTGCTGTCTCCTGGAGACCACTATATTGACAACCGTCCTGGTGT
>FUWD013232433.1_pt1 | contig 21518 bp, 18 predicted proteins | sample 1063281 | NCBI WGS metagenome assembly FUWD01 (sample SAMEA79048168, study PRJEB19326) | metagenome | biome: marine | reverse complement strand
ATACTCTACTGGACTTATTGTAACTACCATCTCTGATTGTTATTTTCTTAACCCATGTACCATTATTACCTACGTGGACTTCTGCGATAGCACCTGTAGCACCCGCAGCAGTAGTCACTCTACAAAGAATGGTTTCTGGCACTCTTCCATCCGTTGAAAACATAGAACGAGTAGTTATAGTGGCAGATAAGTCAATGATATTCAATATTGTCAGACCATTTAAAAAGTTTGCGTCCATCCTGGTCAACGATAAATCGATTGTTTGGGTAGGATTCGCCTTATTTGTAATTTGAATTCTATCATTCATTGTGTAGCCAGAACCAGTAGTATTAACTATAATATGAGGAATACCATTAACACCATTATAACAAATGTCAGTGCCTAGATTATCGGTATTGACGTCTACTACAGCACCAGTTCCGCGTATAGTTGTGTTATCGGATACATTATAACCAATTACAATACCGCTGGAATCATTATTAAATACAGCAGACGAATCAATTACTTTGCCGGCAATCGTAAGAACACCAAGATTTAATCTGATAGCATCAGTAGCAGTTAATGTATGTGTAATAGTGGCATTCTGTTTAGATACAGTCAATGTATCACCTGTGGCGTATGCGTTATATCGTAAATCACCACCACGGTTAGTTACAGTCATTTCTTCAAATACAGCAGCACTGGAATTATCAGTATATGAACCAGTTGGAGTACAAGAAACATCTACCGTAGACCCAGTTCCAGTAACAATGCCGTTTGCGTCAGCGACATAGTCCATACAAACTACAGTGGCGTCGGAGGTAACACCTGGTAAAAACAAACGGTTCGTGATATAAGCATTACGACCTTCACGGTTGAAGTTTTGAACATTTCCAGACAAATCAGCACCTTTTGGGTCAGTAGTTGAGAACAACACATCTTCATTATTTCCGACTTGGTTAAGGGTATTTGCTTGAACATCCAATATACTAGGCAATTCAACAAAGCGGTTGCTCTCGGTATAAAAATCACCTGCCTTACATAAAATCAATCTATCTCCAAATTTGTACCCATTACCCTCCTGTGTTAACACCATATCTACGATTGTGTTTTGGTCAGACAAAGTAACTTTTACTTCAGCCTTATCATAGTTATAAATTTGTGGTCCTGGTGTGGTGGGATGCGCGTTAACGATGTGAACAACCCAATCTTCAGTGGTTTGGTTTACTCCAGGTGTTTTTGTAGAATCATAACCTAAGTGTCCATTTGGCACATTATCAACGGCGTCGATGTAAATTTTTGCGCCAAATTTCAATTCAAATCTCTCGGGATACTTCTTGAGAATAGTGTTGGCTAATTTCTTTGTAACATCCACACCATTGACTAGGGTGTGTGAAATATCATTCATCAAAGCGTTTGTTTTGGCAATGACTTCTACCAAAGCTCCGTTATAACTATCTTTCAATTGAGGAACATTGGAAAATAAATTCGCACCTTCTGCGTAACCAAACACTGTCTCTGCTAATGTGCCTAAATAATCATTTTGTAAATTATATTGATGGAATCTAAGTGTTGTATTATTTGGAGATTCAAATGGAATATCACTAAACGCACAATCAGTATTACTTTTAACACCAAACATCACATCACCGGCATAACCACCATTGGGGTATGTCTCATCAGTAGAGGCCTTACCTCCAATAAATTGAAACCACTTTTGAACATCACTGGCATTAAGGGTGTTAACTACACCATCTACGTTATAAGTAACGTCGGGTCTCTCGTCCATCTCAGAAACTGGTCTCTCACCAGATACACCAACCTGGGCTGTTTCAGCTAAATCGTTCAAGTAAAAAGTAGGTTCACCACCTATCGGAACAATAGTTGTCGGCATTATAATATAAAAAAATATTATAAAATTTTCCCAAGAAAAAATATTTGTCCTTAAATTGTCCTTAAATTGTCCTTAAATTGTCCTTAAATTGTCCTTATTACGCGTTACATTATTTTGTAGTATATTGTCATTCATTCATTTCAATATATATTTCATGCTAAAGATTTAACTATTTCAGTTATACTATCGTTGAAAACATATTCAAAGCATCGATTCATTTTGTTAGTAACATTATTACCCATTTAATAAAATAACATCTGCGACGGTTAACACCGTAGATATGGTTTGATAATTATTTTTAATAATAAGCACATCTCCTTCTTTGAATACAATTTGAACAGTTTTTCTGTCTATTTCAACGATAAGTTTTAAGATTGGATTAATTAATCCTAACGAGTCGGTATTTTTTGCTTTTGTACATGTTACGCCAATCGTAATACCTGGAACATTACCTAAATCTAAACCAGACCTCATTTGAACATCATTCGTAATAGCGTCATCGAAATAGATTCCACCGGTCAAAGAATCGGTCAAAGCGTTGGAAGATTCTACCATACTAGTATTTCCATCAGCGTCAATCAATACATACTCCTCCCCTTTATTTAACGCATCTATAAATTCTGTATTGTTAGTTAGGATTGAACCAGACAATTCGATAGTTTCCAAAGGTTGATGAATATTTGTAATTACAATCGTATCATTTATCGTGAAATTTATTCCATTTGTATTACCATCTCTTACTCTAATACTCTTTATCCATGTGCCATTATTTGCTACATCTATTTCAACCACGCTTCCGTATTGTGTGATCCCAAGAATTTTTTCAGGGACGCGACCATCACTGGTAACAAAAGAACGTGTAATAATAATCGGTTTACCATTGAGTAAATCTAATTCAAATATATTAGGAACGGGAGCGGGGACGGGAACGGGAGCAGGGGCAGGAGCAGGGGCAGGAGCAGGGGCAGGAGCAGGAGCAGGAGCCGGAGCAGGGGCAGGCGCGGGCGCGGGCGCGGGAGCAGGAGCCATATTGTCTCCACAACCACATGAAGTCGGTCCTTCTTCCAAAGATTTAATTATTTCAGCCAATTTCTGAGCATCAAATACACCACCAATTGGAAATCCATATTTGGAAATATATATTTTAACTTCTGGACGAATCTGAGCAAACACTGTCATTGTAGCAGTACCTTCTAGCAAAACTCCTGAGCCACCACCATTACATTGTGTTTCTAACAATTTGATTTTTGCTTTCAACATATAAATTTCATCTCGCTGTGATTTTTCTAAAAGCGTGGTTTTATACAACCCATCCAAACAACTATTTATAACTTCCCAAACCTTTGTATATCCAAAAGAGTCTTCGTATGATTCGTTAAACAAAGCTACTGATAATTTACTGTAAACCTCATATGTTAATTCTTCATGTAACTGAGCAAAATTACCAGATGAATATAATTTCAACAAATGTTCCAAATCTTTACCTACACATGAATATAATTTGAATAAAACTAATTCCAAATCTTGGTGACATTTATCATTGTATATTAATGGAATAGATACTTCACGCAATGAAGCAACAAATAATTCCAATTCAGTTATATTATCATACGTTAGGTCAGGTAAAATTATATTATCAGCATGTACATCTTCAATATATTTTTTGTATATTTGTAGTAAAGACTCAAATGTTGTAATAATATTATTAAGTATAACTTGATAGTTCGGACTAGAGGATAGTTTTAGTTTATTTAATTCAAATATTATGATATTATATTCACGTTTAAGTGTATTACAATCTATATTATAATCGAAATATACAATCCGATTCAATGTAAGTGAAATATATTTAATTTTCTGATTAAAATCAAACAACTCCTTACTAATTACAGCAGTACGTGACGTAGAACTATGTTTAATATAACATGTATCACTATCGTCATTATCAAAAAAAGTTCTCCTACCTTTATTGTTAGGTTTAGACTTAAACATATTAACCATCTAAAATTATTTATAGTATAACGAGACAATAATATTCAAATGTGTAAACGTCGCGTATAAAAGATGGGATTATTTATAAATTTATAATATAATTATATATGATTAAAAACACGTACGAGCTAGATGTAGAAAATTATAGCGAAGATGAGTTGTTTAAAATAATCAAATATACAGGGGACATAAATACCATAACGTCATCGGAATTAACCAGCCATATAACAAGAATGATAAATAATAGCAAGTATAAATACGACGACCAAGATACCATCAATACATTAATTGGATTTTTAAATAGTGTAAATGATAAGTTATTAAGTTATATTACTATTCGTCAAGCAGTACAATTTAAACCGTCCAATTATGATATTATTCAAAGTCAAAACCAATTACAGGGCGGTAATAATAGTGTAACGACTGAAAAAATAATACCTGTATTAAATGTACACGAATATAAATACCCAACAGGGGTAATTAATCCAATAGAACGAAGAATGATTACTAAAATAATTTCTATAGATAGCGAATTTCGAGAGGATTATAGTACATCTATGTCAAGTAATTTTATATGGTCTCTTCCAACTACTGAACACAAGGTAGTATCTATCAAATTAGTATCACTAGAACTACCCGTTATGTGGCATTCCATATCTGAATTAAACAAATCAAACACGTTTATAATAAAAACGTATAACATTGTAGGACTCCCCGACACAGTTCATACGATAGTACTACCGTCCGGTAATTATATGGCATCTGATTTTGCTGTAGCACTAACAAATTATATGTATAATAAAGGAAACGGATTACAATATTTAATATGCCAGATAAATCCGATTACTACAAAAACAATGATACGAACACGCGAAAATATAGATGGAGGAGAGAATATATATGATGTTACAGAGCCATATTATTCGCCTGATTTTTATTACGTTATAGATTTTGGAGACACTATTATAAACAGTTGTGGTGTAGAGAAAGATAATACAATAAAATATTATACTAGTAATGAATCAAAACACAGACAATATTCATTGGGTACTTTTTTAGGCTTTACAAAAAGACATTATGAAGTTCATCGAAGCGACACGTATGTTGATTATGTTTATAATGGTAATAATATAATAACATATGAAGCAGTATTACAAAGTGAATCGTCGTATGGAAATAGTCATATGCATTATATATTTATTTCCATTGACGATTTTAATAGAAATTTTATTACTGAATCTATTATTGCGACAACGGGTAGTAATTCTCTTGGAGACAATATATTAGGACGTGTTTCAATTACCGAATCTTTTAATTCGATTCTGTTACATACAGCAAGTGATAAAATATTTAAACAACGGGATTATCTTGGACCGGTTAATTTAAATAAATTTCGAATCAAGATATTAGACAAATATGGAAACGTCGTAGATTTGAACAATAATAATGTTTCAATGTCGTTGGAAATAACAGAACTATATAGTATTTAGATGCCGTAAAAAAATACAAGTTTACACGTCCCGTTATTTATTTCGTTTTTTTGTGTTGGTCCACATTTTTAAGCATTTCCACAGCAGTTTACAGTAATCCAATGTTTCTCACTTCTAGTAATTAAGTTATTAAATGTATCTACCTTATTTATAAGTTCAGTTTCATAATATGTTTCATCATTATCGTCTGAATGATATTCACAATCATGTACTTGTATTTCTACTTGCGAACAATTAGAAGAGTAATAATAATCATCGTCATAGTCTGGAACAACAGTTGCTCTACTTGATGGAGGTGTATGTAATTCAGTGTCATCGTCATTTTCTAAGTCAGCCAGAGTTAGAGGAGACATACATTGTGGCGTCATATTACTATGTTGAGACGCAGCAGCAGTAGCATTCATTGTAGAGATATTTCCGGTTTCGATATCATTATCCCAATCGCACATAGTTCGATACTTTACGGGAATGTATTCTCTCTTATAGAGTTCCTCATAAATACAAGTCATTTCGTCTTCCAAGTTACTAATGCGTTCGTTCCATGTATTTATGCCAAAAACCATATTATTTCTCTTCATCGGTTCATTGACATAGGAATTGGTGACAACTTGTGATTTGTTAGGAAGAACAATCCAATGCCACGGGTCGTCATATACCAACTTGGCTTCCATATTTGGATTTTCGACATTCTCTCTAAAAGTCATAGCAGCAGAACTATTCATATTCCATTCACTAAAATGGATAAACGCCATCTTAAACGAACTACCATCTCTTCCCGTCTTCCAAACAATATCCATATTTTTTACCTTGCCTAGTTTTAAGTTCTCAAACGTGCTAATTATTTTTTTATTAGGAATGTTATTAAAGATACGTGGAATACAAACGGAGAAGACGGACATATTTGAAATACTGTGTCGAGTATAAGTTGATGTCATCTGGAGTTATAAGTATCCTAACTTCAATTTTTTTATTAACGAATAAAAATTGAAGTATGATTATTTGAAAAAATTTTTACATATTTAGTTTAGAAAGAAATGGATTTTAAATTCAAACCACGCAAAACTGGGAAGGACAAGGAACGTCGTACACGCGAATTGTATGGAAATCACAGTACCAAGCATGTCCGTATTCAGGAACATTGCCAAGAAAATCATCTGAAAAATTTACAAGAAGAACGTTCTAAAAAAAATCATACCGGGAAATCAGGAAAAGATAATGGGAAAAGATAAATCTAAACACATAAATAATTATATGAACTGCGTGTACTACTAGTTAGTAGAGGAACATTCCTCTTTTTTTGCGCGAGTAGTGAAATAGCATTACTAACTTCCCATGACGTTTCATTACTCAATCCACATCTATTATCAAATCTCTTGGCCCTATCCATATTTTGTTGTTCAATTCTCTTCTTCTGACATCTTTGTTCATAACGAATTTCTCTTTCTGTTTGTAATGTAAGACTAGTCGTCATGTATATAAAGTATACACAACGTTTGTTTAAATAGATTTACAATAACAATATATATATAATTATATTGTTAGCAAAAATGAGTGTAAATACAATTACGTATAATCAAAACAATTCAGAATTTAGTAAATAATTGAAGTAGAATATAATTTACATATATTTACATAAATTATATTATGACCGACTACTTAGATACAATCAATTATAAAGATACTATACCCTATATACCACCCATTACATATGGAAAAGTTATTAAAGTGTATGATGGAGATACAATTACGATAGCAACCAAACTACCCTATGAGAACTCTCCTGTATATCGGTTCTCCGTAAGAATCAATGGAATTGATTGTCCCGAAATGAAAACATACAATCAGAATGAACAAATATGCGCATATATGGCAAAAAAAACAGTATACGACCTTGCGTTTAACAAAATTGTCTACTTACAAAACGTATCATTAGAAAAATATGGCCGCATATTAGCAGATGTATTCATAGACGACATATCAATAGGTGAGTTATTATGTAAGTGTAAGTTGGCTGTAAAATATGATGGTGGGACAAAAAAATCTCCCAATGATTGGTTAGACTATTACAATACCCACGATTCATTGCTTGATAAGAAGTCAGACGAACGTATTTTGAATAAAACTCTAGGGGAACAACAAACTATTTGGCATAAATTGGGTAAATGTATAACGTCGTATAGTTTTCGTTGTAAATAAGTAACATGACAACAAATGAGTCTAAGAATACATACACTCAAACATAAGAGAGCATGACCAATCCATATTATTCAAGTTTATTATTCTACCATATTCATCATATAACGTTATTCTCAATTTTTCTATACTCACTGGTCCAAAGTAATTTCTACTTCGGTTAATTTGGGAAGAAAACCCGTCTGATTCGGATGTTTGATAAACCCCTCCGGCGTTACCTCTATTAGATAAATTAATTCTGGCCAAGATATTTCGATTATTTATAGAATCACTATATGCTGACACGTAGTAATTGTTTACATTATTATTATAATCATCTATGGCTACAAATATGTACTGTGGACCTTTTATATAGAATAAACCTTCAGATACGAGTGCTGCTGGTAATATGATATTACTTCCAACAACCGACCCTGGACCGCTATCATACATATTCATTCTATATCCCAATTCCCATCCTAAAAAAAATGGTAATGGTTGATTCACTTCGGTACTTCCATTGCTATCAACTGCGAATACAAGTTGATAGTCTAAATGTCCAGAATTAACCAAACTGACCAATTCACTTTGCGTTATACCTGAAACATCCAGTGCGAATACACTTTTACCACTTGTAGAATCAACTGTATATCGCAAATTAAATGATACGTCTGATTGAATAGTAACTCCATTATATGTCGCATCTGGAGGCGTAAGGGCGACGGATGATACTAAAGCAGCATTTAAAATCGATTCTATCTCAGAACCACCCGAACCATTGGGAATATTTGTATTGTATGTTTCATAGTTTCCGTCTGGAAGTTTGACTAGCGCACTATTTTGAAATACTCCACCTGAATTATTCCAATTTACCACAAAAGCATTATTTCCAAGCGATTGGCTAATAGCATAATATGTGAGAGGTATTTCAATCGAAGCCAATCTCATATTTACAACCTTGTCAAATTTATATGGCAACGTTATTTTCTGGTCTGCGGACGACGTTTGATAGTAATTTGGTCTAAATCTAGAATCAATATTCACTGCTCGCTTAATTGTTCGATGATTGATGGGGTTTATAATTCCAGGTGGTGCTCCACCCATACTACCTAGATGTAGTCCGTCACTAGGCTTGGAATTATACGCGGCTTTGATATCTTCCTCCTTTTTTATTATGAAATGGTCATTGACTTCAACGACTGTATTTTTTAAATCACGAAACTTTTCAGAGTTGGTCGTACTCAGTTGAATCCCATTTGAGATTATGTTTGTTAATCGAAGTGAAACTGTGTCTAAAAAATTGGTTATTTTTGCTTTCATTTCACCATTCACAGAATTATCATCTACTAATTTCACATATAACTCATTTTTTTTCATTATTATATCCTCTTGTTGGTATGGATACGACAATGATAATATCTCTTCCAATTCTTTATCACTATAATCATTGACATTTAAAAGGAATGAGTCCATATATAATCTTGCTAGGTTTTTTTTAAATGAGAATAACTAAAAAATATTACAACAATTCGACTTTTTTTGTAGTTTTTGGATTTTGTAAAAGTGCTGTAATTAACGCCGACGATGACGATGACGCCGAAGAGGATGATGACGCCGAAGAGGATGATGTGTGTGTGGACGATTCATTCAATATTTTTATGCCAGAACAGTAATCGTCCTGATTGTTAATTACTATTTTACTGATAAATGATGTAAATATTTCTTCTAAATGGGTTCGAATGATTGAATGAACCCGTGTTTTACCTGACGTATCCCATATATTCATCGTTATATTTCTATCGTGTAACGCATAATATAACGGTGTAAAATCCATACCTATTGTAGAAGTTGAAAAAATTGCTCGTTTTTTTGAATTACATTGAACATTTATTTATTCACATCAAAGACATGTTCGAGTGTTAACTCAAATTATACATCAAGTTAACACCGTCATTCCAAACAAAACATATTGTTTATTGATTTGATGATAAATAAATTAAACCAATCTATCGATTATCTCCTAGCCCCTCCTCATCCACATGGTTTACCCCTTGCCGCAAAAATAGCATTCATATTAAATCTAGATGTGGTATTTAAACGTGTCGTTGGTGTGTTAATAGTAGTCAAACTTCGTATGGGAGCAATTTGTTTACTATTTGATGAATTTGTTATGAAATTCATAGCTATCTTTACAGGCATATATAATACATAAATATATTCATTTTTGTATTATAAACTAAATAATAATGTTACATATAGATATCATTTTACATAAAACATAAACAAGCTCTCGTATTTGCGATACCATATGACCTCGTTTTGTTTCCTTGAACAGGTGTTAATCCAGTTGGATTTTGTGTTCTTAATGGCCCTTTTCCTTTTAATCGAGCTAAATATCTGGCATAACTTCCATGTTTTATATCTACACCTTCTCCTCCTGGCGATTGCGATCCTGGTCTATCACGCGTTAATGAACTACGAGTAGAATTTCCTCGTGAGGGAACAACGGTAATGCTCTGAATTTGCGAATTGGATGGTAACGCACGATCACTCATTTGATTCCAATTCACACCGTTATATGTTGGGCTAGGCTGCTGATATACTTCGAGTGAGGATACATTCATTACATATTCGGAGGTGGGAACCCGAACTGTATTCCATATACGTTTTTGTGTAATATCAGTTAAATTTGCCGCAGAACATGTTGACGGACCACATCCACTCGCGTCACATGTATATGTACAACCACAACTTCTACATTGTGATATATTGTATATTATTCCTCCATCGCAGCTACAATCATTAACATACGTCATAATTATATACTATATTAATAATAAAATTGACAGTTAATTATTTATTAAAAATAATTCATATAAACTGTCATTATGACTTCTAAACATATCATAAATTGTCCGTGTTGTTTCAAAATTTTCAAGCGACATGGCTGTTATGAAAAACATATTTTAATTTGCCGAAGAACAAACGAAGAAACGCTGCCCAATACAAGACAGTTATACGACATGATTACTACTCTTACAGAAAAATATAATGCTGTCCAGAGTGAATTGGATAGTTTGAAGCGTCATATTTATACCAAAAATAAGAAATTAGATGTATTGAGCTGGTTAAATGAACAAGATAGACCATTGGACCAAGACCAAGACAAAGACCAAGACCAAGACCAAGACCAAGACCAAGATACAGATACAGATACAGATACTTTGGCAAATAGTTGGCATACATATATGGAAAATATACACATTACCGTTGACGATTTACAAGTAATTTTTAAAAATGGGTTTATCGAGGGAGCATTTGAAATTGTAAACAACTATATTCAATCTGGTGAAAATCTAGAATTAATAAAATGTTTCGAACAAAAGAACAATATCATATATGTGTTTGATAGTGAATGGAAAGAAATGAAACCAGATGAATTTAAAAGTATATTTGATGGTATTTACAAGAAAATGTTGGCTACGTTTAATATATATAAAACGGAGAATGAAACTAAATTAGAAGATGAACAGTTTCAATTGGAATATATGGATAACTTTATGAAATTAATATGTGCTAACATGACATTTGAACAGAAGTGTACTCGCATTAAAAATAAGATATACAACGAACTGAAAGAAAGTTTCAAAACAATTACCGAGATGAACATTTAGATTTAAAACGCCGGTTTTGAAACAATTATGTAATCTTTTTTCTTGTATTACTTTATAATGAGTAATACAAGGAATTCATCTACTAGCTTGAAAAATCCATCTGGATTCTCATTCACTGTAAAGCGTCAGACAAATCCATCTGGTACTAGTTCATTCGTACCTAATATAGATTTACACCCTTGGTAATTTAAAACGGAACAAAATGTATAACAACGAATGAAACATAAAACAGAAGATTACAAAATTAGTGCGGTTAAATATTATTTAGAAACACCAAATAGTATGGACCAAGTATGCGATATTTTTGGGTGTAGTAAGACATCATTATACAGATGGATTGAAAAATACAAAACACAACATAATATTACACGGAATAACCGTTCTCATGTTTCCTATAAAATTACACACGAACAAGTCAAATACGCAATACAATTACTCAAACAAAACGAACAGATTACGATGAATGAACTACAATACCAACTACAAAGGAAACATAAAACATTAGATATTTCAGCAAGGCAACTTAATAACATTCTCCGTGATAATAACAAAACCAGAAAACGAACACGTCATTCACATTTTCCTGTTATTAGGTATAAGAAACCGATTTTCAAACAAACCGAACTGAGTAAGTTTTATAGTGGGATTAGTAAATATCATATGAATAAAATTATTAGTATTGATGAAACTGCTATACGACCTGTTATGATGAACGAATATTCCAGATGTGAATTAGGTAAGCGATGTATATTCAAAACCGATGATACATTTATGTTTCGCAAATATACATTATTAGTAGCAATCAGCAACGCTAAATGTATTGGTTGGACTATGTTTGAAACGGGTGCGATGAATAAAGAGCGATTGGTTGAGTTTATGAAAGAATACATATTTAGAAAATACAAAGACCATTTAATCGTAATGGATAATGCTGGAGGACACAGAAACAATTATGTATGGGACGCTATTACCGAAAGTGGTAATCAATATTTACATTCCGTCCCATATACACCTATTACTAATCCCATAGAAGCGTTCTTTAACCAAGTAAAACATTACCTCAAACCGAATAAGAGCGTATTACGTTATAATGAATTGAATAAATCAGTGGGAAACGCAATCGCAAAAGTAAAATCTGAAAATTATAAAAACTATTTCAATTACGCTTATGATAAGGAACAATTCAAAATACCTCGATTGCGTAAGCAGAGTGATAAGCGTCCAAAGGCGTGCGATTCGCCATTACAACCTTGTTAATTTATTTTTACAGACATTTTGTTCCGTTTTAAATTACCAAGGGTGTAAGCAAACCAATAATCAAATATAAGCTAAACATCGAGTAGTAGCATTAGTTCTAAAATGGTGGAGAATACTCGTAAAAAATATCATAAAAAGACCTACAGAAAATCACATGTTAGAAAATCACATGTTAGAAAATCACATATTAGAAAATCACACAAGAAAATTTATTAAAAACGAGTGTCAGAAAAAATTGAAGTTATTTTTTATAAATAAGCATTTGATATACTTTAACAAGTTCTAGCAAAAGCTAAAAGTTTAAAAGATGTTCTCCTATACTGTTTTCATTCCTCGCGTGTTCTCCAACATTAAGGAGTCGCGTATTAGTAACGTATTCGATACTCTCAACATTGGTAGCGTTGAACGTGTGGATTTGGTTCCTAAGACGGGTAAAAATGGCGAGACTTACAATATGGCGTTTGTTCATTTTGCGATGGTTTACAATACTGTTGCGGGTGATAAATTTCGTAGTGATATTGAAGGTCCCGACAAGAAGGCCCATATTGCGTATGACGGACAATGGTTCTGGCACGTACTTCCATTTGAACAGAAGCAGTCACCGACTCAGAAGCCAGAAGATGAGTTCAATGAGCAACAGCAACAGCAACAGCAACAGCAACAGCAACTTACGCATCACCAGATGGACTTTGTAATGTCCCATATGATGCCTGTATGGGTGATGACACCTTACGGACCAATGTTACAATTAGGATGTCCTCAGTTTATGCTCGAACAACCACATCAACAATATCAGCAAGAGACCAAACCCAATACTAAGCGTATGGTTCCTCGTCAAGTTGCCTATGGAGCAATATATAACGGACAACGCAACCAACCTCGTAAGAGACTGAACGCCCCGCACCCGGAACGTCGCGAAGAGACGTATGCGCGCGAGAGTGTATCAATCGACGACATCATTGATTACGAAAAGGAAGATGGGGAATGTTAATTATAGCTAGTAGTTACTAAATGTATGGTGAAAATAAAATAAAATAAAAATAAAAATGGGATATACACCCTTTTTTATTTTTCTATGTATTGTTTATTTCTTGTGTATTGTGTATTATTTCTTGTGTATTATTGTTAGTTAGTTAGTTAGTCATTTTGTTAAATGATGTTCTTTTAGACTACAGGGTAAGATGGTTGCATAGCAATACCACACACTCCTGGGTCATTGGTGCTATCACTGCGTCCAATCTTAATATATCCTCCGTCTCCCCAAGAGGGTCCCCAACTGTTCTTGACTAACCAATATTCAGTTCCGGCATCCGCACCATATCCTACAATAAGAACACCATGATCCAAATTTGTACCACAAGCATCACCAGTAAGAACTCCACTCGTATAAAGTTGGAATGCCTTGGTGTCTGCCTCAATCGCAATAGATACAGGTCCATTTGATACGGCCTCCTTCAAGTTAACTTGATTGTTCTTGGTCACATCCACACAACCAGAAATAGACACAACCGGCTCACATTTTTGACAATCACCTCCCTTGGCGGTATATGGGTAAGCGCTTTCTAAACACATGCCATTATCCTTGGCATATTGAAAGGCGTCATCCATAAGACCTCCATTACATCCGTGATTTCCATACGACTTGGAGCAATCGACTAATTGTTGCTCAGAAAGACTAACAAGGGAACCCTTGGAAATGGCCCAAGCTCCTTCCATTGCCCCAGTTGCGCTAAATGACCAACAAGAACCACATTGGCCTTGGTCCTTTACAGGGGTAACGGCACCGTGGTCACGCCAGTCGTAACTAGCAGGGACATTATTGTTAGAAGATTGGAACTTGGCACAACCAGTGGATAATGGTCCACCCGTTCGAATTCCGTTAAAAAGAGAAAATTCGGATTCTGTTAAATCGGCGAATGGAGTAACACCCAATGTGTACGAATGAGGTTGAGCGTTTTGCTCGCGAATATATTCCATATTAGACTTGAACACTTCAAATCTCTTTTCGAATTCTACAAAGCTAGGATAAGATTTATCAAAATGATTGATAAACTTTTGGAAACTAGACCAATGATGTTCTGTTTCGTTGAACGCAGAAGTCACTGATGAAAAACATACGATGGCAGCAATACTAAGGAATAGCATTATATAACATATACAAAGATTTTGTTTTTATATTGTTTTCTAATCTGTTATCTACATAAATTGTAATTTATAATTTATGTAGTATTACTACAACTACTTTGATGAAGTGATTACATTTGGTTCGTCAATATAATATGTTCTTTGAATTCGATTACCGTCGTATTTTTATTCTTAAATTAGCAAATAAAATATTCAAATACTTTATATGGAAGATTATTCTGAAAGTTATATTCAAAATAAAGGGCACTATCAAACCAGTGTAAATGGTAATATTGTCGATAATACAAAATGGAATATGATATATGATGGAAATGATTTAGATTTAGAAGCTAACCGAAATGATGAAGCGATATATATGAAATTAAACAACAATGAACTTTTAAAATTACTCGAAATACCTGCTTACCATAAATCAATTGACCAACGGCTAGAAGACGACTTACATCAAAATAATACGATGGATGTCCGTCCTATTATTATTGAAGAAATAGAAAAACGTCTTCCTAGTAAGAAACTATCGAAGCGTTCGTCAAAAATAGCCTCTAAAATGAGTAGAAATGCTGAGCGTACCACGAATAGTCAAGGCAGACATAGTGTGAAACGTACTATTAAGAGCCAGAACGGGAGCAAGAGTAAACGTAGTACTAACAGTAAAAGTAAGAGTAAAAGTAAGAGTAAAAGTAAGAGTAAAAGCAAACGTAATTCTAACCATATCGTACCAGATTACCTAAAAACTATTTATTAAGAATAAAACTCACAATGTCCAAATGTATATAATTATACTGATTTTTGTATAATTATATAAATTATTACCTACATAAATTATATATTATGTCAAATACTTCTGATAGATGGAAATCACAGGGAGGTATAAATAGAAGACCTACTAATAATATTTTAAGTAATAATAAACAATCAACCGGTACTTTGACCATTCCTCAACAATTGGGTATTAGCAATACTACCGTTCAACAGTATGGTGACAAACGTGATATGGATAATTCTTCATTATATAAATTAATAGAAGGTGAACAGAGTTACGACAATATAATTGCTTACTACTCTTTTAATAATTTGACGAATACGACTACGACTACGAATACGAATACGAATACGAATACGAATAGTAGTATACAACTATCAAGTAACCTTAGTATTAAAAACAAAACATTAAATAATAGACTTGTTCAAATAAATTATTTTGATTTATCATTAAATGGTGCGAATAATAGCAATAGACAATTTGACCCCTACGCTGTGTATGTTCCGACTTATTCGCAAAATGCCATCCAATTTAGAAACAATTCAAAAGTATTGATTAGTGCGAACTCATTAAATACACTTAATACACTCGGACAGACTGAAAACAATGAGACTATTTCTACCATTTTGACATTTGAAACATTCGTGTATATTCCAACAGGTACTACAAACTTTTGTATATTTGCTTTAGATGATATTTATCAACATGGACTATATCAAGCTTCACCCGATTATTCATCTGATTGTTTTTATCTTTGGTACAAAGGTGGTTCATTTGGTAGCCAAACTCAAATGTATTATCATTTCGATAATAGCAATAATACTATAGATATATCTAATAATAATTGTGGTAGTCTTGACGCTAATAAATGGCATAAAATTATGGTTGTTTTTGGAGGCAGTTATATTGCTATATACATCGATGGACTACAAACAAACAGATGGATAACGCCAGGTGGATCGTATGTTCCAGACAAACCAATCGCTTTTAACTAGGCACTCTATATTCAAAATATTCAGTTCCCTATGGTCAGGGTGGTAATATTCCACAGTCTCAATTGTTAAGCACTAATGTTCAGACAAGTGTTAATAATATTAATGATGATGGTCCTATGCTATTAGACGCTAAAATTTCATTAAAGGCGAATACACAAGAATTTATTGAGTATTTGGCCAATCCTGGCAATGGACATAAATACGCAACCAGTCGGGTTCCGAATAGTAATCAAAATAGTCTCATCTATTTATTATCAAATGAATTTATTGGGTTTAATGCGAATCTAACGTGCGAATCTAACGCAATTGTTAATGGAGAACTAACTACCTATGGAGAGACGAATGTATATGCGCAATCAAACTTTCACGATACCGCGCATTTTTATGGAAATGTCATATTTGATACAAGTGCTACTCTTGTATATGATAGCAGTCTCGCAAGTCATATAGATATATTTTCATCTGCTGCCTATGTTAATGATAATAATAACAATAATAAAGCCTCCCTTTTAATCCAAAATGCTGGAGGATTACCTGAAAATACACAGATGCCTTCTATATTGGTATATAATTCAATTAATCGTATTCAAGACACTACCAATACGGATAACCTTGTTTTCTCGATTAGTGGCGATAATGTTTCAATCGGTCCTAATTACGGAGGCAATACGTTTAATGTGACAGGCGATTCATTATTTGATGGTGATACAAGTATAGTCGGTAATTTAAATATAGTTGGTAATACTACTCATGGTGGAGGCAATTTTACACATGACGGTACAATGTATTTAAATAATCTAGCTGTTTCAGGTCAAACAACGATGGTGGGCAAAGTAGATATATCTAATAATGTTTCGATTGACGGTAGTTTGAATGTAACTAATGATGCTAATATTCATGGAGTTACAGTTGGTGTAGGTGGGGGCAATATATTGTCCAACTGTGTAGTTGGACAGACGGCTTTGTCTGAAAACACTGTAGGGTCCTATAATAGTGCGTTTGGACCGTCGGCCGGAACAAGTAATATAAATGGTAATAATAATACTTACATCGGTTACGGCACGGATAATAGTGGTAATAATATCAGTAATTCTACAGCAGTCGGCTATGACGCCAAAATAACAAACAGTGACCAAATTGTATTAGGACGCAGTACAAATGCTCCTACTGTTTATATTCCAGGTAATGTTGGCATAGGAACAGATAATTTGGACGGATTATATGCCCTCGACGTTAGTGGTGGAGCGTATGTTGGTGGTAGTTTGAATGTAACGAATGATGCCAATGTTCATGGAATTACAATTGGTGTAGGTGCGGGCGCGATATCCTCCAACTGTGTAGTTGGACAGACTGCTTTATCTGAAAATACGTCCGGGTCGTATAATAGCGTGTTTGGATATAATGCTGGTTCAACAAATACTATTGGCGTTAATAATACTTTTTTGGGTTATAATTCAACTGCTGACGCGAATAATTATAATAATTCTACCGCCTTGGGATATAACGCTACAATTACACATAGTGACCAAATTGTTCTTGGTCAAACGACCAACGCGCCTACAGTTTATATTCCTGGAAATCTCGGTATTGGAATAGATAATCAGGATAGTATATATGCTGTTCATATTGGCGGAGGAGTGCGTATAGACGGCAGTTTGAATGTCACCTCCGGCGGTGCTACTATACATGGTGTTACTACGTTCAATAGTTCTGTATATGGTGTTACCACACAAGAATATGACGATGTGATTGGAAATAAATTTGCCACACTTGATTGGGTTAATTGGTTTACACAGAATGGTGGAGGATTATGGAGGTTAAGTGCTGAAAATAATACGCACATGTATAATACTGATTTTCGCAACGTTGGTATCGGTACACAGAATCCCAATTATACCCTAGATGTGAGTGGTAGCGCAAACATTAGTAATACGTTATCTGTTTCAGGCGATGCTACTATCTCAGGGGGCGCGACAATTAATAATGGATTGACTGTGAAGAATCAACTTACCGTGAATAATGGTGCTCGTATTCATGGAAGTATGACGGTAGATGACGCCATCACTTTGAACGGCAGTATGACAGTTAGCAATAGTATTGGTATTTCTAATGGTATGAGTATATATGGAGGTGGTGCTACTATTGACGGGTCGGTAAATATAGTTGGTTATACTGAAATAAGTGGTAATACTGTCATAGATGGCTTTGCTAGTGTAAAAAAAATATCTATTGGTACAACGTTAATCGACCCTAATTATATTTTGTTAGTATCAGGCGACTTGGCATTTTTTGGCGATATTATACATACAGGAACGGTTACACATGTAGGAACAATCGATATGAGTGGTTCTATTAATATTGACGGTGATACTATCCACAGTGGTGGTAATCACACACATACTGGTGGAATTATGGCTATAAATATACTAGATGTTTCAGGTAATGGTACAATAGGGGGACAGTTGAATGTTTCGAGTGGTTGTTCAGTAGGAGGAAATTTAGACGTTTCAGGTGGTGCTACTATTTCAGGTATGAGTAATTTTACCGGTTCTGTTACTGGTCAAACAACTAAGAATACAAGTGGCAAAGAATTCGCTACTTTAGATTGGGTTAATTCCTATATAAACGGTGGGGTTGGAGGCTGGACTGAAAAGGAGGATGTAAACGGCAATTATAATATATATAATGTGAATAACGGCAATGTAGGCATTGGGACTGGAACCGATATCCCTAAAAGCAAGTTGGATGTAAGGGGTGGGTTATATGTTGAGAATGATGCGTCTATTAATGGTATTACAGTTGGTGTAGGTGGTGGTGGGTTATCATCCAACTGCGTGGTCGGAAATTCCTCACTCGCAAATAACAACAACACTGGAACATCTAATACTGCTATTGGAGATAAAACATTATATTCTAACACGAATGGGGGTTATAATACTGCTATTGGAAATAGTGCGTTATATTCTAATGCGAGTGGGTCGTATAATACTGCCACAGGACAAAATGCGTTATATTCTAATGCGAGTGGGTCGTATAATATTGCTAGTGGACAAAATGCGTTGTATTCTAACACAACTGGGTCATATAATATTGCCAGTGGCTATCATGCTGGACAAACAAATGGAACCGGTAGTAATAATACCTATATCGGTAACGATGCTGATTGTACAGATAGTAGTTACAATAATTCTACAGCCATTGGATACCTGGCTCAAATAACAAAGAGTGACCAAATTGTATTTGGACAGATTAGTTATGGAAATATCGTTGCTCCGTCTGTTTATATACCAGGTAATGTCGGTATTGGAACAGATACTCCTCACACTAATTTGGACGTTGATGGAGGGATATATGTTAGTAATAATTTGGATGTTAGTGGAATAATTACTACCAGCAATGATGCTATGATTCACGGAATTACAGTTGGTATAGGTGGTGGGAATATATTGTCTAATTCTGTGGTTGGACATTTATCATTACATAATAACACAACAGGAACTGCCAACTCCGCATTTGGATTCGAGGCATTAAATTCTAACACGGATGGTGAGTATAATAGTGCGTTTGGTTCTAATGCCGGACAAGCAAACATTACTGGCAGTGGTAATACTTTTTTAGGTTATGGCACAACTGCGGACGCGAATGATTATAACAATTCTACGGCACTTGGATATCAAGCTACGATTACACAATCTAACCAACTTGTTCTTGGTCAAACTACGAATGCGCCTACTGTTTATATTCCTGGAAATGTCGGTATTGGAACGGATAATCCTACAAGTGGATATACTCTTGATGTCAGTGGAGGAGTGTATATTGATGGTAGCTTCAATGTTACTAGAGGGGCTACTATTAATGGTACGAGTCAATTTACAGGAACAGTTATAGGTATTACCTCTCTTAATAATGGAGGCAAGGAATTTGCTACGCTTGATTGGGTAAATGGTAAAATATCAACGGATGGTGGAGGATGGGGTGCGTCTATCGTCAGTAATAATACAGATATATATAATACAAATACTGGTAATGTCGGTATTGGAACGGATAATCCAACAAGCACTTTAGATGTGAGTGGAACACTTCAAGTCAGTGCTATTGCTACTATGAATGATGGACTGACTGTTACTGGTACTGCTACTATGAATGATGGACTGACTGTTACTGGTGTTACTACTACTGATAGTCTCATTGTTAATAACAATAGTTTTTATGTTAATAGTACTTATGGGGTTAATATTAATACTAACTTATGTGTGAATATTGATAATGTTATTTATTTGACTATCAACAATACTGATGGTGTACAATTTAATAGTGGTCTGACTTCCAGCAGCACTATTACTTCCCCATCATTCAATGCCACTTCTGATTTACGTTTGAAAGAAAACATTCATGATTTGACCAATTCTTTAGAAAAAATATGCGCTATTCGTGGTGTCGAATATAACTGGAAGGCAGACGATACGAAGAAGGTACATAGTGGTGTCATTGCTCAAGAAGTACAAGAGTCCATTCCTGAAGCAGTCAATCGCGAAAATGAAGATAAATATTCTGTGGACTATAATGCGATTATTGGTCATCTTATTGAAGCCGTCAAAACGCTGAAACAAGAAGTCGATGATTTGAAGGGGCAGTTGAAGAAATGAAACAAAATAAAGTCCTGTTGAATGCTACTATAGTTCAAAGAGAGAGAATATATTTTTATAAATATAATTATAAAAATATAAACGGAACTCATTATGGATGTGTAAAGTAAGGATGAATAGCAAACCAAAGGATGAAATAGAATGTGATAAAACAACGGTTGATAAACATACACTCAATCATGTAAATACTTGGAATATACATAGCGACGACCAATGTGACCAGAAGATCCGACAATATATTGATACTAAATTTAATGACAAAGATACCATGTTACTTGATTTGACAAAATCGTCCTATTCGCTAATTGAAAAATATGTATATGATATTGCCGTATTTCACTTTGCTAGATTGAATATTTATGACATGGAAAACCACTTTGTTGAATTTTGGTGTAAATCAAAGTTCGACACACATACTTTACATATAGATTGTGATGAAAAGTTAAAAAAAACAACTGGTAAATATGAACATCCTTTGTTATCTTGTGTGACTTATTTGAATGATGCTCCG
>FUWD013429934.1_pt28 | contig 21587 bp, 22 predicted proteins | sample 1063281 | NCBI WGS metagenome assembly FUWD01 (sample SAMEA79048168, study PRJEB19326) | metagenome | biome: marine | reverse complement strand
TCTAGAGGTAAAAATTGTAACATTACATTTTTTAGAAGGACGCTCGATTAAAATTCTTGAAATTCCAGAATTTTTTTATATTAGCATTAATATATTTTCTAATTTTAAAATCTTGTATTAGATAAGTTCCGTAAGTTTCTTTCTTAGCAAACCAAATAGAATCCCAGTTTCTATTAATTTTAAGTCTAATTCCAATTGGATTAATCTTCTGTCCCATTGTCTAAGCTCCCTGTGGTACTTGCGCTGCTTCTTTTTTTTCTGAAACAACAATTGTTAAATTACTAAAATGCTTTTTGATACTAGCTGCTCTACCTTTTGCTCTTGGTCTAAATCTTTTTAGTGTAATGCCCTTGCCAACATAAGCCTCTTTTATAATTAGTGTATCTATGTCTAATTGATTATTATTTTCAGCATTAGCTACAGCAGATTTGATCGTTTTAATTATTTCTTTAGAAACACGTTTATTATTAAATTGCAGATCCCTTAAAACAAGATCTACTTTTCTGCCTCTAATAGATTGCAATATTTCGTTAATTTTTCTTGTTCCAGATTTTAAATTATTAAAAACTGCTTTAACGGTTGATAAATCTTTTTTAATTTTTGCCATAATTATTTTTTAACAGCTTTTGCTGGAGCTGCTTTTGAAGTTGATGCTGTGTGACCAGGAAACTGCCTAGTAGGTGAAAATTCACCTAACTTATGCCCAATCATTTCCTCCGATATTGTTATTGGAATAAATTTTTTACCGTTATGAATTTCAAATTTTTGTCCAATAAATTCTGGAATAATAGTTGAGTTCCTGGACCAGGTTTTAATAGGTCTTTTCGAATCTGTTACTTTTTGTTTTTCCACTTTCTTAATTAAGCTTGGGTGTACAAAAGGACCTTTCCAAATAGAGCGTGCCATAAATTATCTTTTTTTCTTTCTGGAAATAATAAACTGATCTGTTTTTTTATTATTTCTTGTTTTTAAACCTTTGGTTCCTTGACCCCAAGGAGTGACTGGATCTCTACCACCAGAAGTCTTACCTTCACCACCACCGTGCGGGTGATCAACAGGGTTCATCACAACACCTCTAGATTGAGGCCTAATACCTAACCATCTGTTTCTACCAGCTTTACCAATTTTTACGTTTTTATTATCTACGTTAGAAAGTTGCCCTATTGTAGCTCTACATTCTGCTCTTACTTTTCTAACCTCACCCGAAGATAATTTCACTGTTGTGTAATCACCATCTGTTCCCATAATGGTAGCAGATGTTCCGGCAGATCTTGCCATAACTCCACCTTTTCCGGGTGTTAACTCTATATTATGAACACTTGTTCCCCCTGGCATATCTTTAATTTTCATGCAATTTCCTGGAAGAATTTCTAATTTTTCACCTGAATAAATTTTTTCACCGATTTTAACCCCTTCTGGAGCTAGCATATAAGCTATAGTTTTGTCTTCATACTCAACTAGCATGATATTAGCACTTCTAAATGGATCGTGTTCAAATCTTTTTATTTCAGCAGCCATTTCAAATTTATTTCTCTTAAAATCAATAATTCTATATTTTTTTTTGTGTCCAGCACTTCTATGTCTTGAAGTAATCCTACCTTGGTTATTTCTACCAACCGCTCTGTGCATTTTTTTAGTTAAGGTTTTTTCTGACTTACCTTTCCATAGGTGAGAACGATCAACTAAGATAGTACCTCTTGTAGACTTTGTATATGGTTTGAAAGTTTTAAGTGCCATAATTAAATTCCTGCAGCAATATCAATGCTTTGCCCTTCTTTTAAAGTAATAATTGCTTTTTTGTATCCTGATTTTTTCGCAATTTTTCCTCTTACTGTTTTAAATCTATCTTTTGACAGCAAGGTATTTACCTTGAGGACATTAACTTTGTACAATTTTTCAATACTTTTTTTAATCAAAGTTTTGGATGCTGTTTTAGAAACCTTAAATGTAATTTTATTTAGACCGCTTAAATTAGTGCTTTTCTCAGTAATTACAGGAGATAAAATTATATCGTATGCAAAAGTTTGATTTTTCATTTAGTTAATCGCTCCTCAAGAGTTTTTATTGCCTCTTTAGTAAAAAGAATTTTTTCAAATTTAATTAAGTCATATACGTTTGTACCAACTACTTTAATTCTTTTTGTATTAGGTATATTTTTCATGCTTTTAATGAATTTTTCTGAAGCTCCGTCATGATGAATAATCAATGCAGACTTACTTTCTAATTTTGATAAAAAATTATTAAAAGATTTTGTTTTGAAAGTATCTAGCTTTGGTTCATCAAAAATATTTATGTTTTTAGTTAATACTTTTGAAGAAAGAGCACTGATTAGACCAAGATTTTTTACTTTTTTGTTTAGTTTTGTAAGTCTAGTCTGCCCTCTGTGTCTCGGACCATGTGCTATACCACCACCAACAAAGATAGGTGCTGTGATATTACCATGTCTTGCTCCACCTGAACCTTTTTGTTGAACAATTTTTCTTCTTGAACCTTTAACTTCTCCTCGCGACTTAGTATGACCTTTTTTCTTCCTTTGGTTATTTAATTGCCAGTTAATAACCAGTTGAATTAAATCTTTTCTAGGCTTTAAAGAAAAAACTTGATCTGATACTTCGTGAGTACCTATTTTTTTACCTTCTATGTTAATTTCTTCTAATTTCATTTTTAATCTTTCTTAACCTCTTCTGTTGAAGGGGCTGCTTCAGCTGGTTTTTCTTTTGCAGCTAATTTTTCAGCTTTTTCTGCAGCTTTAGCTTCTTTTGCAATATTCTTTTTGTCTTTTTTGTCTGTTTTAGATGTTTCAAGGTCAGCAAAATAACTTACTAGTCTTTCTTGAACACTAGATTTATTTTTTTTCTTAACGGCCTCTGTAATTTCTACATATGAATTTTTACTACCAGGCACTGACCCTCTTAAATATAAAAGATTATTAACTATATCAGCTTCAACTATCTCTAAACCTTGCATAGTTCTAAATTTATCACCCATGTGACCTGCCATTTTTTTTCCTTTGAAAACTTTACCTGGGTCTTGTCTTTGACCAGTAGATCCGTGTGATCTGTGAGATACAGAAACACCATGTGTTGCTCTCAATCCACCAAAATTCCAACGCTTCATAACTCCGGCAAAACCTTTACCAATGGTTTTTGATCTAATATCTACGTATTTTTTGTCTTTTAAAATATCTAAAGTAACATCTGATCCGGCTTTGAATTCTTCTGTGCTCTCTACCCTATATTCTTTTAGAAATTTTTTAGCTTCTAATGATTTTTTTGCATAAAAACCCTTCATGGATTTAGTAAGTTTAGAACTCTTAATGTGACCATAACCGACTAACAAAGCAGAATAACCACGCTTATCCTTTTCAATAACTTCGACTATTTTACCAGGCTCGACCTGTAAGACTGTCACAGGAACGGCCTCACCACTCTCGTAGAATTTTTGTGTCATACCAATTTTTTTACCTACTAAGCCCAATCTCATAACTAAATTTTAATCTCCACATCTACACCAGCCGCAAGATCTAACTTCATTAAAGCTTCGATCGTTTGGGGTGTTGGTTCTAAAATATCAATAAGTCTCTTGTGAGTTCTTGTTTCAAATTGCTCTCTACTTTTTTTGTCAATGTGTGGGGATCTCAAAACAGTAAAAATTTCTTTCGTAGTTGGCAAAGGAATAGGTCCTTTGATTTGAGCACCAGTTCTTTTTGCAGTATTCACAATTTCAATAGTAGACTGATCTAATATTTTATGATCGTACGCTTGTAATCTAATTCTTATTTGCTGCTTATCCATAATTTATGCTAATTTTTTAGTTACTTCGTCTTGAACATTCTGAGGAACTTTTTCATAATGATCAAAAGTCATTGTATATTGAGCTCTACCTTGAGACATAGATCTTAGGTTGTTTACATAACCAAACATGTTTGCAAGTGGAACCATTGCATTTATCACTGTTGCATTTCCTCTTTTATCTGTTGAACCAATTTGTCCTCTTCTTGAATTTAAATCTCCAATTACATCACCCATATGATCTTCTGGTGTAACCACCTCTACTTTCATAATTGGCTCAAGTAATTTTAGCCCTGCTTTAGTGCAAGCCTCTTTAAAACCCATTCTTCCGGCAATTTCAAAAGCCAGAACACTAGAATCTACATCGTGATGCAACCCATCAATGATGGTCACCTTGTAATCTAACATAGGAAATCCTGCTAAAATTCCAGAATCTGCAACTCCTTCAATTCCCTTTTCAACACCAGGAATAAATTCCTTAGGTATTGATCCACCTTTAACAATATTTTCAATTTCTCTACCCTTGCCAGGCTCTAATGGCTCAACACTTAATTTAACTTTTGCAAATTGTCCTGCTCCACCAGATTGTTTTTTATGTGTGTAGTCAACCGTGGCTGTACCTTGAATAGTTTCTCTGTAAGCAACTTGAGGAGCTCCAATATTAGCCTCTACTTTAAATTCTCTTTTCATTCTATCAACAATAATATCCAAATGTAATTCACCCATTCCTTTGATAATTGTTTGGCCAGATTCATTGTCTGAAGAAACTCTAAAGGAAGGATCTTCTTTTGCTAATCTAGCTAAAGCTTCTCCCATTTTTTCTTGGTCAGCTTTAGTCTTAGGCTCAACTGCAATTTCAATAACAGGATCTGGAAAATCCATAGGTTCTAAAAGAATTGGATTGGATGGATCAGATAAAGTATGTCCAGTGATTGTATGTTTTAAACCAGCAAGAGCCACAATGTCTCCTGTTGATGCTGTTTTTATATCTTCTCTATCATTTGCATGCATAAGAAGCATTCTTCCAACTCTTTCTTCTTTATCTTTGGTGGTATTCATAACTCCAGTTGCAGCATTTAATGTTCCAGAATAAATTCTAATAAATGTTAAAGATCCAACAAACGGATCGTTAGCAACTTTAAAAGCTAAAGCAGAAAAAGGCTCTGAGTTTCCAAATTTTCTAACAATCTCATCTTCAGTTCCAGGCTTAGTTCCTTTAATTTCTCCAATATCTAAAGGGCTTGGCAAATAGTCTACAACAGCATCTAGCAAAGGCTGAACGCCTTTATTTTTAAAAGCTGATCCACAGACAATTGGAACAAAAGAAAAATCTAAAGTACCTTTTCGAATACATTTTTTTAAGTCATCTTCTGAAATATCTTTACCGTCAAGATAAGCTGCCATTAAATCTTCATCCTGCTCTACTGCAGTTTCAACTAATTCTTTTCTATATTTTTCAGCTTCTTCTTTTAAATTTTCAGGAATTTCAACTTCTTCAAACTTGGCTCCAAGACTTTCATCATTCCAAATAACACCTTTCATTTTTACCAAGTCAACGATACCTTTTAGATCAGCTTCCAACCCTATAGGAAGTTGAAGAAGCAAGGGTTTTGCGCCTAAACGCTCCCTAATCATGTCAACACACATGAAAAAATTTGCTCCAGTTCTATCTAGTTTATTAATAAAACACATTCTAGGAACTTTATATTTGTCAGCCTGTCTCCAAACAGTCTCTGACTGAGGTTCAACTCCTGCTACTCCATCAAATACAGCAACAGCACCATCCAAAACTTTTAATGATCTTTCAACTTCAATCGTAAAATCAACGTGGCCTGGAGTATCAATGATGTTAATTCTATGATCTTTCCAAAAACAGGTTGTAGCGGCAGAAGTAATGGTAATTCCTCTTTCCTGCTCTTGTTCCATCCAGTCCATAGTGGCAGCACCATCATGAACTTCTCCAATTTTATGTTCTTTACCCGTGTAATACAAAACACGCTCTGTGGTTGTGGTTTTTCCAGCATCAATGTGGGCCATGATCCCGATATTTCTGTATTTATCTTTTGTAATTTCTGCAGTCATAATTACCACCTAAAATGAGCAAAAGCCTTATTTGACTCTGCCATTTTATGTACGTCCTCTTTTTTTTTAATTGCATTACCTTTATTGGTTGATGCATCTAGAAACTCTTTTGATAATCTTTCTTGCATAGTTTTGTCGCCTCTTTTTTTAGAAGATTCAATTAACCATCTAATTGCTAAAGCTTGTCCTCTGTCAGAACGCACTTCAACAGGAACTTGATAAGTAGCCCCACCCACTCTTCTAGACTTAACTTCTAAATTAGGTCTAACATTTTTAATTGCTTCATTAAAAACATCCAATGGATCTTGTTTTGATTTCTCTTTAATAATTTCAAATGTTTTGTAAACAATTTTTTCAGCAACTGTTTTTTTGCCATCAAGCATTAAAGAATTAATAAATTTTGTAATTACTCTTGTTCCATAAACTGGATCAACTTCTACTTGTCTTTTAATTTGAGCTCTTCTTCTAGACATAATTATTTAGGTCTCTTCGTTCCATACTTGGAGCGTCTTTGTTTTCTGTTAGCTACACCTTGGGTGTCTAAGAGACCTCTTACAGTATGATATCTAACTCCAGGTAAATCTTTTACTCTTCCGCCACGAATCATTACTACTGAGTGTTCTTGTAAATTGTGCCCTTCTCCAGGAATGTAACTTGTAACTTCTGCTCCGTTAGACAGTCTAACTCTTGCAACTTTTCTTAATGCTGAATTCGGTTTTTTCGGAGTGGTTGTATAAACTCTTGTGCAAACTCCTCTTTTTAAAGGACAAGCATCAAGCGCGGGAACTTTGTTCCTTGCTACGATTTTTTTCCTTTTCTTTTTTAACAACTGATTGATAGTTGGCATAAATTTTCAAATAATTATTTTTAAGGAAAGCTTACGTAGAACTGTAAAAGGGTAGTAGTTTAAAGCCAAAAAAGCTTTACGTGCTACCTTAAAAATTTCGCTATTAATACTGATTTCTGTCAGAAGGTCAATAACAACTTAGTTAAAAAATGCTTAGAATTTAAGACTTTTAACTACTGAATTGCTTCTTCAACTGGCTCTGATTTTTGATTTTTAATCTTCTCTTGAAGTTCAATATCTTTTTTCTGAGCTTCGTTATTTAGTCGTATACGACTCATTCCACTACCTGCAGGTATCAATCTACCCACGATAACGTTCTCTTTTAGGCCGTACAAGTCATCAGATTTTCCTTTAATGGCAGCATCTGTCAAAACTCGAGTAGTTTCTTGGAAAGAAGCTGCTGAAATAAACGATTTAGTTTGTAGTGAAGCTTTTGTAATACCTAATAGCACAGGGTCAGCAACAATTTGCTTTTTGCCTTCTTTTTTTAACTCAGCGTTAATATTGAGAACATCAATTTTGTCTATAACTTCTCCCAATAAGTAATTACTATCTCCAGGATTTTTAATATCTACTTTTCTCAACATTTGTCTCAAAATTACTTCAATATGCTTATCGTTAATAACCACACCTTGTAAGCGGTACACATCCTGAACCTCATTAACAAAATACTCTGTTAGATATTCAACGCCTAAGATTTTTAAAATGTCATGCGTAGCTGGACTTCCGTCCAAAAGGTATTCTCCTTTAGAAATACCTTCGCCAGGATTGAAATTGATTTGTTTTCCTTTAGGAATTAAGTAATTTGATTCAATTCCATTTTCTCCTTGGATAGTAATTTTTTGTTTTCCTCTAACTTCTTTGCCGAAAATTATTTTTCCATCATTTTCTGCAATGATTGCCCCTTCTTTGGGTTTTCTTGCTTCAAACAATTCAGCTACCCTTGGCAGACCACCTGTAATATCTTTTGTTTTAGATGTTGCTTTTGGCAGTCTTGCTAACACGTCTCCAGCATTTACTGTAGAGCCATCAGCTACTGATAAAATTGTTTCTGGTGATAAATAATATCTAGCTTCATTACCGTCCGCTTTTTTAACCACTTCATCTTTTTTATCTCTAAGCGTAATTCTTGGTTTTAAGTCTAAACTTTTTGATTGAGATCTCCAATCCAAAACTATTTTAGATGATATTCCTGTGTTTTCATCTGTCTTATCTGAAATCGATGAGCCATCTACTAAATCAACATAATTTACAATTCCAGCTGTCTCAGCAATAACTGGCAATGTGTAAGGATCCCATTCGCAAATTTTTTGATTTTTCTTTACAGGCTGATCTGGTCTTACAAATAACTTAGTTCCATAGGGAACTTTATAAGAAGCTTTCACATATCCATCTTTTTCAATAGTGATTTCAATGTTTCTTCCCATGATAATTAAATTTTTAGAGGAATCTTCCACAAGGTTTTTGCTTAGTAATTTCAATACACCATCTGATGGTGCTATAACTGATGACTCTTCTTTAAATGAGGCTGTACCTCCCACGTGAAAGGTTCTCATGGTTAACTGAGTGCCAGGCTCACCAATAGATTGTGCAGCTATCATTCCAACACACTCACCTACTGAAACTGGTTTTCCTCTTGCTAAATCTCGACCATAACATTTTTGACAAACACCTTTTTGACTAGAACAAGTAATAACTGAATAAACTTTAGCTGTTTTTACTCCAGCAGTTTCAATTAATTCACATCTTTCTTCGTCAATCATTTGCTTTTTCTTAACAATAACTTCCCCTGTTAAAGAGTTTTTAATATCTTCAGCTGCATATCTACCTAATGATCTGTCAGCCAAACTCACCATAATATTTCCACCTTCGATAATCTCACCGATCGTAATAGGCTTATCGTTACCACAATCTAAAGATGAAATGATAACATCCTGGGAAACATCACAAAGTCTTCTAGTAAGATAACCTGAGTTTGCTGTTTTCAAAGCCGTATCCGCAAGACCTTTTCTTGCTCCGTGAGTTGAAGTAAAGTATTCTAAAATAGTCAGACCTTCTTTAAAGTTTGAAATAATTGGAGTTTCAATAATTTCACCAGATGGTTTTGCCATTAATCCACGCATACCCGCTAATTGCTTCATCTGAGCTGCTGATCCCCTAGCACCCGAATCTGCCATCATAAATACAGAATTAATTTGTATTTTTCCTTCTTTGTCTTTTTTGGGAGTGGAAATATTATCCATCATCTCTGATGCAATTTTATCCGTACATTTAGACCACTGATCGATCACTTTGTTATATTTTTCGCCTTTAGTAATCAAACCTTCTGCATACTGGTCCTCATACTCTTCTACTAATTTTTTTGCGTCTTTGATTATGTTCTTTTTGCTTTCTGGAATAATAAGGTCATCCTTACCAAAAGAAATACCAGCTTTAAATGCATTTTTAAAACCCAAGGTCATTAAACGATCGCAAAAAATAACTGTTTCTTTTTGTCCGCAAAATCTAAATACTTTGTCAATAACTTCTGAAATATTTTTCTTAGCTAAAGTTTGGTTTATTAAATCAAATTTAATATCCTTGTTCTTAGGTAAAATATTAGAAATAATAAATCTACCAGCTGTACTTTCAAATTTTTTAAAAATTAAATTACCCTTGTCATCTTTTGTTTCAAACCTTGAAATAATTTTAGAGTGAATGTGTATATTTCCTCCCTCTATGGCTTGTTCGATTTCATTAATATTTAAAAAATAACCCTGAGGCTTTTCATCTTTATTTTCTAATGGCTCTTGAGATAAATAATAAATACCCAAAACCATGTCTTGACTGGGTACAATGATTGGCTTTCCGTTAGCTGGGTGAAGAATGTTGTTGGTAGACATCATCAAAACTCTAGCTTCCAACTGCGCTTCAATACTTAAAGGAACGTGAACTGCCATTTGGTCACCATCAAAGTCAGCGTTAAATGCTGCTGTTACCAAAGGATGCAATTGAATAGCTTTCATCTCGGTCAATACTGGTTCGAAAGCCTGAACTCCCAATCTGTGTAACGTAGGAGCTCTGTTTAAAAGAACAGGGTGTTGTCTAATAACTTCATCTAAAATATCCCAAACTTCTTGTTTTTCTTTTTCAACTATTTTTTTTGCTTGCTTAATAGTTGTTGCATAACCAAGCTTGTCTAATCTTGCATAAACAAAAGGTTTGAATAGCTCTAGTGCCATTTTTTTAGGCAAACCACATTGGTGTAATTTTAATTCTGGTCCAGAAACAATTACCGATCTTCCTGAATAATCAACTCGCTTACCTAGTAAGTTTTGTCTAAATCTTCCTTGTTTTCCCTTAAGCATTTCTGCTAAAGATTTTAAAGGTCGTTTTCCAGTTCCCGTTATAACTCTACCTCTTCTACCATTATCAAAAAGAGCATCAACAGATTCTTGAAGCATTCTTTTTTCATTTCTAACGATGATATCAGGAGCTCTTAAATCCATCAATCTTCTTAAACGGTTATTTCTATTAATCACTCTTCTGTAAAGATCGTTCAAATCTGAAGTTGCAAATCTTCCACCATCTAGAGGAACTAGAGGTCTAAGTTCAGGCGGAATTACTGGCAAAGTAGTTAGGACCATCCATTCAGCTTTATTTCCTGAGGCAATAAATGATTCAATTAATTTTAATCTTTTAATAGTTCTTTCTTCATTCACTTTCGATGTAATATTAGGAAGTTCTTCTCTAAGCCTATCTCTATCAGCTTCCATGTCTAAGTTAGCAAGACAATCTCTAATAGCAGAAGCTCCAATACCACCTGTAAAAGAATCTTCTCCAAATTCTTCTTGGGCTTTTAAAAATTCTTCTTCTGAAACAATTTGATTTCTATGAAAAGGAGTTAATCCAGGCTCTATAATGATAAAGTGTTCGTAATATAAAACTTTTTCTAGATCTTTTAATTTTAAATCCAAAGCAAGTGCAATTCTGCTTGGTAGTGATTTTAAAAACCAAATGTGGGAAACGGGTGTGGCCAAATCAATGTGGCCCATTCTGTCTCTTCTAACATTAGATTTGGTAATTTCAGTTCCACATTTTTCACAAATAATACCTCTGAACTTCATTCCTTTGTATTTTCCACATAGACATTCGTAATCTTTGACAGGACCAAAAATTCTTGCACAAAATAAGCCGTCTTTTTCAGGCTTGAAGGTTCTATAATTAATAGTCTCTGGTTTTTTTATTTCTCCAAAAGACCAAGATTTAATTTTTTCAGGACTAGCAAGAGATATTTTTATTTTAGAAAAAACGTCTTTGCTAATTTTTTTAGAAAATAAATTTGATAGTTCTCTACTCATAATTAATTAAGCTCCAAGTTTAATGCTAATGATCTAATTTCTTTAACTAATACGTTAAACGATTCTGGGATACCCGATTCAAAATCGTCATCTCCTTTAACAATGGTTTCATATACTTTAGTTCTTCCTGCAACATCGTCAGATTTCACAGTTAAAATTTCTTGTAGTGTGTAAGCAGCACCATAAGCTTCTAGCGCCCAAACTTCCATCTCACCAAATCTTTGTCCACCAAATTGAGCTTTTCCACCTAAAGGTTGCTGTGTAACTAAACTATAAGGACCAGTTGATCTTGCGTGTATTTTATCATCCACCATATGATATAATTTAAGCATATAGATTATTCCAACAGTCACTTCTCTATCAAACTTCTCGCCTGTTCTTCCATCATATAAAGTAGTTTGTCCACTCTCTGGCAGTCCAGAAAATTTCAACATGTCAGTAACATCTTCCACACTTGCACCGTCAAATACTGGAGTAGCAATAGGAACACCTGAAGAAAGATTCTGCAAAACATCTTTTAATTCATTGTTGGTGAAATTTTGAATTTCTTTTTCAATTTCTTTATCATTATAAATAGAAGACAAGGCATCTTTAGTATGAGCTGCATTTTTAGTGGTCTTTTGATATTCGTCTAGAATTTTTTTAATTTTCTCACCCAATTCTGAACAAGCCCAGCCTAAATGAGTTTCTAAAATTTGTCCCACATTCATACGACTTGGCACACCAAGCGGATTCAAAACGATATCAACTTGCTTACCATTCGCCATGTAAGGCATATCTTCCACAGGAACTATTCGACTAATAACACCTTTGTTACCGTGCCTACCTGCCATTTTATCACCAGGCTGCAATTTTCTTTTCATCGCAACAAAAACTTTTACCATTTTCATAACGCCAGGTAACAACTCATCACCTCGTTCTATTTTGTCAATCTTGTCATCAAACCTTAATTCAATATCTTTTTTTGCTTTAGAGTACTGTTCTTTCAAAATTGCTAGATCGGATAATGACTTTTCAGAATCAGTTGATAATTTCAAGGTTTCACCCAATGTCAGTTCTGATAAAATTTCTTTTGTTAGTTTGGTTCCTTTGGTAATTTTTTTATAATCATCACCCAAGCTAGAACCTTCTAAAATTTCGATTGCTCTACTTTTAATGTTAAGCTCAAGGATTGCCTCTTCTGCATATTTATCTTCCAAAACAGATTCAATCTCAGCTTTTTCAATAGAAAGAGCTCTTTCATCTTTTTCAATACCATGACGATTAAAAACTCTAACTTCAACAACGGTACCACCGGTGCCAGAAGGCATTTTCAAAGAAGTATCTCTTACATCAATTGCTTTTTCACCAAAAATGGCTCTCAATAATTTTTCTTCTGACGTAACTTTGGTATCTCCTTTAGGAGTTAATTTTCCAACCAAAATATCACCAGGTTTCACTTCTGCACCAACATAAACAATTCCTGATTCATCTAGATTCCGTAAAGCCTCTTCACTAGTATTTGGAATGTCTCTTGTAATTTCTTCAGGTCCTAATTTGGTATCTCTAGCCATCACATCATACTCTTCAATATGAATAGAGGTAAACACATCTTCAGAAACACATCTTTCAGAAATTAAGATAGAATCTTCAAAATTGTAACCAAGCCATGGCATAAAGGCTACCATTACATTTTTTCCTAATGCCAATTCTCCAAATTGAGTTGAAGGTCCGTCTGCAATGACATCGCCCTGCTTAACTACATCTCCAACTTTAACTAAAGGTCGTTGATTAGTACATGTGTTTTGGTTTGATCTTTGAAATTTTTGCAAATTATAAATATCAACACTGGAAATAGTAAGATCTTTTTCAGAAGTCGCTTTTACAACAATTCTTTTTCCATCAATTTTTTCTATAATACCTTCTCTTTTTGCAACAATGGTAGCTCCTGAATCCAAAGCCACATCTTTTTCCATTCCAGTTCCAACTAAAGGAGACTCGTTTTTAATCAAAGGAACAGCTTGCCTCATCATGTTAGATCCCATCAATGCTCTGTTGGCATCATCGTTTTCTAAAAAAGGAATTAATGCAGCGGCAACCGAAACCACCTGTTTAGGTGACACGTCCATGTAATCAATATTGTCCGGTTTTGCCAATTCAAATCCAAGACTTTTTCTACAAGAAACTAACTCGTCTTTAAATGAATTGTCATCCTTCAAGCTAGAATTTGCTTGTGCTATAGTAAACTTGCCCTCTTCCATTGCTGAAAGATGATGAATTTCTTTAGTAACTTTCGAATTTTTTACTACTCTGTAAGGACTTTCAATAAATCCATATCTATTTACTTTTGAATAAGTAGCTAAACTATTAATCAAACCAATATTCGGTCCCTCTGGAGTTTCGATTGGACAAATTCTTCCATAATGCGTCGGGTGCACGTCCCTTACTTCAAAGCCAGCTCTTTCTCTTGTTAATCCACCAGGTCCTAAAGCAGATACTCTTCGTTTGTGGGTAATTTCAGCTAATGGATTAGTTTGGTCCATAAATTGAGATAGTTGAGAGGTGCCAAAAAATTCTTTTAATGATGCAGCGATAGGTTTTGAATTAATAAGATCTTGTGGCATGACGGTATCAATTTCTACAGAAGACATTTTCTCTTTAATGGCTCTTTCCATTCGAACCAATCCAACTCTAAATTGGTTTTCCACTAGTTCACCTACAGATCTAACTCTTCTGTTTCCTAAGTGATCAATATCGTCCGTATCTTCTTTACCATCTTTAAGACGAAGCATTTTTTCAACAATTCTAAGTATATCTTCTTTGGTCAAAACTGTATTTTTTACATCTACATCTAAATCTAATTTGCTATTTAGCTTTACTCTACCCACGTCGGATAAATCGTAACGTGTGTTATTAAAAAACAAATTGTTAAATAAATTTCTAGAAGTTTCTGGTGTTGGAGGCTCACCGGGTCTTAAAACACGGTAAATATCCATACAAGCTTCATCAGAATTGTTGTTTTTGTCCACTACCAACGTATTTCTTAAGTAAGAACCAATATTCATTCCATCAATATCCGCAAGATAGAAAGTTTTAATATTTAGATGATTTAGCTTTTCTAATGTTTCTACAGTAATCTCATCACCAGATTCAAAGTAAACTTCACCTGTTTTTTCATTAATAATATCACTAGAAAAGTATCTTCCATGAAGCTCTTCAAAATTAATTAAGATATTTTTTAAACCTTCTTTTTCAAGCTTCATTGCCAAAGGTAAGGGAATTTTAGTTCCTTCTTTTACAATTTTTTTATTAGTATCTGCATTAATTAAGTCAAATCTTAGTTTCGAGTTTTTATAACCAGATGCAATAAATTTTGTTTTGCATGTATTTTCATTAGTAAAATCAAATCTAATAGATTTGTGAAATAAGTTTAACAACTCATCTTTAGCATGACCTAGTGCCATTAACAGAGTGGTAACTGGAATTTTTCTTTTTCTATCTATTCTAAAATATAAAATATCTTTAATATCGTACTCAAGATCCAACCAAGAACCTCTGTATGGAATGACTCTACAATTAAATAAAAGCTTTCCACTGGAGTGACCTTTTCCTTTATCATGATCCAAGAACAATCCTGGACTTCTGTGCATTTGATTAACTACTACACGGTCCGTTCCGTTCACAACAAAAGTTCCTTTTTCAGTCATCAAAGGAACATCGCTCATGTAAACTTCCTGCTCTTTTGCAGAAAGAATTTGTTTGGTTTGAGCTTCTTCGTTAATGTCGTAAGCAACTAATCGCAAAGTCACTTTCAGTGGTGCAGAATAAGTTAAACCTCTTTGCTTACATTCACCAACATCATACTTTTCCTTTTCAAATCGATAAGAAATATATTCTATCGTTGCATGACCTGCAAAATCTTCAATAGGGAAAACTTCTTTAAATACTTTATCTAAACCAGAAACAGTTTTTTCTTCGGTAGATTTTAAAAAACTATTGTACGAAGACCTTTGAACCTCAATTAGGTCAGGTATTTTTAAAATGTTTTCTAACTTACCAAAACTTTTTCTTATTTTTTTTTTATCGGTGAAAGATAAATGCATAAATATTTCTATGATCCAGTGTTACCTGGATTTAAATTTTTGTAAGTTAAACTTATTTTAAATCTACTTTGGCACCAATAGCTGCAAATTTTTTCTGCAACTCTTCAGCATCTTTTTTAGCAACACCTTGCTTTAATTCTTTAGGTGCAGCTTCAACAAGATCTTTAGCTTCTTTTAAACCAAGTCCTGTAAATGCTCTCACTTCTTTAATAGCTCCAATTTTATTTTCACCTGCAGATGTTAGCACTACAGTAAAATCAGTTTTTTCTTCAGCAGCTTCTCCACCGGCAGCACCAGCAGCAGCAACGGCTACAGGAGCAGCAGCAGTAACGCCCCACTTTTCTTCTAAATTTTTTGAAAGCTCTGCAGCTTCAACCACTGTTAATTTTGATAAGTCTTCTACAATTTTATTTAAGTCTGTCATTTGGTATCCCTTGAATTATGCGGTTAATCTTTTTTTAAACTTTTTGCGTGCGCCAAATTAGCAATTTTTGCGCCAGGTGCAAGCAAAATACTTATTAATTGTTGAGCTGGTGTTTGCAATATAGCTGCGATTTTAGCCCTTGCCTCATCTAGTGTCGGTAATGTCGCAATCTTAGCTACATCCTCTGGGGCTAAAACTTTACTATCCATTACTCCGCCCACGATTTTTAACATGTCATTCTTCTTTTGGAAGTTAACTAATGTTTTCGCTAAAGTAATTGGATCCTTTGATAGAGCTACTCCAGTTTGTCCTGAAAAAAGAGAAATGGCCTCTTCATGCTGGGTATCTTTTAAAGCAATCTTGGTAATTCTATTTTTAGTAACTTTTAATAAAGCACCAGCTTCACGCATTTGATTTCTCAAATCATCGAGCTGATTAACATTCAAGCCTTGGTAATGATAAATCATCATAGCTTCATTATTATTTAAACTTTCTTTTAAAGAAGAAACGTAATTTGATTTTTGCTCTCGGTTCATATGATTAGTTTGCTAAATTTAGTTTTACAGAGGGTCCCATGGAATTAGTTACAAAAATATTCTTAATGTAATTTCCTTTAAGGCCTACTGGTTTTTCTTTTTCAATAACGTCATATACGGATTTAAAATTTTCAATTATTTTTGAATCATCAAAGTTCACTCTTCCTATGGATAAATTTAAGTTTCCATCTTTATCGCAACGAATTTCCACTTTTCCATTCTTAATATCCGTCACAGCCTTTGCTACATTGGGCGAAACTGTTCCAAATTTTGGATTTGGCATAATACCTTTCGGTCCAAGAACTTTTCCTAGTTTTCCTACTTTGGACATCATGTCTGGTGCTGCAATCAAAACATCAAAATCAATTTTACCCGAATTAATAGTTTCAATTAAATCATCTGAACCAGCAATTTCTGCTCCTGCAGATTTAGCCTCTTCGACCTTGTCATTAGAACAAATAACTGCAATTTTAATTTTTTTCCCGTTACCATTTGGCAAGTCCACTGTAGTTCTTAAAACGCTATCTGGTTTAGTTTTATCTACTGCTAGAGAAAAACAAACATCAAAAGATTCTACAAATTTAGCTTTTGATTTTTCTTTAATAACTTTAACAGCTTCTTCAATTTTCAAAGAATTGTTTTTATCAAAATCTTTTACTAAAGATCGATATCTTTTTGATTTCTTTTTTTCAGCCATTAGTCTTTTACCTGTATTCCCATTGATCTTGCAGAACCTGCAATTATTTTAATTGCTTCTTCAATGTCAAAGGCACTTAAGTCTTTCATTTTTGCTTCAGCAATTTTTTTTAATTGTTCTTTGGTAATAATTCCAGCTGATAATCTTCCTGGTTCTTTAGATCCAGATTTTATTTTCATTGCTTCTTTAATTAAGTGAGAAGCTGGAGGTGTCTTGATAATAAAATCAAATTTTTTGTCTTTGTAAATAGTGATCACTACTGGAACAGGTTGTCCCATAAATTCTTTTGTCTTATCATTAAAAGCTTTGCAAAATTCCATAATATTAATTCCACGTTGTCCTAAAGCAGGTCCAACAGGGGGAGCTGGATTTGCCTGCCCACCTTTAATTTGCAATTTTAAATAACCTGAAATTTCTTTTGCCATAATTTTATAACTTTTCTACCTGTGCATAATCTAAATCTACAGGTGTCGGCCTACCAAATATAGAAACTGAAACCTTAAGTCTAGATTTATCTTCATCTATTTCTTCAATTAAACCATTAAATGAAGCAAAAGGCCCATCTGAAACCTTAACTTGCTCACCAATAGTAAAGATAACTGAGCTAGTTGGATTGGAAATGCTTTCTTCCATGTTTCCTAGAATCTTTTGCACTTCATCCTCATGAATGGGTGAAGGCTTTCCTTGAGGGCCTAAAAAACCACTTACTTTCTTCAAGTCTTTAATTAAGTGATAAATTTGATCCGTCATAATCATTTTTGCAAGAACATAACCTGGAAAATACTTCTTTTTAACAATGGTTTTTTTTCCTTTTTTAATTTCGGTTACATCTTGTGTGGGAACTAAAACCTGATCAAAATGATCCGATAGATCAGCCTTATCCAGCTCTTCTTGAATTTGTTCTGAGACTTTCTTTTCAAATCCAGAGTAAGATTGAACAATGTACCATTTCATCATGTTGTGTTTAAGCTCCAATTAAGTAGTTAAGACCCACTTTAAAAAACTGATCTAAAAGTAAAAAAAACAAAGAAGCAACTACTGCCATAGCAATTACCATAACTGTTCCCATCAAAGCTTCTTTGCTTGTGGGCCAAGTGATCTTAAAAATCTCTTGTTTAACACTTCTTAAAAAATTAAGCGGATTTTGCATAGTTATCAATATCTCAAGTCTGGCAGGAGTGGAGGGACTTGAACCCACAGCCTCCGGTTTTGGAGACCGGCGCTCTACCAGTTGAGCTACACTCCTTTGTAGAGTTTTACTCTATAACTTTAGTTACTACTCCCGCACCAACAGTTCTTCCACCTTCTCTAATTGCAAATTTAAGATTTTCATCCATCGCAATAGGGTTGATTAGAGTCACTGTCATTTTAGCATCATCGCCGGGCATGATCATTTCTGTTCCTTCTGGCAATGTTACTTCACCTGTAACGTCCGTAGTTCTAAAATAAAACTGAGGTCTATATTTAGTAAAGAAAGGAGTATGTCTTCCACCCTCTTCTTTTTTTAAAATATAAGCTTGAGCTTCAAATTTTGTATGGGGTTTAATAGATCCAGGTTTTGCAAGAACTTGTCCACGCTCCACTTGATCTCTTTCAATTCCTCTAAGAAGAATTCCCACGTTATCACCAGCTTCACCTGAGTCTAAAAGTTTTCTAAACATTTCAACTCCAGTACAAACTGATTTTTGTGTTTCTTTAATTCCGATGATTTCAATTTCTTCACCAGTTTTTACTTGTCCAAGTTCAATTCTACCCGTCACCACTGTTCCACGACCGGAAATTGAAAAGACATCTTCAATCGGCATTAGGAATGGTTTTTCAATAGGTCTAGCAGGCTGAGGAATAGTATCATCCACAGCTTTCATTAATTCAAGAATTGGTTTAATTCCCATTTCTTCATCACCTTCTAAAGCTTTTAAAGCTGACCCTTTAATGATGGGAATAGTATCTCCTGGATATTTATAAGAAGTAAGAAGTTCTCTAATTTCCATTTCAACTAATTCTAAAAGTTCTTTGTCATCTACCGTGTCACATTTATTTAAAAATACTACCAAAGAAGGAACACCCACTTGTCTTGCAAGTAGAATGTGTTCTCTCGTTTGTGGCATTGGTCCATCCGCTGCATTCACTACTAAGATAGCGCCATCCATTTGTGCAGCACCAGTGATCATGTTTTTTACGTAGTCAGCGTGACCTGGGCAATCAACGTGCGCATAGTGTCTTGCTGGAGTTTCGTATTCAACATGAGCAGTTGAAATTGTAATTCCTCTTTCTTTTTCTTCAGGAGATTTGTCAATCTGATCGTATGCTGAAAAAGTTGCACTTGATCCTTCTGCTGTAGATAAAACTTTTGTAATCGCTGCAGTTAAAGTTGTTTTGCCGTGGTCGACGTGACCGATTGTTCCAATGTTACAATGCGGTTTGCTCCTGTTAAATTTCTCTTTTGACATTTTTATTTTAATCCTTCTTATTTTTTTGTTTAATTTTTGGAGCGGGTGAAGAGAATCGAACTCTCACAACCAGCTTGGAAGGCTGGAGTTCTACCATTGAACTACACCCGCAGTACCAAACTGTTTTACCCACAACAGCCAAGTGCTTATAGCATTAAAGCTTAAATAATCAACTATTACAAATACTCAAAACACTCTGTTTATTTGGTCTTTTTTTGGTGGAGGGAGAAGGATTCGCACCTTCGAAGGCCGGAGCCAGCGGGTTTACAGCCCGCCCCATTTGACTGCTTTGGTATCCCTCCAAAAATTGGATTTATCTTATAATATCATTTAATCGAAAGTCATAGCAATATAAACAAATATATAAAAGAAAATATGGAACAAAAAGATTTTTGGATTGTAGGAAAGCATGCGGTTTGCGAGGCTATAAAAAACAAAAAAAGAACAACAACTGACATTGCGATTTTGGAGCAAAACTCCGATTCAATTAAAGCTATTACATCAAGTAAATTTAAAATTGTTAATAAAGGCTTTTTTAATAAGATATGTGAAAATCAACATTATCACCATCAAGGCTATGCAGTTAAAATTAAGCCTTTTAAAAAATTAAACTTAAAAGAGAATGTAAAAAATATAAAAGATATTTTAATATTAAATGACATAAACGACCAAAGAAATGTTGGATCTATTTTAAGAAATTGTTTAGCTTTTAATATTCGAAATATTATTATTCCTAATAAATTCTACAAGGCGAATAGTATGGGTCTTTACATTACTGCAGCAGGATCTGTTGAAAAAATAAATATTTATGATGTAACCAATATAAGCAATTCCATAAGATTATTAAAAGAAAATGACTTTTGGATTGTAGGATTTGATCAAAACTCAAACGATACTATTGAAAAGTTTTCTTTTAATAAAAAAAATGCGCTAATTCTTGGATCGGAAGGATTTGGAATTAAGCAGCTAGTCAAGTCTCAGTGTGATCATATTCTGAAAATTGATATTTCCAATGAGCTGGAGAGTTTAAATGTCTCTAATGCTTCTGCAGTTATTCTTTACGAACTTGCAAAAAAAAACCGCCCAAATTAATGGGCGGCTTTTCTTTAATTAATTAAATATTAAATTTAATTAAAATGCGCTTTTGATTCTTAGTTCAATAGCATCACCGTCTGAACCAAGAGTAGTGTTAGCGTTTTCAACTTTAGTGTACTGAACTGAAACAACTTGACCACCTAGATTGTAACCAACAGTTGCAGATAAAACTTCTTCATCTTCAACAGCAGTAGATAGTTCAGTTTCACCGTACTGAATACCAACACTTAAGTTGTCAGACGCAGCGAAAGTAGCACCGTATGAAGTGTACTCACTGTCTGTTCCTACTGTGAAAGCTTGTGCAAGATTAGCATCATCAACTTGTGTTTTTTGAGCACCTACACTGATTGAACCCATAGTGTACTTAACACCAAGTCCAGTCATTGTAATTTCTTGAGAAGAGGTACCACTAGTAGTTCTAACTGTTCTGAAGATATTTGTACCTAGACCTTCAATACCAAAACCACCTTGAAAACCAATCGATGTTCCAGATCCTGTTTTTGCTTGTGCACTAGGATTTGAATCTGAGTCAGTTGTAGAGCTCGTTTTTGGTACATAGTAAGCTGCAACAGTTCCCATGTCGCTCTTATTCATAACACCAACACCATTATATTCGTGAATAGTTGCTGCGTTATTATTGTAAGATACGCCAAGACCTTTGTTACCATCTTCAATTGGATTTGCTACAACTGGAACAGTTTGTTTGTCATCAAGACCATGATAGTCTTGTCCAATAAACACTGTAGTTCCATCAGAAGAGAATGACATTGCTTGATTTTGAAAAACATTGTCTTCAAGAGTAGCTTTAGTAGACATGCTCATTCCATTATCTAGTTCTTTAGTTCCAGAAAATGTCACACCAGTTTCATAACCGATAGTAGTTCCTTGGTTAACTTGGGCTGTAGTTGCTGGAGTTTCTCCAGAACCAAACGTAGTTTCCACGTAACCTTTTACTTTCATTTCAGCAGAAGCAGATACACTTACAAGAAGTGATCCAGCTAAAGCAGAAGTTAACAATAGTTTTTTCATTGTTTTTCCTTTTTTTAAGTTTGTATATAAATTCACATAATTTATACTTGAAAATATGTAACATCATTTGAAAAAAAATGTATAAGGATAGTAGTTTTTTACAAAATTTTTAAAAAGTGTGATAAATAAACAACAGTTATAGTATGAAAATTTTAACAAAGTTCGTAGTAATAGTTAGTAGCCTTATTTTTTTGCTTTCATGCCAAAAAGAAGA
>FUWD012842916.1_pt1 | contig 21587 bp, 14 predicted proteins | sample 1063281 | NCBI WGS metagenome assembly FUWD01 (sample SAMEA79048168, study PRJEB19326) | metagenome | biome: marine | reverse complement strand
ACTATTCAAATGATTCTTGAATATCCATCCAAAGTATCCCACTTTGTGAATCTTGATTTGTTTAGCTTTGGGGGAGTATTCACAGGCGGGATACTTTCAAGGTGTTACCACGCTGAAACCTTTTAGACATAAAGGTTTGTCAGGTTTGTGTGTTCAGGCTGGATTTTATTCGAGAATCAACAGCTCTTTATGGATTGGATAATAAAGGGCCTTTTTGATAGTTCGTTTTTCACCAGACATTATTAGAAGCTTTTCGTATTGATTGAGTTGGTTCTGATATCTGACCTTTTCATTCTCAAAAAAGTTTCCCAGGTCAGAGCCGAGGTGTTGCCCTGTTTTATAATCAATGATCCAGCGAATATTATCTTTGTCGATAAAAGTGCGGTCGATCACTCTGGATTGATAGGTATTGCTTTTTATCTGCGTTAAGGGATACTCGCAACGGGCATCCTCATGCGATTCAAGAATCCACCTGCCTTTATCATGGTCCAGAATATTACGGAGCATGATCTTTCCTTTTTTGATTTCCTCGGCGCTCATTTCAGGAGGCAGGCCCTGGGCTAACAGAGCGGTGGATAAATTATTTTCAAAAAATTTAATTTTGCTTTCGTTCAGGTTTTCTATCCCTTCTTCTGCCATGATTTGAAAACATCGGTGCATTACTGTGCCCAGGTGTCTCGCGCCGCTTCCGGCCCAAACAAAATCCGGGGTTTCTGGTTCATGTTGCAGTTCCGGAACAATTCCTGTTTCAATGCCTGGGGGAGGGGCGGGGAGTTGATGGTTTTCTGGAATTCGTCGAATTTTAGGTATTGGGCTCGTCTGTGGCAATTCGGCAGAATTGCCAATGGATTTGTCGGATGCTGAACTTTCAGGCCAATGGTCTTTGATATAGGGCCACAGTTTATTCAAGAGGGATCCTTTGGGTGGAGAAGAGTTGTTGTCCTTACTATATTGACCAAACATGTGAAGTTGTGTTTTTGTTCGAGTGGTTGCTACATAGAGCAGGCGCAGTGTTTCAAAGTCAGATTTCTCTCGGTCAAACTGGGACAGGAATTTATATATTTTAGAAGAAGGTCCACCTTTTTCCTCGATAGGCGCGACCAGCAAGTCATCGCCATGCGGCATCCAATAAACCAGTCTTTTTTCTTCGGCTTTGGAAGTTCTCTCCAATCGTGGGAGGATTACCAAGTCAAACTCTAGTCCTTTTGCTTTGTGCATGGTCATTATTTGCACGGCATTGTTTTCTTCAACCATCGGATTGGCGAAGAGATTTTTTAAGTCTCTCTGAAAAAAACGTAATTGAGACAAGTCATGGGTGTTCAGAAAATCGCTGACTTTATCGAAAAAAACTTCTATATCTTGAAAAGTATCTTTATGTGAACAGGCCGGTCCGCCTAGATGTATCCAGCAACCCTCTAGCAGGTCGCGGAAATTTGACACAGGCAACGCCTTCAAAGCATTATTAAATGTGGTTTTAATACGATTGACCCGATGACGCCCAGTGGTACTCAGGGTATTTATTCTTTTTGTATCATTTAATAAATTCCATATAGGCCTGTTTCCGTCAGCGGCGCAAAGTTTGTGTAGATCATCCAGGGACAGTCCACACCAGGGAGCTCGCAGAACCGATAACCATGCAACACGATCTGTGAGTGAAGTCAGGGCCCGCATAAGAGAAAGTAAATCCATAATTTCTGGACGTGATGTGAGCGGGTCAATGTCTTCGGCATGAAATCGTATGCCTTTCTCGTGGAACTTTCGTATGGTTGCGGTCAGATGACTGCGGGCACGAACGAGGATGGCAATGGTTTTATCTTTATGTTGCTTGCGAAGAGATGATACGAGGTTTGCGATTTGATTCGCTTCATCGTCATTAGTGTCATCACAGATTGAGTGTAGAACTACTCCTGGCAGTGTTTCTTCAGGTAAGGCGGCTTCGCAGGGGGAGTATGCTATCGCTCCCAGGTCCTGATTATTTACTTCTGGAAACACGGAGTTAAAACACTGGTTAACCCAATCAACAATTTTCTTTTGGGAGCGAAAGTTTGTTTTGAGTGCAAGAAATACAAACTTAGTATATCCAATTCCTTCATTTTTGGTTTTCAGAAATAACCCGACTTCTGCATCGCGAAATCTGTAAATCGATTGCATGGGATCGCCTACAATGAATAGGGTCCGGCCATCATCCGGCATCCATCCTGCGGTGAGTCTTAACAGAAGGTCGTATTGCTTATATGAGGTATCTTGGTACTCGTCTACCAGGATATGTTGGAATTTGTAATCGAGGTAGAGCAGGAGATCGGTCGGGTCCTCCTCACTTCCCAGGGCTTCGCGGGCAGACAGGGATATTTCGGTAAAATCAGTTTTACCCTGCTCTGCAAAAATATGCCTGAGTGTATTGGCCATGTCGGGCAAAAGCATTAAAGTAGATTTTAAAACATTCCATTCATCATCTGTGAAATAGGGATCAGGTAAGTTCCGCGCTTCGTGAAGTTTTTCTATGAAGTTCTCATGCTGGGCAAGCGACTCCAGTAGTTTTAGTAAATTCTGTTTCATACTTGCGGCAGGTTCTTTCTTGCCTGCTGGGAAGCCGATGGATACGTTTACGTTCTTTCGAATATTTCCCTCTGCGGTTAAAAGTAGTTCAGCCATGGCCTTCCATTGCGGTAGATGATTGATTTCTGGCGATGGCAAGGAATTCATGCCGGTCAGAGCGGCGACAGGATGTCCCGGATTATTATTGACCAGGTTGCTGGCGGCAAAATGGGCCAATGGAGGAAGATGTCTTAGCTCTGCTGGTAAAATGCTATGCAGTTCGGTAAGAACGGCTTCAATCAAATTTGAAAATATTCCCTCGAGTTCTTTTCGTTTATCGTCATTGATATTAAACTTGTTGAAAAATGGAATAATCCACTGATCCCGTTTTTGCAAGAGTTGGATAACTCGAGTGAGGAAAGCTTGTTTGGAATTATCCAAGTGTTTCAAAACTGTGCGTATTCTTTCACCTGTGTCATCATTGCTTTCAACTTTTGCCAGTAACCGTTTTGCAGTTTCTCGGTAAAGGTCATCTGCATTGTCTTTGATGTCGAGCGGACCTCCCATCCATGAAAGGACAGGCATTTGTTTGATAATGCCAGCGCAGAAAGAATCTATTGTCAGGATTCTCAATTGGTTTGGATTGTCCAGAAGACGCCAGTCAAGTGTCTTGTCTCTTTGCAGGGCTAGTCGAGCCAGCTTCCAGGTCTGACTTTCGTGATCGGAATCTGGTGGGCTATCGTCTAATCCTCTTTTTAATGCTTCGAGGATTCTTGATTTCATTTCCCCCGCCGCTTTGCGGGTGAAAGTCATACTCAGAATTTGTTCGGGATACTCAACCCCACCCAACAGTTTGAGGTATCTTTGGATCAGTAGCTCAGTTTTTCCTGATCCGGCGGGAGCTTGCACCAGAAATGAACGGGTTGGGTCCAACGCCTTTTGCCTTTCCTGTGCATCAATGATTACATTCATTCCTCGAACTCCCCGTAATCGTCATCTAGCTCGGTATCTCCTATTCGACATAGTGTTTGATAGCCGCAATTTCTGCACGTCTCACTGGGTTTTAATGGATTTATCAGGAATACTCCATCCATAAATTCTTTGCCGACTTTTGATAACTTGTTTTGCCAGTAGTCCAGTAAGATTTTCCAATCTGTACATTCTATGTCCTTTGGAATGCGTGCTTTTTTTCCAAGTGATTTGATGGAGCTGGAATCGTCAAATACAGAGTGCAAGGTGATTTTCCCTTTAGCGATGCTGGCGAAGGCGATTGCCTGTGGTAATAATTTACATGCGTAGAGAGGCAATTGAGGGTCTTGTATACGTTCTGTAAACCAGGCACTTGTTTTGACCTCACCTGTTTTATAATCAATAAGAATGATGTCTCCGGCAGGGGTAGTATCAATTCTGTCGATTCGCAAACGGAGTTTTAACTGGTCTATAGTTATAGTGCTTCCTTTTTCTTCATGTGATACGGTAAAGTGAGAACGCAGTAACTCTTCATCCATCCATTCATGCAATATTTTAATTGTGCGCTCTTCTTCCATTTTGGCGAACCGGGGTTGTTTCAATAAACGATCATTGTTGACTTGCATTGCTTCTTGAATACAGAGTGCCAGTTCAGTCTTTAGAGTATCCTTTAATTTTAAAAATTTAAGATTTTCGCGGGTTTTGTGCTTTCGCCAGAAAAGTTCCAACGCTTTATGTATGAGGATTCCTCTTTCGCGTGAATCAAAGTCGATAGCAGATATTTCTAAAGAATCAGCTCGTAGTCGGTGGGCGGCGAATGCCTGGAACGGACAGTCGGCCTGATTTTTAATCACTCGGTATCCCGCGCTCATGCCCTTTATTGAAAATATTTCAATTTCATATTGATGGGGAGGAATGTTATGTAGATCCTGCCAAATTTCATATTGCTCAGGTGGTTGCATCAGGTCTTTAACCCGGTGAGTTTCTTTGTTGCTGAATTGGGTTTCTTTGACGGAGAGAGAACTCAATAATGGGCTTGCCTGAAGTTTGTTTTCCTTTTCCCAGAGCGGGTAACTGAAAGTAATTTTGTCGGATGATGAAAGGAGTCGATGCAACGTTTGTTCAGCAAATTGAAGCTCTCGTTTGGGATCGCAATGGGGTAGCCTCTTCCTTTTTTGCAAGCCCAATGGAAGAAAAGGATTTGGGTTGGGTTGTGCAGGCAGACAATCGGAATGACAGCCCATCACCCAAAGGTGATCGAAAGTAATTCCGGCGGATTCCTTTAAGTCGAGTATCTGGATAGGTTGCTCTTTGGTTTTTACCTGAAAAGGTTTTTCACTGGTGATTTGTTTCAGCTCCAGTATTACTTCCTGGCGATCCACTTTCCCGATAAACGAATCCAGTGATGCAAGGTCGTCAAGGCATTCATTCCAGGTACGCAAACACTGCATTTCTTTGCTGGAAAATTTTTGGTCCGAATATTTTGACATCCACCCAATCTTATCGAGTATAACGGCAAACTGTTTTGCCCATGTGCTGGGGAATTGTGATTTCTTTGAACCTGAAAGTTGAATTAAATTTGAGATCAGCTTTGCCAGCTCTGGAGAGGAACTGGCCGTATAGTGAGCGCCAAGTTTGTCTAGAAATATTGTGGTCAGTTGTTCTTTATGAAGTTTTATTTCCAGTTCAATGCCTGCTTTTTCATTGTTGCGACCACAAGATAAATAGGAACTTTTTATGACATGTAAAAACCTTTCCAGGGAGATTCCGTGCTTTGGTATGGATAAAATATTTAAAGCGACCTGGATCATTGGTTCTTTGGCAAGGGGTGTGCCGAGGGAGATGTCGAACGGGAGTTCAGTGTCTTCCCACGGATAGACGGATGAAGGGGTCAGGTTCGAACTCAATTCTTTGTGCAAACATTGCCGGTATTGATCCAATTCTGGAACGATGATGCCAATATTTACTCCTTTTTTATATGTGGAGCGAATCCAGCGGGCGCAATAAAGAGTTTCTTCTTTTCTATCGGCCAGTGAATGGATTTGGATATTTTTACCCAGAGTAATGTTGCTGAGGATAAATGTTGTTTCGCTTTTTGGGTCTGGATTAAGAAATACCTGGGTATTCTGCTTTCTTAGAAAATCGAGCCAAGTTTCAAGTTGTGGGGTGACTTCTTCGAATCCTTTAAGCTCAATCTGTTTTGGGATCGGGATGTGGTGATCTTTCATGCCCTGGCGAACGAAATCAATCAGATCAGCAATATCTATAGCCTTTTTATCATCAATCGTTCTTTTGTATTTTTTTGCCCATTTTGCGAATAAATTTGTTTCCTTGACGTATTGGGTTTGATTTGTATTTATGCTCAACTTGTACTCTTTGATGAGACGGTACGCTTTCGCCGCTTTTTGTGCGGCAGACCGGCGGTTTAAAAGATTCCATTCTTTTTGAATGCTTTCATTTCTGATTGTATGTTTGCATTCGGGATCGTTCTCGATAATGGATTCCCAGATTTTTATAGATTGTGTATGGGACAGGATGTAACGGTCGGGCCATGACTCGCTCCACTTATCTCTGAACCAGGAGTCTAAATCTTGAATCGGCGGAGTTTCCCATACCTGTTTGCCAATTTTTCTTTGTTCCTCGCTGTTTTTAAAGAGAAGGTGCCTGGCCAGACGTGAACTGACCGTTAGGATAGGGGTATCCCTTGAGGTGGACTCAGCCATAAGCTACTTGTATCGGTGTGAACAGCTTGTGATGTCTAGTTACGGGGTGTCTTGTACCCAGACTTCACCTGTCGAAGTTGTTTCTCTTTTCCAAATGGGGGTGATGCGTTTGAGTTCCGTTATTGCCCATTCGCAGGCTTTGAATGCTTCTTTTCGGTGTTCACCCGCCGCAACGATAAGGACAATATTTTCTCCAATTTCAATTTCCCCAATTCGGTGGATAATACTCATTTCGATTATCCCGTAATCTTTGATGGCCTGTTGGCGGATTTCTTCCAGCTTTTTTTCGGCCATTTTAGGATAGTGCTCGAAATTGAGTTGGGAAATATTTTCTCCCTTTGATAGCTCACGACCAGTCCCTAGAAAAGTAACAATACCGCCGATATTGCGGGAAGCTTTTTTGATCGCTTCAATTTCATCCGTTATGACAAAGTCTTCCCGTTGAATTCTTATGTTAGATTCTAAAGCAGTGCTCATAATATTTTCCTTTCAACATCCACCGGAAAACGGAGGGAGAAAAGCCACTTCGTCTCCATCTTTTATGATTGCGCCGGGTTGGACCACATTCAGATTAACGGAAACCATAACATTGTTTCCCCGGATCATTTCGCTAATTTTTGGGGCCGTTTTTTCAATTTCATCGCTCAATTTCTCAAGCGTTGTTTCATTTCCCAAGTCAAACTGTTCTTCTTCTTTGCCGGCAACGTTTCTCAGGCTGGCAAAATATTTTACTGTAATCATGAGTGCTTAAATCACTTCAATTATTTCACAGAAGGAGTGGTGCCAACTTTATCTTTGCTGAAGGCACCTGATTTTCCACCTGATTTTTGAAGCAATCCTATATTTGTGAAATACATTTCCCGGTCAACCGCTTTACACATATCGTAAATAGTCAATGCGGCTATTGATACAGCTGTCAGAGCTTCCATCTCGACACCTGTTTGACCGGTGACTTTGACGGTAGCTTTGATTTTAATACAGCATAAGCCTGTTTCCTTTGCCGGCTCCAGTTCTTCTGTAAAGGCAATATCTACATTTGTCAGGAGCAGGGGGTGACACATTGGAATCACATCGGGTGTCTTTTTAGCCCCCATGATTCCGGCGACCTGGGCGACAGCCAGAACATCGCCTTTTTTTATTTCCCCTTCCTTAATGAGGCGCATCGTTTCAGGTCTTAAGTGTACTTCGCCGATGGCGACTGCTACCCGCTCGGTGATATTTTTTTTACCGACATCAACCATGCGGGCGCGACCCTCTTCATTAAAATGTGTCAAAGGATTAGTCATAGATCAATATTACAATATCTACTATTAGCAGACAACATGAATTCACTTAAAATTATATTCATATAATATCAACGGTGTCTCTATATTTCTTACTTCACAGGCGGTTCATACAAGCCCAGAGGATTGTTGTCCAAATCGGAAAACCTGATTAATTTGCCGTACGGATAAGTCTCAATTCCCCCATGAAATATCACTCCCCTGGATTGCAGTGATTCAACCATTTCTTCGATAGGATTCACTTCTAAATAGACTGTGGCTCCGGATTTGTTATCCGACCGCGCCCTGTATTTTTCTTGGTGAATTGCCAGCCTCTGACCATCAATATCAAATTCCGCCCAGTTATCTTTAATGAATAACAGTTTTAATCTGAGCAAATCACGGTAGAAGACAATCGACTTTTCCAGGTTGACAACGGGGTAGGAGATAAAGGCAATTTTATGCGTCATATCGAATGAATTCTGAATTTGGATTGTTACACTAATTGAGATACTTTATTATAAAATCGATGATTTCATCAAGTTCATTTATTCAGGAGTATTGGCTTGGATCTATTCAGTATTTGTCTGATTCTTATTTCCAGTATATTTCACGCATTTTGGAACATTCTCACCCAGACCAGCAAGAACTCCCAGTATTTTTCCGGCCTCAAAGGAATTTGGATCAGCTTTTTAGCGGTTCTATATTTTATGATCACGGGTTATCCAGGTCATATAAGTGGGGAGTTGTATTTTTGGGCCGTACTTTCCGGCTTGCTTCATGGATTATATATTCTGAGTCTGTCTCGAGCATATAACACGCAGGACATATCCTATGTATATCCCATTGCCAGGTCGGCACCCGTCTTTGTTCCCGTATGCGCTTATTTTTTGCTTGGCGAGCAACTCACGGCTTTGATGATACTGGCAATTTTCGTGATTATGCTATCAATATACACACTTCATTTTGATGGACATTTGGTTAGAGGATTAAAAAATCTTTTTGACGCGATATTGCACCGTGACCTGCGGTGGGCATTTTATACCCTGGCATTAGTTGTGGCCTATAGTTTGGTGGACAAGAGAGGAATGGATGTGTTTTTTCAACTGGCTCCGGATCAGGAGTTCAGAAACGGCGCTACTTTTTTCTTTCTTGAAGCGGCTATCGGGTTCACACTTTGTAATATGTATATTTTTAAGGTCCACCCGGTTCGAGAAATCCTTTCGGTATGGAGTTTAGAGTGGAAGAAAGCTTTAATTGCAGGGATTGGGACATTGATGTCCTATGGTATCATTTGCGTAGTCCTGCAATATGAAAAAGTGAGTTCAGTTGTGGCTTTCAGGCAAACGAGTGTGCTCATGGTGGTTTTCTGGGGATGCTGGAAGATGGGAGAACCTTTTGGGCGACAGCGTTTGTTGGCTGGAAGTCTTACGATCATAGGGCTTGGGATAATGGCCTGGTGAGCCGGAAGCACCTCAAAATTGTGATAAAGTCATAAGTATGTTATGTCTAATCAAACGATAATTTGGGATATTTTTTACTGATAATTGGGGGTGTTTAGTGTTTAAAGAATTTTTGTCTCCATGGTTAAGATTTTTTCTGATTCTATTTGTTTTAATTTTTCCAACTATCACTCAGGCGGCTGAACGCCTGTCCAAAACAATGGTTTTGGATAACGGTCTGGCTGTTTTACTGATCCACGATGCGGATGTTCACAGGAGTGCGGCATCTTTATCCGTAGGGACAGGTCAATTGTATGATCCCAAAGATAAAATGGGACTGGCCCATTATCTTGAACACATGCTTTTCCTGGGAACAGAAAAATATCCCGATGTTGAAGCATTTAAAAAATTTCTTAATGAAAATTCTGGTAGCAGTAACGCCTACACAGCAAAAGCGATTACGAATTATTTTTTTGAAGTATCTCATGAAGGATTTGTAGGAGCGTTGGACCGTTTCAGCCAATTCTTTAAGGCACCTTTGTTTGAAAAGAAATATGCAGAACGAGAAGTCAATGCAGTGAGTAGTGAGCATGATAAAAATATCAGAAGTGATGGCTGGCGTGGAAGTTATTTGGAGGACCTCACAGCAAAGGAAGGCCATCCTCTCAGGAACTTTGGTACGGGAAATAAAGAAACTTTAGCGGGTGACAACAGGCCTGCCTTGCTTGAATTTTATAAAAAGTATTATGCCGCCTCCAATATGAAACTGGTGATGCTTTCCAGCCAGTCTTTATCCGAACAGTCGATGCTGGCGCGTGAATACTTCGGTGTTATACCAGACCGTGCTGTTAGACTGCCTGACATCGACCCCGATTATCGTGATCCTCTTGCCCATAAATACCGATTGCTAAAAATAAAAACTATCAAGGATGTTCGTTCCCTCAGTATTGAGTTCCCAACCATACACCTCAAGGAGCATCTGGCAAGTAAACCTGCCACGCTGGTTGGCTCTGTTATTGGTTACGAAGGGCAGGGATCTTTATTGTCCAAGTTAAAGGAAGAGGGTTTGGCGCTGGGGTTAAGCGCTGGAGGAGGCTACAGCCACCCCAGTATCAATTCCTTTAATGTTACAATTTCTTTAACGCAAAAAGGTCTTGTTGAATATGAACGCGTCCTTGAATTGCTTTTTGCTTATATTCGATTGCTTAAAGAAGAAGGAGTCCATAAATATACTTTCGATGAAGAAGCCACGATGGCCGAAATTGACTTTAAGTATAAGGACCCGGATGAAGGGGGTGGGTTCGTTGCGTCACGGTCTGGTTTGATGCATGACTATAAACTTGAGGATGTTGAAACACTTCCCTTTTTGTTTAAAAAATTTGATCCTGTTGTCTGCCGAACTCTGATTGATACGCTTACACCTGAAAATGCGCTTGTCATCATGCAACATAACTCTGCCAAAACAGACAAGACTGAAAAATATTACGGCACCGAATACTCGCTGACCGAAATTTCGGGTGAATCATTTCAGCGTTTAAAAAACCCACCCGTAGTTAAAGGTATATCTTATCCGGCAAAGAACGATTTCATTCCGCATGATCTCAAACAGGTTGAGGAAGATCCGCATCTTGTCTGGGATGATGACATGGGGAAAGTCTGGTTCAAGTTTGACAATAAGTTTAAGCAACCTAAAGCATTTTTTCAGCTTCGTATAGAGACACCGCTTGTTTATGACACCGTACGGCATACCATGTTGGCAAAATTGTATGACGCCGCACTCAATGAGGGGTTAAATGAAATTGTTTATCCTATTAAATTGGCCGGGCTTTCATACTCACTTGGGATTGAGAAGAAGGGAATGGTACTCAGTATTGGCGGTTATTCTAAGCGCATTTCCGATCTTTTACGTCTGGTAAGTGGTAGTTTGCGGGATGTCAATATCAGCTCTGAGAAATTTGAAAACCTTAAGGAGGCGATGATTCGTGGCCTGCAAAATGGAAAATTATCGCAAGCCTATGCCCGTGGCGGATATTATGGGCGGCAACTTTGGCTGGCAAAACAATACAGTGAAGACGAACAATTGGAGGCGCTGAAGCCTTTAACGCTTGAGCAGGTGAAAGATTTTGCAAAAATTCTTTACTCACGAGTTTATATCACCGGTATGGGACATGGAAACTGGACTGATGAGAATGTTCGTGAAAGTGTTCGTATTCTATTGAAAGATATTGAGAGTAAGCCTTTGCCTCAAGGTGAGAGATTTAAGCAGGAAGTGACGGTTCTTGAGGAAGGAGAGAAAATACTTTTCTCCCGGCAGGTAAAGGATAATAACAGTTCTTTGACCTACGCTTTCCAGGTTGGAGAAAACAATATTGAGCGTCAGGCAATAACATCGTTGATTGCTTCTATTGTGGAGAGTGATTTTTATACTCAAATGCGTACCAACCAGCAATTAGGATATATCGTTTTTAGCTTCAAGCAACGTATCGAAGATAGATTGTTCATGAAGTTTCTTATTCAATCTGGGGAGTACGGACCGTTTGAGTTGAAAAAACGCGTTGATACATGGTTGTCTGGGCTTGGTACTCTGTTTTCCAATTTGACTGAAGAAGAGTTCGAGCATCATCGAGATGCTTTGATCGTGTCTCTGGAAAAGAAAGGTGACAGTATCGCAGAAGTTTTGAGTGACCTTTATTATTCGGTCACAGAGGAAAACGAAGATTTTTCTTATAAACAGAAAGTTGTCGATGCAGTTAAAAAAGTAACGAAGGAAGAGGTGTTGGCTACCGGTTTCAGAATATTGCTTGATTCTCAAACGCCGCGTCTTTCTGTATTGATTCAATCTGCTTCTAATAAAGACCCCGTTCCTTCGGGAGTAATTTCAGAGGTAGACCAGTTTAAGAATCGCACCTCATTAAAATAAAATAGGTAACTAGAGCTATATTGTGAATTTTATGTCCCTTTTGAAAAGAGGCTTGAACCTCGCTAAGGTGGGTAAAGCGGTGCATAAGTTGCGCAATGCGAGTGATGAGGATAAAAAATTCTGGGCCCATCACTATCTGGTTGAGATGTTGGGGCAATCGCGCGGGCTTCCCACCAAAGTTGGTCAGATGATGACCATGAATGATGAAGATACTGACCTGCGTCAAAAGCTGAATGATTCAGTTCCTTCCATGCCTTATGAAGAAGTACTGGAGCAAATATCAAGGGCCTATGGAAAGTCATGGGACTCTGTTTTCAACTCGCTGGATGAAAATGGAAAGTCTGCTTCCCTGGGGCAGGTTCACTTTGGAAAACTCAAGAATGGCAATTCTGTTGCTGTAAAAGTCCAATATCCAGATATTGGAAATTTGGTTGAGACAGAGTTGGAATTGATAGGGTGGTTGCCCAAGGTTGGGCCTGTCGCGAAATGGGGGTTTGATCTTGGGGGATATAGAGACGCTTTCTGGGATAGTTTTGCCAGGGAACTCAATTACCTGATTGAGGCAGACCAGCAAAAACGTTATTTCGACCTGGCAATACCTGTTCACGACCTCACCATTCCTGAAATTTATTTAGATTTGTGTCGTTCTACGGTTTTGGTTCAAAGCAGGGAGGAGGGCCACTCTCTGGATAAGGCTGTTTCGATGGGCCCGCCACAGAGGCATGCGATGGGTCGAGCCTTATTGAAGCATTATTTAGTGATGTTGTTCAAACACGGTTATGTTCATTCAGACCCTAATCCAGGCAATTTTGCGTTTCGTCAGGAGGGCAGAGATAAATTTTCCCTGATAGTTTATGACTTTGGGAGTATTTTGATAATCAGTGATGAGATACGATTGGGGTTGATCCGGATAATTTTAGCTTTGCGCAATAATGAAGCTGTCGATCCTGTTGCCTGTCTTGTCGCCATAGGATTTGATCAGGAAAAGCTTGAGGACTTGCGACCAACACTTCCAGCATTGCTCTCGGTTTTATTTGAGCCTTTTTTAATTGAGGCGCCGTATCATGTTAACGACTGGAACCTGAGTTTAAGGTTTGATCAAATTGTGGGTGAATTAAAATGGTGGTTTCGTTCTGCCGCCCCCCCTGAGTTGATCTTCTTGATGCGAACCATTCATGGATTGGTATCAATGCTGGGACGATTAGATGTTACTTTGCCATGGCAATTCATAATGGATAGAGAGTGTTCTGATATTTATGCCTCAGCCAGCGCCATTGAGCTTCCGGATACGCCACCCACTCAGGGAGCTGTGCTCGGTTTTGACGGGATGGCAGAGTATCTCAAAATTTATGTCATCAAATCCAATGGCAATAAAATAAGCCTCACCATGCCAGCCAGGGTAGCGGAGTGTCTTGAGGATGTTATTGATCCCCCGGTCATGGAAACTATAAAAAAACAAAATATCGATTTAAAGACTATACAGAGTAAGGTTAGTAAAAGCGGATTTCTTCCACAAACCATGTTTACTGTGAAAGATTCGGAACGGGATGTTCGCGTTTGGTTGGGATAGGTTTATTTTATAAGCCTGTTATCCTAAGAACTATTATGGCTTGCTGTTGGCGCGAGGATTACTGTTAGTATTGTATGACTCAGCGCATGGAGGGTATGTGTAGTCGAAAAAATCAGGCGGCGGCAATCTCATTGTCAAGATTGGGGGGGATTTTTACCGGCTTGATCGTTTTCTCTATGATATCCATTGTGTTTTCTACTTTTAACTGTTTGAATAAAAATTCAAACTTGTTTTCCAGTTCTTTGCTAATTTCAGATTTGATGTTCTCAGGAAGATTCCAGAATTCTGATTTGAATTCACCAAACCCTTTTTTTCTTGTTTTGTAAATAAACTGTTCATCGGTGTCGGCATCTTTTTTTTCTGAGGCAAACTTCTCCCGCAGATGAGTATATATTTTATCCTTAAAATCAGCGGGGAATCGGTCGTGATCGTAGATCATATTCTGGAATTCGGTAGCCAGGTGAATTTCAGCCGTTTCAAGTTCTGGAAATTTATTAAATAATTCGCGGGGCAGGGTGGATGCCCCGTGTTGCACTGCTCCGGCTAGTCCGTAATCTTCACGCGATATTCGTGACAGGCTTTCAAGGCATTCAAAATCCATACTGACTTGAACTACTTTTCCATCCGGGCCGGGCACTCCGCCGTGGGAAGTTCCTGTTTGGATAGAAATTTTGCTGATGCTTCGTGCACCTTTTAGTGTTTTATCGAGACACTCGTTGAAATTATCCAGATAGGCTCTTAATTCGTTTTCGTTGCTGTTTTCTTTTCCGACCTCTCCAATTTCTCCGCCAACTGATATTGTTATTCCTTGCGGCTCCAACTCGCGGATATATTTTGTCAATTCGACGCCTACTTCAAAATTGGCGCGCTGTTGCTCGGTTACAGTGGGTTTACTTAAATCCACCAGAGTGGATGTGTCAATGTCGATGTTGTAAAATCCTGCTTCTATACCCTTGCGTATGAGGTTTTTAAGTCCAGTTATTTCCTTCTCCCTGTCAGTGGCGAAATTTTTGGCATTCACCTGAAAGTGGTCTCCTTGAATGAAGACAGGGCCTGTATGATTTTCACGGATAGCCGCTCCCAGAATTACAGGCACCAGTTCATGCGGTTGTTGAAAGGTGTAACCTATTTCAGATTTGGCTATTTCGAATATGAATGGACCGGAGTTCAACTTTTGGGCTGTTTTGAAAATTGAACGGCTGAGCTCATAAGACATGCCACGGATATTTATAGCGGGAACAGTAAATCCGCTACACTCGCCCCGTCCACGGGCGTCGTACAATTCTTGGATGGAAGATGAAACAATTCCCATTTCAAGTGCGGCTGACTTGATGATAAAACGGGATAGGCCGCGGATTTCGCCAGACCCATTCAACACTGAATTTTTTACAAGGTCGTCTGTCAATCTGGATTTAAATTTATCAGGATTTTCAATCTTTATTCCTCCGTTATCCAGGCGGGCAATCCCTTTTATATGCTGGATTAACTCCTCCTGACTGGTAAATAGCATGCTGTGTTCTCCTTTTGCTTGATCTATGGACGACCATTTCCTCTCTCTCTTAGGGAGGTGAGAGACGGCCGATGATTACAAATTTTAATTATTTTGTAACGGCAGTGCTTTCTTGCTCATTGTAATTATTGTATGTGCGGCATTTTGCCGTTTTGCATGAGGCAGACTCACCATCGCCATTTTAGCTAAAAAAATGATTTCAGGTGAAAAATTTTTGCAGTATCTTGATAATGGCAATAAAACCTCTATAATCAATGGGTTGGTTGCTGTTCTGTGATGTCATTTCGAGCTGTTTTCCCTTGGCTTAGACAGATTTACTGAGTTGCTTTTTTTTAATTGTTTGTAAATCTGGCAGGCACTCTGGTGTTGAGACCTTTCGGAATTCAGACATCACTCTGAGACCATAAGTTATGGAGATTGTTGGCTTATTGGGTATCCCTTTTATATTGACAGGGCTATAGAATTTGTTAAAATTTTTAATGGTTATGAGTAAGCTGTGGGTTCGTGTTTATTGCTGTAGCCTTATAACGTATAATTCCCAGTTTTCTTAATTGAATTAATTCCACAATTACCTTTTGCCTTTTGGCAGTTTAATAAGAAAGAGGTTGAATCATGTTTGACTCTATTTATTTGCCAGTCGATAACTCCGACTATTCCAACGTTTGTATAGATATGGGCTTGGAGTTGGCTCAAAAATTTGGATCTCGCATTGTCGCCAGCCATGTTTATGCGGCCAAAATGCACGATGTTCGCTTCCGCCAGATGGAAAGCGGTTTACCCGAAGAGTATCAGGATGAAACCGAGTTGGAAAAACAGCGCAGTATTCATGATCAACTTATCACTAAAGGGATGGAGGTCATCACCGATTCATACCTGGATGTTCCCAAAGATAAGTGTAAGCAACTTAATATTCCCTTTGAAGGTAAGTCACTTGAAGGACGAAACTACACAGAATTGGTCTGCGATATTAAAGAATCGAAGTACGATTTGGTAGTCATGGGGGCATTAGGATTGGGTGCCATCAAGGACAGTTTGATAGGAACTGTCGCCGAGCGGGTTGTAAGGCGAACTCAGACAGACACCTTGCTGGTTAAATACATCCCCGAACTTCATGGCGAGCGTTCTTCCAGTGGTAAAATTGTTGTGTCTGTCGATGGGAGTGGTCAGTCTTTTGGCGGATTAAAAACAGGTATTGAGTTGGCCAGAAAATTGAACAAGCCTTTGGAGATCATTTCCACTTTCGACCCGTACTTTCATTATGCGATGTTCAACAGCCTTACCGGGGTGCTTTCCAGAGAAGCGTCTAAAGTGTTCAAGTTTGAACAGCAGGAAAAACTGCATGAAGATATTATTGATAAAGGGCTGGCAAAGATTTATCAGGCACATCTCGAAGTTTCACGCAAAATTTGTGAAGAAGAAGGGATGGAATGTACCATTCGTTTGCTGGACGGCAAGGTTTTTGAGAAAGTGCTCCAATATGCTCGGGAAGAGAATCCATATCTCCTGATTCTGGGGCGTATCGGAGTACACAGTGGCCCCGAGATGGACATTGGGGGGAATGCTGAAAACCTCATGCGAATGGTGCCGTGCAACGTGCTTTTGTCGAGTCGCACCTTCAAGCCCTCGATTGATATGCAGGCAGAAGAAAGTATCGAGTGGACTGCTGAAGGAAGGGAGCGGTTGCAGAAGATTCCAGGATTTGTTCGTCCCATGGCAACGTCAGCGATCCTTCGTTATGCGTTGGAGCGAGGCCACAGCATGATCACATCAAGTGTCATCACCGAAGCGGTGGAGAAAATTCTGCCAGCGGGAGCTATGCAGGCCATGCGGCAAATTGGCGAAAAAATTAAAGATGAGGGTGTCGACCTCAACACCGAAGAGGGTCTCAAAACCTATAAGGACGAGATGATGCAGGCCCACGCTGGTGAGAGTGAAAATGCGGAGATGAGTGAAGCCCCCAGCTCCTACGATAACGGTGATGAGGGCAAAGTTGAAATGGCTGAAGAGAATGTTGTCGCGACCGAAGATGGACGTAACTCTAATGGCGCTCAGGTGGCCAACGTGACTTTTCAGTGCAAACACTGCCATACCTTCATGGAACCGGATGTTATTAAATGTTTTGTTTGCGGGGCCGAGGGTGAGAGTCTGACTCCAGTCTGGAAAGAAGGATTCAAGCCGGACGAAAAGGAAAAGGATAGTATCCAGAAAGTCACCACCTTTGACGATATCACTGTTCAGTGGACTCAGGATGCTCTGGACAGGCTCGAGGAATATCCGGATGGACATGTTCGCAGAAGAGCGCAAGCCAGGGTAGAGAAGAATGCACGTATTCAGAAAATTGAAACTATTTCAGCCTCATTTTTGAATCAGGTACTGAACGATAAGATTGTACAGGAAAATGATAAAAATGAAGCTCTCAATGGTTACATGGATGATGCGCCGGAACAAACAGATTACACTTGGTCGGCCAAGGCAATTGAACGTTTGGAACTGGTTCCCGCCGGATTCATGCGGGAAAATACTAAAAAACGGGTCTTATCATATGCCGAATCTCATAACATCAAGGAAATTACTTTACAGGTTTGTGAAGATGGTATTCGTGATTCCGTTAAGATGATGGAAGAAGCTATTGCCAACGGAGCCACTTTGGAAGATTTCCTGCCGAAAAAGGTGGATGCCTGACGCGCATACTCCCGACCTGAACTGAGCAGCAGGAATTTTATCCAGCGGTTCACTCGAAGATGGTGCATACTAATACGAATCTAAAGAGCCCCTGTGGCGTTGATCTAGAGTCAATGTCTGGGGGCTTTTTTTCTACATAGCCCAGAGTTTCCCCGGAGCACTCCACCCACTATTAATGACTATCCAACTTTATAAAAGACTTTTCCGGTTTTTAATACCTTATAAAAAGCAACTTGCCCTGGCGATTCTGTTTTCTGTGATTGTCGGGGTGATTGCGAGTTCTCCTGTTCCGCTGATTCAGAAAACCTTTGATGATATCTTTGTTGAAAAAGATTTTTTCATGCTCAAGGTCATTCCCCTGGCCCTTGTTTTTTTGTACGCCCTAAAAGCCGGGCTGAGCTATGCGCAAAATATAATCATATTTGGAATTTCATGGGAATTGGTGGTCCGCGTCAGAGAACAGTTATTTGCTCATATACACAGGCTTCCGTTTGCCTTTTTTGAAGATAATGAAACCGGTCAATTGATGTCGAGAATCATGAATGATGTCAGCATCATGCAATCAACGATCACTCGACTGCTAAAGGAGTTGATTCAAAACTCCATTACTTTAATCGCACTGTTATGTTGGATATTTTATCTTAAATGGGATTGGGCAATTATATCGATTATCGTTTTTCCAGTTATGATTTTGCCCATCGGAAATATTGCCCGTAAACTAAAAAAACTGGGCCATAAAGGGCAGGAAATTCTAGGCCACCTCAATTCAACCATTCTTGAGTCCTTTGCGGGTGTTAAAGTGGTGCGGGCCTTTGCGATGGAGTCGGTGGAAGAAAAAAAGTTCAATAGTTTTAGCGATGAATTTCTAAAGGTAATGAAGAAGAACGTCAAATATGTAGAAATCACTTCACCCTTTTTAGAATTATTTGGTGTGATAAGCGCATCGGTGATTCTCTGGTATGGCGGGTATCAGGTTTTGACCGATCAGGTGAGTCAGGGAACTTTCATCGCATTCATTGTCGGTCTGTTTATGATGTATACGCCGCTTCGTCTCCTCTTTAAAATTTATACGAATATACAGTCATCTTTGGCAGGCGCAGAAAGGGTTTTCTCTATTTTTGACATGGAGGAGGAAAAGATCAAGGAGGGAACTCTGGAGCTTTCCGATTTCAAAAAATCCGTTGAATTCAAAAATATTTCGTTTAAGTATCCTTCCAGAAATGCCAAGGTTCTTAATGATATTAATGTTACCGTTGAGAAAGGCAGAATACTTGCTATTGTGGGCATGAGTGGCGCGGGGAAAACTACTCTGGTTGACCTTTTATTTCGATTTCACGACCCGTCTTTCGGAAAAATTCTTGTCGATGGAATTGATCTTGCCGAGTATACATTGAGTTCTGTTAGAAACAACATTGCGCTGGTAACTCAGGAAACATTTCTTTTTAATGATACGATCCGGCAAAATATCGCTTATGGAAAACCTGATGCGTCAGAGGAGGATATCATGCGGGCGGCGAAGGCGGCTCATGTTGATTATTTTGTCGAAAATCTTGATGAAGGATACGATACAGTCATTGGCGAGCGTGGCGTTAAACTCTCTGGAGGCCAACGACAGCGTATTGCCATTGCCAGAGCTATCCTTCGTAACGCCCCCATCCTTGTTCTTGATGAGGCGACCTCGGCGTTGGATTCTGAATCAGAAAAACTGGTGCAGAATGCCTTGCATAATTTAATGGAGCATCGTACGACTTTTGTGATCGCTCACCGTTTGTCAACTATCAAGCACGCACACTCCATTATTGTATTGGATAAGGGTGAGATCATTGAATTAGGAACCCATGAACAGCTTCTGGCGAATTGCGGGCTCTACCAGAAATACTACAAAATGCAGGTCATTGATGATAATGAAAAGTGAATTATTCTTTTATTAAGGAGATTTCAGATCGGTGCATTATAAAAATGTATATATTGAGGGTCTGGCCTGTCATCTTCCTGAGAATGTGGTTACTTCTGATGATCTGGAGCAACGACTGGCACCGATTTATGATCGATTGAAACTGCCATACGGCAGACTCGAAATGATGAGCGGTATTAAAGAGCGGAGATTCTGGGATAAAGGCGTTTTCCCGAGTCAGGTTGCCTCAAAAGCTGGAGAGAAAGCTGTTCAGTCGTCGGGGATTGACAGGAAGGAAATTGGGTGTCTCATCAACGCATCTGTTTGTCGCGACTTTCTTGAACCTGCCACCGCATCATTGGTTCATCATAATCTGAATCTTCAACCGGACACTCTTACTTTCGATATTTCAAACGCCTGTCTGGGGGTACTTAATGGCATGGTACACATTGCCAATATGATTGAGTTGGGTCAGATTCGTGCCGGTTTGATCGTTGCTGGTGAAAACGGCGGTCCCTTGGTGTATACCACTATAGAAAATTTATTAAACCGATCTGATCTAACACGAAATGACATTAAATCTTCCTTTGCTTCACTCACTATAGCGTCTGCGGCTGTGGGTGTTCTTCTGGTGCATAAGGACTTATCTAAATTCAATCATCGCTTGCTGGGTGGTTTTGGTCGAGCCGCAACTCAATTCAATGAATTATGCCGTGGTAATGACGAAACTGGAGCGGGGAGCGAGAGCTGGTCGCCTCTTATGAATACAGATGCAGAGACGATGATGCATGAAGGTTGCAAATTAGCAGGAGAAACCTGGGAAGTTACGAAAAAAGTTCTTGGATGGAACGGCGATGATATCGGTCGTGTCTTTTGTCATCAGGTGGGGCAGATGCACCGAAAGCTCCTTTATGAAACACTCGGACTCGACCTAACAAAGGATTTTTCAACGCTTGAGTTTTTGGGGAATACCGGGTCAGCTTCCCTGCCTTCAACCCTTGCGCTGGGTGTGGAAAAAGGTTGTCTCAAGCCAGGGGACAAGGCAGCTTTGCTGGGAATAGGGAGTGGTCTAAACAGTCTTATGCTGGGCGTGGAATGGTGACCAACCTGGACCAGTTCAGAGATATTTACCCCTATACCTCGCGTTACTTTGATCTCAACCCGCATAAATATCACTATCTGGATGAAGGAGCGGGGGAAACTTTACTCTTCCTGCACGGTAATCCTACCTGGTCTTTTTATTACCGGACCCTGATCCAGGGATTAAACAACAGCTACCGATGTATTGCGCCAGACCACATAGGCTGTGGTTTATCCGATAAACCTCAGGACTATAACTATACCCTCTCGGTTCATATCGATAATTTGGAGAAGCTGGTCGATTCTCTTAATCTAAAAAATATCACACTTATTCTGCATGACTGGGGTGGAGCCATCGGTATGGGGCTCGCCGTGCGCAGACCGGATTTAATAAAACGGCTGGTATTGTTCAATGCGGCCGCCTTCCTTTCTAAACACATGCCCTTTCGTATAGAAATATGCAGAAAGCGATTCATCGGCCCTATTGCAATCCGTTATTTTAACGCTTTTGTTAAGGGAGTGTTAGCGTTCGGGTTAAAGCACAAGGAGCTTTTGACAGAGCAGGTGAGGGCAGGTTATCTGGCACCCTATGACACCTTTGAAAATCGGATAGCGAACCTGAGATTCGTTCAGGATATTCCTATGGAGTCTACTGCTGAAAGTTATCCGGTGGTGCAAAATATCGAAAATAATTTACGGCAATTTAACAACCTTCCCATTATGATCGTATGGGGGATGAAGGATTTCTGTTTTAATCGCCATTTCCTGAAAAGATGGCGTGAGATATTTCCCTCTGCACAAATTCACGAAGTGGAACACGCCGGGCATCTGGTGGTTGAAGATGCCTGCGAAGAAATCATTCCTAGGATACGCCTTTTCCTGAAGGATAACCCTTAGGATTTGCTGAAGGATATTTAAACTAGAATTGTATAGCTAAACGGCCCACCGTACTAAGAAGAAACCATACCAAAGTTTCGCCATACAACTCCGTTCATCTGTT
>FUWD013243720.1_pt3 | contig 21603 bp, 21 predicted proteins | sample 1063281 | NCBI WGS metagenome assembly FUWD01 (sample SAMEA79048168, study PRJEB19326) | metagenome | biome: marine | reverse complement strand
ACTCCCTCTTTAGCACCTAGTTGGAGAAATAAGTTACCTTTCTAAAAAGATGAGCAGTCATCTGATAATAAACTCGTCTAATTCCATATGCAACTACATTAAAACTATAAGTCATTAATTTTTAGATAATTAAGATAATATTTTTTTAGATTGCAAAAATCACATTCTGTTGTAATAGTCAGGCTAGAGGGGAAGTTTTTGGGTATAGAATGGTGACCCAAAGCGTCTCTATTTGAACAATTTCCAATAAACCAAAAGGTTTCTTAAATTCTTTATTCTTAAGTATATAGATTTGAGGTACCGCAGGAGAAAACAGCCATGAAAAAAGTTAGAGAGAGAAAAAGAACACAGAGAAAAAAAGCTCGTAAGCAACGTCGTACCACAAGGCACAAAAGAACCGGCTCAAGGGTCCATAGGGATCTTATCTAGAGCAGTTCAAGCGTTTGCTTAGCTGATTTTAAGGGCTGAAAGAGAAATCTTTGAGCCCTTTTTTAATTGTGTAGAAATAAGACAACATCGCCATCTTGAACAATGTATTCTTTCCCCTCAGTGCCCATAAGGCCTTGCTCTTTTGCTTTAGCTCGACTTCCAGAATTTAAAAAATCTTGGTATTTAATAACTTCAGCTCTAATAAATCCATTTTGGATATCAGTATGAATCCTTCCTGCCGCTTCAGGAGCTGTCATTCCCTCTTTTAAGGTCCAAGCTCTCGTTTCTTGTTTACCTGTCGTTAGAAAAGTAATGAGTCCAAGAAGTTTGAAAGAAGCTCTTATGAGGCGATTGAGTCCTGATTCTTCAAGACCTAGACTTTCAAGCATTTCATTTTGATCTGATTCATCAAGTTGAACAATTTCAGCTTCGATTTTAGCACAAATAGGAATGACTTCGCTTCCTTCATTTTCAGCATACTCTTTCACTTTTTTTACAAAGTCATTTTCATAGTGAGGAAGCTCATCTTCAGAAACGTTGGTCACGTAGAGGATTTTTTTAAGAGTTAAAAAGGAGTATTCACTTAAGAGTTCAAGTTCATGAGGTGTAAAACTTTGAGTTCTGAGTGCTTTATTTTCGTTTAAGACCTCTTTAATTCTAAGAAGGAGATCTCTTTTCTCTAAAAGTTTTTTGTCCCCTCTTGCTTGCCGTTCAAGTTTGTACACAATATTTTCTATCATTTGAAGATCAGCTAAAATAAGCTCTAGATTAATAGTTTCGATATCATCGATCGGATCAATTTGTCCTGCAACATGAACAATATTTTCATCTTCAAAACAACGGACGACGTGGATAATCGCATCGACTTCTCTAATATTTGCTAAAAACTTATTCCCCAGTCCTTCTCCTTTTGAAGCTCCCTTTACAAGACCTGCAATGTCAATGAACTGCATATTTGCATAGATAATCTTAGTACTATTGGAAATTTCAGAGAGATGGTTCAGCCTTTCATCTTTGATTTCAACAATACCAACATTGGGGTCAATGGTGCAAAAGGGGTAGTTTGAAGCTTCTGCTATTGTAGAAGTTAAGGCATTGAAAAGGGTCGACTTCCCTACATTTGGTAGTCCTACAATTCCGCAATTTAAACTCGTCATTTTACTCTCTATCCGTTTTAAAATAAGAGCTCAAGAATAGCAGAATTCTTATTTTCCTTACATAGAATTTAAGAACTCCCAAGGGGAATTAAAAAAAAAATTCACTTATGAGTTTTCTGATTGTCATTGAAAGCATAAATCAGTAGATTGCAAAAAGAAAAATTGAGAGCTTGAATGGCTGAGAAAAGTGAAAAAGCGACACCGAAGAAGCTGCGGGATGCCCGTAAAAAGGGTCAGGTCGCAAAATCCCAAGATTTACCCGCAGCATTTACCTTTATTGTAGCGATATCGGTTACCCTAGCCATGGCCAAAGACATTGCTACGGATCTAGGTGGCTACATTGTCAATACACTAAAAGCTTTCCGCTCGTCCACAGATCTCGCAAGTACCCTCATTGACTACTTAAATACAGGCCTACGCATTATTTTAAAAGTGAGCCTCCCTATTTTGCTCATCACTGTCATTACAGGTGTTCTAGCAAATGTCATGGTGGTAGGTCCTATGTTTTCTTTTGAAGCGTTAAAACCTGATTTAAAGCGATTAAACCCAATTGACAATTTAAAAGCCAAATTCAAACTTAAAACACTTGTTGAGCTAGTCAAGCAAATTTTAAAGATTTCAGGCGTTGTCGTCATTATTTACTACACCATCCGAGATGATATCCGAGAAATCATCTTTGCAGCAGGACTTCCTATTTTAGGAAGCGCGGTAATCTTCAATTTCTTTTTAGTCAAAGTGGTCATTCGAGTAGGACTGTTTTTTATTGCCATTGCTATTTTTGATATTGTTTACCAAAAGATGAATTTTGCTAAAGAGATGAAGATGGAAAAATTTGAGGTTAAGCAAGAATACAAAGATACTGAGGGAGATCCTCATATTAAAGGCAAAAGAAAGCAAATGGGACAAGAAATTGCTTACGAAGAAGGTAATGTCAATAATGTAAAGAAATCAAAAGCGATTATTACCAACCCTACACACTACGCAGTTGCATTTGAATATGACGAAGAGACACAGCCAGCACCTAAAATATTGGTAAAAGGTAGCGGTAAAATCGCAGAAATAATAATAAGGGAAGCTGAGGCTCATCATATCCCTATTGTCCGCAACGTTCCACTTGCTCGGCAACTGATTAAAGAGGGAAAGGTTGGGCGCTATATCCCTAGGGATACCTATGAGGCTGTAGCAGAAATATTAAAATGGCTTGCTTCTTTGGAAGCTTAAGTGAAGAGGAAATAGATGTTTCAATCATTTAAACTATTGTTAGCTGGAAACGGCGCTTTTAAAAAGATCACAGACTCAGCAGATGTCGTCTTAGCATTCTTTATCATCGGCATTATTGCGATGATTATTTTGCCTGTACCTCCCCCTTTAATTGACGTATTGATAGCAATTAATTTAGCCGTTGCGATTGCTCTGATTATGGTCTCCCTTTATATTCCAAGTGCTATTGAACTCTCAATGTTTCCGTCGATCCTCTTGATTACTACTCTCTATCGTTTAGGGATTAACATTGCATCTACGCGTCAGATTTTACTCCATGCCTTTGCAGGTGACATCATTGAAGCCTTTGGTGAATTCGTTGTAGGTGGAAACTATGTAGTGGGGGGAGTTATCTTTTTGATCATTACCCTCGTTCAATTTATTGTGGTAACGAAAGGGGCTGAGCGTGTTGCAGAAGTCGCGGCCCGTTTTAGACTCGATGCGATGCCTGGAAAGCAGATGAGTATTGATGCCGATATGAGAGCCGGTGTTTTAGATGCCAACCAAGCAAGAGATAAGCGTCTTTTACTGACTCGTGAGAGTGAACTTTACGGATCCATGGATGGAGCTATGAAGTTTGTTAAAGGAGATGCTATCGCAGGGATTGTCATTACCTTAATCAACATTATTGGTGGTTTGATTATTGGGGTGGCCCAACATGGAATGACAGCGGGAAATGCAGCTAAAGTATATTCTCTTTTGTCTATCGGAGACGGACTTGTCTCTCAAATTCCTGCGATTTTAATTGCGGTTTGTGCAGGTATCGTAACCACTCGGGTCTCTAGTTCAGAGAAAGATACCAATTTAGGAAGTGAAATTTCTAAACAGATTTTAAAGCAACCTAAAGCGTTAATTCTTGCTGCCTTAGTATTGATTGGAATAGGTTCCATCAAAGCTTTCCCATTTGCACCCTTTGGGATTTTGGCCGTGATCATTGGGTCTATGGGAATAAGTTTATTTAGAGCTGAAAAAATGAAGCTTTCAAAAAGTGGAGCTGGCTCTGGAGCTCAAGATACATCCGTTCCAGGGCATGAAGTCTTACCTGGAGATCCCGCAGGTCAGTATGCTCTCACTCTTCCTATCATTTTAGAACTTGGCAGTTACATCAGTAAAATCATTCAAACAGATAAAAAGAATAAGCTGACCACCCATATTGAAACGATGATCCCTCAAATGCGCCTTGCCCTTTACCAAGATCTTGGGGTCCGTTTTCCAGGCGTCCATGTTCGATATAATTCGCCAGGTTTAAAAGAGACTGAATACGCCATTTTGTTAAATGAGGTTCCTATACAACGGGGTCAGGTTGTTAAAGACAATGTCCTTACAAATGAATCTGAGGAAACGCTTAATCGTTATAACCTTCCTCATACGACCTATACCAATTCATTAAATATGCCTACTTTTTGGGTCGAAAATAAACACAAAGTAATTTTGAAGAAAGCAGGTATCAAATACTGGACAACCATTGAAGTTATTGTTCTTCATCTCTCTTACTTCTTTAGAAACTATTCTTCTGAATTCTTAGGTATTCAGGAGGTACGCTCTATGCTTGAATTTTTAGAGAAGAATTATCCTGATCTTATTCGAGAGGTGACTCGCTTAATCCCACTTCAAAAGCTTACTGAAATTTTCAAACGTCTAATTCAAGAGCAGATTTCGATCAAGGATTTAAAGACTATTATGGAGGCTCTTAGTGAATGGGCTCAATCTGAAAAAGATACTGTTCTTTTGACTGAGTATATTCGAACTTCACTTAAGCGCTATATCAGCTACAAATACTCACAAGGGCAATCAGTTTTATCCGTCTATATGTTAGACCCTGAAATAGAGGATATGGTCCGAGGAGCTATTAAGCAGACCTCTGCTGGATCTTATATTGCTCTTGATCCTGACTCAAATCAATTGATTCTACAGGCAATGAGGAAAACGATTCTTCCTCCTTTAGCAGGAGCACAACCCGCTGTACTTCTCACAGCAATTGACGTGAGACGCTTTGTTCGAAAGCTTATTGAGGTTGATTTTCCCTATCTTGCTGTACTATCAGTTAATGAAATTGTTCCAGAGATTAAAGTCCTCCCTTTAGGCCGTGTTCAAATCACTTAAAAAGAGAATATAAATGAGTTTTTCTAATCCTGGCATCAACCCTTCTGATATTAAAAGACATACAGCTATGGAAAAGCAGATGCGTCAACTTGCTCGTCAGGTCGCAAGTCAAGAATCTATTGCGGTTCAAGCTGAGGAAGGAAATCAATACATCACAGCCATGATTGAAAAAGAAATGAAATCTAAAGCTCGAACTTTAGAAGAGAGAATGGCTCGAGATAAAGAAGGGGTCAAAGAAACAAATTTATTTGGGATGGAAGAGAGTGAAGTTCTCCCTTTTAAAGAAGGCGAGCTTAATCCTGAGCTCGACGTGAAGACTTTATTGATTTTGAAGTCTAGGATCGAAGACTCAGATTCAACAGAGGAAATTCTAAAAAAGGTACTCGATGTTTATTCTGACTACTCGCTTGCAGATGATGCTTTAGATTATTTAGAGAAAATATCTGAAGACTCGCTTATTGAGCAAGTTAGAGATACGCGCTCTGAATTTAATGAGCTCTTTGGTCGAGAGATAAAGGCGGGTAAGAATATTTCTCAAGAAGCTTTAGCTTTTTCAAAACTTGGACTTGGAAGTCCCACCGCACTTAGAGATCTCTACAGAGATATAACAGGAAGCCCTAGGACTCCCAATAAACTTTTTGAAGAACTTTCCTTGCAATTTGATTTTGAGAAACTTAAAAAAGTCATTAAATTTCTATTAAATTCTCTTGGACGAGACATGAAGTCAAAAGGCTCATCAATCCCAAAAGCTCTTCTTTACCGCCTACTTACTGAAACTCGAAACTTGCAGGCCATTTTAGCAGTCTACCTTTTCTTTAAAGGAAGGATGAACCTCCTTTATAGAGGTTTTGACCAAAATGATCTTTACTTCCCAAAACAACTAACCTTTGAGCTGATGGCTAAGCTTTTTATGATCCTTGTCGAAGAGCGCTACCCTTCCCCTGTTAAAGTTATAAAGCTAGCTTCACAATTAGGGATTGACGATGAGATTATAGCTCAGATACTCGTCTATACGCAGTTTAGAGACGCCATTCGAAATGTGGCTCCTAAACTCTATCGAAGTATTAAGCATAGGCAAGAGCTCTTAAATGCTTACTTAGATGCTTTAGAAGAACTTGATGAAGCTTTAGAAGAAGATGAGGAGGAAGATTAAATGCTCGAAGATCGATTTACCCTTTTACTAAAAGACTTATCCGCTCTATTAAAAATAGAGATGAAGCCCGATAAAAATAACTCCTGCCTTTTAAATATTAAAGATAAACTCAAAGTTCAACTTGAGCTGGATACAAACAATCAAAGCGTTCTAATTATAGCAAGTGTTCTAGGAGAATTATCGCCAGGAAAATTTCGTGAAGACATTTTACTTTCAGCTTTAAAAGCGAATGCAAAACCCTATCCTCGTATTGGGAATTTCGCTTATAGCACAAAGCTCAATAGCCTTGTTCTCTCTTCATCTTTAAATATAGATCATTTTAAAGCTGAAAATGTATTAGCCGTTCTCACACCTTTCTTTCATAAGGCTTACGCATGGAAAGATGCAATTGATCGAGGAGAGTCTGATCACCGACTAGATGAAAAAGATTTTACAAATACAAATACGGATAATATTTTTGAATTATGATAGATAAAGCTGCTTTAGATAGACTAACGAAATCAGAATGTGCCCCTCACTTCAAGCGCATTGGCCTACATCCACATCACGGCTTTGTTTTAATGCTTTCAGCAATCCATTCTAAAGAAAGTTGCGGGATTGGTGAATTTTTGGACATGCTTCCACTTTTAAATTGGGCTAGCGAAATTGGACTTGATTTCATTCAGCTTTTACCTTTAGCCGATACTGGATCTGACAATAGTCCCTATAACCCCATTTCAACACTAGCGCTTAATCCAGTCTTTTTAAGTTTGAGTGCTCTCCCCTACCTCAATGAAGACAAAGAGCTTCAAGACTTATTAAAAAAGATGCAAAAAGGGACTCAAAAGAACTTTGTGAATTACCTAAATGTCAGGGATAAAAAGTCTTTTTTCATGAAGCTTTATAATGAGCGCTACGGCTCAAGAACAAGAGAAACTTCTAAATATAAGCATTTCTTAAAACAAAATTCTTGGGTATTTGACTACGGACTTTTTAATACTTTTTCAGAGCACTATCAAACACAAAACTGGAGCGATTGGCCTAAAAGTAAACATTCTTTAAATGACACTCAAAAAAGTAAGTTTATAAAAAAATATCACTATGAAATGCAGCTTTACCTCTTAACACAATACTTTTGCTTTGAGCAGTTGAAACAGGTGAAGAAAGTAGCTGAAGAGAAAACGGTTTTTTTATTTGGTGATCTTCCCTTTTTAGTAAGCCGACAAAGCTGTGATGCTTGGTCTTATCCCAAGCTTTTTTTAACTGACTATTCAGTGGGTTCTCCTCCTGATAGACTAACTCCTGAGGGACAAAACTGGGACTTTCCTGCTTATAATTGGAAAGAACTTAAAAGCTCTGAGTATCATTGGTGGAAACTTCGCTTAAAAGTTGCTGAAAACTTTTTTCAGATCTACCGTCTGGACCATATTATTGGTTTTTACCGGACTTGGAATATTCCCCTTGGCAAAGAAGGTTCTGAAGGAGCTTTTAGCCCCAAGGATCCAGGTGAATGGCTTGAAAATGGCCGAAACTTTTTAAAAGCCCTTTTAAAGTATTCTAAGATGTTACCTATCGGAGAGGATCTCGTAATTCCTCAAGCCATTATTGATAGCATGCAAGCACTTGGAATCTCTGGAACTCGTATTTTAACTTGGCAAAGAACAGGAGCTGGAGGACTTGATTTTGTCCCCTACCCTCTATATACTGTAGCCTCTATTACATGTCTTACTTCACACGACACCACAACACTTGCACAGTGGTGGAAGAAATACTCTAAAACAGCTAAAGAATTTGCCCTCTGGAAGAATTGGAAGTATACCCCCTCAATTAGTCATGCAATGCGTTTATCATTGCTTAAAGACAGTCACCAGACAAGCAGTCTTTTCCATGCCAATCTCTTGCAGGAATACCTCGCCCTTTACCCAGAACTTGTCCATAAAAAAATCAATGAAGAAAGAATTAACTATCCAGGAACCCCTTCTCATCGCAACTGGAAATATCGTTTTGTTCCTTCTGTCGAAAAACTTGTAAAAAACAGGAAAATGACTCATGCATTTAAAACGATTATTACTTAGCTTACTTTTTTTACCTCTTATCCAATTATGTGGATCAAATTCCGATTCTTTAAAAGGGCTCTATAATGGCCTTGATCCCACTTCTATTACCGAGCATTTGGCCCTCCACAAACTCTTCCCTAACGAGCCTATAGGAAAACAAGCTCTTAAAGATGTACAACTTCTTTTATCTAAAACAAGCTCTGATCCAGAGGCTCTCTCTAATCTCCCTACCTCAACCCTCTCTTTAGACGGCTTCATCTCTTTTATGTTAGGAGAGAGTAAACAAAAAGATTTTCTTGAAGAAGAACATTTAGACGCTATCGAACGAATGAGCAGTCATTTAGCCAACAGACGACTTTTAGGACACAAAGCTACCTCCGAAGAAGAAGTTCTGAAATTAGAGTCGCAGGATATTGATCTTGCAAGAGCCCTTTTAATAGGGCAAGAGAGCTCCTCTGAAATCGATTGGATTTGGGTTAGAAATTATGAAGCACAACTAGATTTCATGGCGCTTCAAGTATTAGCTCGTCTTCCACTAGATCCAACTCCCAGTCAAATTATTAAAGAAATCAATCAGCTACTTTTCTTTGAGATGCGCTACAGGTTCCCCGCACTTTCTTCTCTTAAAACAGGTGACGAACCCTTCTCAAAATTAACCACTGTTTTAGATTCTAAAAAGGGTGTTTGTTTAGGTGTTTCTGTTCTCTACTTGTGTCTTGCTCAAAGACTTGACCTTCCTTTAGAAATTGTCATTCCACCTGGTCATATTTTTGTGCGTCACGTAACTCAAGAAAGTGAAATTAACATTGAAACAACGGCCAGAGGAATTAATTACCCTTCTGAAAATTACCTAGATGTAAACACTAAGCTTTTAAAGAAAGCCGACTTAAAAGAAGTGATTGGTTTTATTTTTTATAACATCTCTTCGAGCTACTTGGTTAACACAAAGAACTACCCAAAAGCGATTGAGAATTACCTTCACTGTTTAAAGTATGCTCCGTCTGAATCCCAAGCTTTAGAACTTTTAGGATATGCCTATGTTTTAAATGGCCAAGATCGCCTAGCTCGAAAAACCTTCAAAGCCCTGCAAGAATGTATTTCTGAAGACCGCATTGCATCGGTCTATTTAGACACCCCTCAAGAGTATTTAAAAAACAAGATCGGCAATGATGCTATCTCCGTAATAGTAGAACAAACAGATGATGAATCTCTTACAGGAATACAAGACAAACAAAAAAAATTACTTAAGATAGTTAAAAAATACCCTCATTATAAAGCAGGTCTTTTTTTCTTATCACAAACCTATCAAGAGCTCTCTCAGTTCAAAGAAGCTATTGTGTATCTAGAAAGACTCCATACACTAGATCCTACCTACCCCTATGTTGAGTTCTCCCTATCAAACCTCTATTTATCAGAATATAACCTTCCAAAAGCGTGGAAGCATTTTAAAAACCTAGAGAACCTTCTTACTGAACACGATCATCACCCTAAGGTCCTTAAAGAGTTCAAAACGGTATTGAAACAGTTCTCTATAGAACCTTAAGCTCCCCCTCAAACTAAAGACATTATCGCCATTGTTATAAAAATAACCTAAGCCTTTGATTAGTTTAAGTTCTTGAAGAGATTATGAGTAACTGAAGGTGAATATTTCAACTATTCTAGGAAGTCCAACAACCCGATTTAAGTTTACCCTAGTTAAGTCTCCTTTAATTTTTCAATGTCTTCATATATTGGAAGAATTTTGTAAATAAAATGGAAAACTAATAGAGAGCTCAAGACGATGCTCAAACACCTGGATATCAAAGACTTCCTCCTCCTCTTATCCTCATAACCTTTCAACACAACGCCCTGAGGAAGGTCTGAAGCGCTCTACTGCCTTCATATAACTAACTAAAGATTAACATTTATAAAAAACACCTGACTATTTATTAAAGATTAGATATAATTAACTTGTTCAACAAGGAGAATAAGATGACAGATTACTATGGCGTTGTTGCTTTAATCAGATCTTAAGGCGACTCTTTCTGAAGTCAATTAATTTTTTTAATTTTGGAATTGAAGAGATCTATTCAAGGCGTGTAAACGAAACTCAATTTCGGCTTTTTGATTCTGATATTTTTTGTTGTTAAGTCTATTTCCAAAAAGGCTTTTTAGTCTGGAAAAAGCCGTCTCTACAAGGCTTCTTCGGTGGTATAGTCTAAGCTTTTTCCAGAGAGCAAAGCCTTCTTCATTATTTCCAAGCCCTCGAATAGCTAAAATATCTTGGTTTCGGGACTCCATATAGGGTTCTTTTCTAAGTATTCCTCCTCTACGAGGAGGAATACAGGGATCTATTTTTTGCTCAGTTAAAAATTCACGAACACTACTGCGATCATAAGCTCCATCAGCTAATACTTTTGTCACAGATTTTGGGCTTTTCTCTATGAGGAAAGGTAAAGCTGAACTATCAGAAGTATATTCATCAGAAACTACAGCAGCTGTAACTTCCTGAGTTCTTTCATCAAGGGCAATATGCAATTTAATCCAAGATTTTCGAGTTCTAGATCGATGTACTTTGTCCTTCCACTCTCCCTCTCCTAAAATTTTGAGACCTGAAGAGTCTATAATTAAATCAGTAGGTCTTCTCTGGCTCAATTTAGGTAAACGAGCTGCTGCCTCTGCAGCTCGTTTACAGAAAACACTATAATGAGGAGAACGTTGATCTTTTTTCATGAGCTTAATAAGCGAATCTAAAAAACCTTGTAAAGCTCTTAGAGTACAGCGGTAAAAAGTCTTTAAAAACCAACCAGTTTGGATAACAGAAGAAGAAAAAGCGGGCCGACCCCGCTTTTTCTTCTTCACAGTCCACTGATTAAAAGTATCTTCCTCAATCCAAAGAAAAATGTTTCCTCGATTAACCAGTTTTTTGTTATATTCTTTCCAGTTACGTTTAACGTAGCTCATCTTTGGACTCCTTGTTATCGTTATCAGGAGTCCATTTTCATTTATACGCTTATTTTCTTAAATATTTATTTGTCTGAATCGGCCGATCCTGATTAAATCAACAACGCCGATTACTATCTAAAAACAAACGTCGATTGTGGTTGTAAACGCTATGATTGGTGTGATCATATGAATAATGAAAAAATGTAAATGGTGCAAGTGCAGCCAAATAAACTAGCGGATTACATAGGGAAGACGCTTTATATAAAAGCTAGAAACGTTCTTGGGAACAGTATCTGGAAGGCGGTAAATATACTCGACTCAAAGAAGACTAAAGAGAATTCTCCAATAAGCTCTACAGCCACTAAAACAAACCATGTATCGGGGAAATGGTGCCCATGTGATGATTGCGAGAGCGGACGTTCAGGCATGTAAGGGAAAATAGCACCTGTATTTTCCTTAACGGAATAAATAGGCTCTAGATCAAAAAGGGGCCCCTCAAGCCCTCATTCCAATCTACAAAATATAAGTGATCGCTTGGATCAGGTTCTACTACAATTTCGTAAATCTTGGACAATAGAGAGCTCAAGAGCCTTCCCTACCAGAGGGATATCAAAGACTTCCTTCTTCTCTTATCCAGGCGGGCTTATTTTTAAAGAGCTTTTATCGCTGCACCTTGAGATCTCTTCAAGGCTTTTTAGACTCCTTAATCAAGTTAATGGGAAGAGAACTTATGACCGGAGTAGTGTCCGTGAGCTTTCAATAAACAACTTGTCAATAAAATCTCCTAAAAATTCCTAAACAGCTTAATATTAGGCGAATACATATATAAACACTTCTATATACATTAAATTATACATTGACAAACTATATAGATTAATATATAATATTAAACAGACAGTTAACTAAATATTAATAAAAAAGGCAATAATATGAGTTCAATAGATCCAAACAGACAAACAGCTCAAACAAAAAATGATAGAGCCGTTGCTCTGCTTCCATCTAGATTACCACCTAAAATAGAATTAGATCTTGCCCAGACAGTTAGGCTGAATGCCGCTATCAGGCTGATGCAGCAAGCGACACAACCGACTAACCCAGGAATTCTTGCAAGTAGAGTTTTAGCTCTTCCAGCGGACACTGCTGAGGAGGATTGGGTCCATATTCCTCTTAATTTCGCTGAAGGTGTTCATCTAACAGGTCCAGCTGTTACACCAAGACTACAGGCTCTGTGGAATAGTTTTTTAGGTCTTATGGATAGTATAAGAACAATTTACGAGGCAAAAGGGGAAGTAGATCCTCTAAATGCCTTAATTAACCCTGAAGCCCAATTAGATGGTTTAGCAAATCGATTTATTCGTTTTCTCGAACAAGCAGCTCAGCTAACTGTTGAAGAAATCACAACCATAGTGCGGAACTTACCAAATGCATTGGAAGCAGTACAAGCAAAGCTTCCTTCGTTTGCAGCGATAGGAGATGCTATTACAGATATACGCGGAAGGATTCCGGCCCCTGCTCAAGCGGCTTTAGATAGAGTTGTTCAAGTTGCACCTGCAGTACTAGCGGTTGCAAGTCTTTTTTCTACACCTGCGCTTATAGGTAGTCTTGTTATTGAAATGCTGCCTTCTATACCTACAACAGCTAGGAATGCAATTGAAGACGCACCTCCTCAAACTGCACCTCCGATTCCCCCTCAGCCTACAGTATACAGCAGAATTACTCACGCTACTCGCCAGTTTTTCAATACAGACAGAGGTTTCTTCACTTTCTTTACTGCAGCTTTTAGTTTATGTATGTACGCTACTCTCAGTAAAATAAATGAGCACTGGCTAGAGGAACATTGCTTAATTGCTAGCGAAGATACTCGTAGTACATTTGATTTTGTGAGCGACGCTCCTCTCTCTTATCAAGACTGTTTAGCAAATGGTTGGCCAAAAGGGTAAGGGTCTTGATCCTCTTCTTTTTGTAAAACAAACTCTGCGTTTTGATGCCCTATACTCCGCAATGTTTTAAAAATAAAACTGTCTAACATATTTATTAAAAGAGACATGTTTTTACAATTTACTCTTTAGATGATCATTTTTATCTTGACAAAGCATTGATTTTCATATACAATAGAGACGAAGTTCAACAAGATTAGGAGTAAATATGACATTGGATCTATCTCAATTAAAGGGTGCTGGCGCTTTCAATACAAACCTGTTTTTTCATGAGAACACCGGGTTGCACCCCAACATTCTTGTATCTGAAAAAAGCCATGACGCCATACAAGCTCTTCTTGATACGGGCGCTGTTAATGGCCATACATCATATCTGGACTGCGAAACGACAGGATTATACACATCTATTTCTGAAAAGAACATTACGGCTCTTGGCCTCTTCCTAGATCACGAAGGAACTAATCCCGATATAAAAAATCATGAGGGCTCTACTCTCCTACACTGGGCTATATTAAATGCGTCTGTTGAAGCTAGTAAAACGCTTATTAAGCACCCCAGAATTGATCTAAATGCGCTGAATAAAAATGGTTTGGCTCCCCTACATATCGCTGTAGGTCTATCTCAAGATAATTCTGAAATCGCAAGGCAACTTTGTGAATCTCCTAGAGTTGAACTAAACAAACAAGATACTAATGGATATACAGCCTTGCACTGGGCTGTGATTACAGAAAATTATAACTCTGTAGACCTATTAATCAAATCTGGACGTGTTGATCCAAGTATAAAAGATAAGAAAGGTTACACTCCCCTCGAGCACGCTTACCTTCTTAAAGACTCGAAAATATCCGAACGTTTAAACTCTTACCTAACATATATTAGCACTATTCAAGACCTCAAAGATAATCCTAAATCAAATCCAAGTGAACGAGATACCAGTGACCTTGCCCCCCTACACTGGGCTGTAGCGAATGATGATGTTGAAGCTGTAAAAAAGCTACTTGCAGAAGGGATTAAAATAACAAAAACAGTTACCGGATACACTCCTTTAGATTACGTCAAAGCTACAGGAAACGATGTGATAGCTAAATTACTCGCTGACTATCTATTATCAATTAAAGAAGTTGCTCAAAAGGTTAATGAATGTAGGGATCTCGTTTTATACACAGGTCCAACAGTAGCCACAACAACTCTAGCTACTAAATACTCACTTTTAAGTCGATCAATTGAGGAATCACTTTCAAAAACTCAATTTCCTCATAGCGCTGCAAAAGTAATCACACTAGATCTTACTTCTTTCTTGCCTCCACAAAGAGAAGCCCTTCTCTCTATTACGAATGGAGACAAATACTTACTGGAGGAAACTCCAGAGCCCAAACCCTTAAAACCTACAACTACTTGTAGACTGTTAGAGTTAGACAAAAACAAAAATGCTCTGAACCTTCCACCTCATCCAACTGACACAAAAAAAGGAACTGTAACTCCACAGACTCCAATAGGAACTGTTCTTAAAAATGGCGCAAAAAATGCTGCCTGGTTTACTTGTCGAACAGCTCTTTATGCCTTAGCTACTATTCCGACTCTGGCACTAGCAACAAAACTCTATTTTGTAGCCCAAGGTTTCTTTGACTCCCAGATGTTACAGGGAGATTGTTTAGCTGCTAGCGAGGATACGCGTAGCTTTGTTGGCTCTCTATTTTATTCAGCGCCTCAAAGTTATGCTGATTGCATGAGCGCAGGGATATAGATCGTCTTGAAAAACAAAAATAATAAATAAGAACAGGGTGATAAGATGACTGTCTCAGTAGCAGGCATTTATCTATACACTGAAGTCTCAAATTGCTTAACCCCTAAAAAGTATAAAGGTTCGCTTTTTGACTACTTCCTTTCTCAAGAAGAAGCCCCAACCGCTCTAGAATGTGTTTCGCAGGCATTTGGGCTTAAAAGCTAAAAAATAGTTAGAATAACGCCTTCTAATTGAGATCGAGGACATAAACTCATTTTTTAATGAAGCTGATCTCTCTTTCTCTTTTTAAGGGCTTTTTCTTCAAGCTCCCAATCAGCCTTTTTTGTATCAGATTTGATCGGCTTATCGAGTTTGTACTCCGCTTTAACTTTTTTTTTCTTAGACGAATGTGGAGCTTTATGCTCTGTATCATGGTGTTTTTTTGATAGTCTCATTTTGTGCTTCCTCTAAGCATTTTCTTACCCATAACACTGTCTAGAGTATCCTGCAAGAGGATGCCTAATCAATTAATAATTAAGCGATTATATAAATATAAGAAGCATATCCCAAGACAAGAATTGCACCTGAGATCCTATTAAGGCTGTGCGTGAAAAAGCTAAAGAGCCAGGCCAAAATAGCAAATCCGAGCATAAAGGGCATGTCTTGCACGAGAAATGCAGGAGAAAATTGGATAGGACTTATAACAGTTACAATTCCAAGAACAAAAAGGATATTGAGGATGTTACTTCCAAAGATAGTTCCTATTGCAAGGTGTGGATTTTTTCGAAAGAGAGCAACAAAGGAAGCTGCAAATTCTGGTAGAGAAGATCCAATAGCTAGAATGGTCAATCCCACAACACGCCCAGAAATATTAAACTTATCGGCTAAACCTACAGCGCCTTTTACAAAAATATAACCCCCCAAAACAACAACAATGGAACCTAAAATAACAAGAAAGATGTAACCTGTTTTTTTCGCACCTGAAAGATGTTCATCTGAATCAGGAGTTACTTTGTTTTTTTTTCGAGCCTCATAAACATGCTTACCAATGTAGAGAATAAGCAGAATAATGAGCACCACTCCAACTCCACGATTCAACTTCCAAAAAAGCATATCCAGCCACAAAAGTGCAACAAGGATTATTCCAAGGGGGGCTTCAAAAACCCGAATATTTCGTTCTATAGGCATGGGCTTAACAAGGGCAAGTAATCCTAAGATTAAACCTACATTAGCAACATTGGAGCCGACAATGTTGCCAAGAGCCATGTTAGAATTACCTTCAGTAATTTCAGCAACTAAACTACTCACTAATTCAGGAGCAGAGGTGCAAAAAGCGACAATAGTTAACCCTGCCACAAGAGGGGTCATACCAAACGAAATTGCGAGTTTAGTCGCGTAGTGAACAAGGAGTTCCGCTCCAAGATAAAGGAAGAGCATTCCTCCAAGTATGAGGATAATAATCAAAAAATTAGGCATAAGATTTAGGATTAACTCATTTTTGCTTTTTCAAACAGCTGTTTTTTCACTTTGAACGGGCTCTGAAGAGCTTTACTTTTATTAAAAATAAATAAAAAAAATAAATATTAATAAAACTAACACGGAACTATTTAAGTACTTTAAAATAAACTCTTCTAATTAGAAAATAATTATGAATTTGACAAAAAACTTTTAACCTCTATTGTCGAGTTAGGGGGTAAGTCATGTTTAAAAGAAATTCGATATCAAAGTGCTTGATGCTCTTTGCTTTAGTCGGGGTTTTGGGATTTCAATCACTTATTGCAGAGGTTGACAACACACAATACTACTCTTACCCCACAAGTCATCTATCTAAACCTTTATGGTTTCCGACATCAAAATTGCAAAGTCAATCGAATGTTTTTTTTGCTTTTAACATTGGGGTCGGCTTTCTTTATTTCAATAAAGTTCGAGGTAACTTAACCCCTGCTCCCAAAGCTCTTTTTTCTGACTATGCAGGGTCTGATTTTGGAGAGATCAAGAAATTTAGTTATAATAAAACTCCTTTGTTTGAAGCTAATTTAGGCACTCGCATTCGACCTTGGCTCCGAGTTGCTTTAACTTACTATGGGCAATCAGAGGTGAGTGTTGAAAGTCATTTCAATAGTTCTAGAGCAACAGGTTCAAATAATGATCCTGTTTGGGCGACTTTTCGATCTAATCTGCAGCTCTATGGACTACTAGCAAAATGCTATATAGAGAATCCTTATGCCCTTATTATCGGATCTTGGGCGACAACACCTTATTTAGCACTGGGAGCTGGACCTAGCTGGCAGAGCTGGACCAACATCAGCGTCTATGAAATGGCGATTAAAGCTGGAGCTTACACCTCTTCAGTCATCTCTTTAAGGCAAAAAATAAGTGCCAATGCCAGTTGGACCGGGGAACTCGGTTTTAATTTTAAGCCTGCAACTCCTGAGGCTCCACTAAGTATCCGAATTGGGTGTAAATACATTGATTGGGGTCAAGCTAGACAGATGGGTGTTCTTCAAGAGCAAGGAGCGAAAGTAGCCCCTTTCAAGCCGGTCTCTGTAAAAAAAGTTTATTCTTTTGTCCCCTTTATAGGGGTACAATTTAACTTCTAAAATGTTTGCATGATTCTACTGGATTCATCTATCATCCGCTTGAATTCACTTTGAGACTTAAGCCTATATGAAGACTGCCTTCCTTTTATCACTATTGTTCCTGTTTTCACAGCTGCAAGCGGCTACCACAGCTTCAAATGCGAAAAATGTATCAACTTCACCTGCTACAAGTTCACCTTCAAGTACAAAAAATGTATCGACCTCACCTGCTACAAGTTCACCTTCAAATACAAAAAATGCATCGACTTCAGCTGCTACAACTTCCAGCCAAATGGATTTAAAGTCAGAGATGTCAACGAGTGTTCAAAAAAAAACAGGAGTTAATAGACTAAATCCTGAACAACTGCAAGGCCTTCAAACATGGATTTCTGATTACATCCAAAAAAAGCAACGTCTGAAGATACCGTTGCCTCTAACCAAGTAGCAGCGATCTTAAGTGAAGGGCATTACGTTAAACTAGGCAATGGAGATGTTTGGACGATTAGCCCTAACGCATGGATTTTCACATTTTACTGGCAAAAAGGAGATCCCGTAGCCATTGGGAAATCAGGCGATGTTTTATTTCCTATTGAACTAACGAACCAAAACTACGGTCAGTCTGTAAATGCCCAAAAACCTTCTAAAGATGTTTCTACTGCGTTCAAGCAGAGCTACCAAATAACTAATATTTTAGAAGATGGCCAATTTATTGAGCTGAGCAATGGCTCCTCTTGGGAAGTAGAGCCCTCTACTCGCTATATGGCTCAGGGTTGGTCTGTCGGAAGCATTGTTTTTGTTGTAAAAAGTTCAGTTTCTAAGGGTGTACCTTATCAGCTCTACAATGGGGAGGCTGCAAGAAGCGTCTTTGTCGATCAAGTGCGGGCAGCCACCAAGCCTTCTTCTCAAAATAAAAAAACATCTATTTCAACTAAAACTCAAGTAAGTCCAACAAATACAACTTCAACTAACACTCAAGTGAGTCCAACAAATGCAAGCCAAAATACACCTCAAGAACCTCAAGGTTAATACTTTTATTGGAGTTCGAGCTCATGAGAAACTAAATAAACAGCCTCTTGTCTTAGAACTTACACTATCGTACTCGATTGATGATGCTGTTTCTAAAGACCATCTAAAGCATACAGTGGACTACTCTAAAGTATGCACAAGCGTTATTGAATATGTTGAGAGCTCTAGGTTTCATCTTTTAGAAACCTTAGGAGTCGAATTAGCCAAGCAGATTAGCCAAGAATTTTCAATTTCATCAGTTCTTATAAATATCCAAAAACCTTTTGCGTTGAAAGAGTTAGCTGATGTTTCTTTTGAGTATTTTCACAAAGCTTGAGATAAATCAAGCCTTTCCGTAAACTAAATTTAGCAGAAGAATAAACGGAGTGCTAAATTATGAATCCACAGTTTACAGAATCCATGACCGCAGCTTTTGAACTAGCTCTTTCAGTTGCAAAAGAAAATCACCATACAGAGTTTACTGATTTCCATTTACTCAAAGCGCTCTTGTCTGATGAAAATGGATATTTTGTAACAATCGTTAAAGATTTAGGAATTGACACCCAAGACTTAGAAAAAATGCTCGATAGGGAGCTTGAAAAACTACCCACTACTGAAGACTCGACCTATGAACCAAGACCTTCAACTTCTTTTCATGAACTTCTAAAAAAAGCACAGAAATGGAGTCAAAAGTGGGAAGATAGCTATATAAGTCCTGACCACTTTTTAGTCTCTTTTGTAGAACTAAATAGAGAACCCCTTACTACCTTTATTCAGGCTAAAAAACTCACTTTAAAACAAATTATAGATCTCATTCAAAAAATTAGAGGAGGAAGACATATGGACTCACCATCAGCAGAAACAGCCTTTAAAACATTAGAAAAGTACTGTAAAAACCTAACTCAGCTTGCCAAAGATGGAAAGTTAGACCCCGTAATTGGTCGAGATGAAGAAATTCGTCGAACTATCCAAGTCTTAAGCAGACGGACAAAAAACAATCCCATGCTCATAGGGGAGCCTGGAGTTGGAAAAACAGCCATAGCAGAAGGGCTAGCACTTAGAATAATTCAAAAAGACATCCCGGATTCATTAGAAGGTAAACAACTCTTCACTCTCGACATGGGAAGTTTGATTGCAGGCACTAAATACCGAGGAGAATTTGAAGAACGCTTAAAAGGTATTCTTAAAGAAGTTGAGAAAAATGAAGGGCAAGTTATCCTCTTTATTGACGAAGTACACACGCTTGTTGGCGCGGGCGCAACGGATGGAGCTATGGATGCTGCAAACTTACTAAAACCTGCTCTTGCAAGAGGGACTTTGCACTGCATTGGAGCTACAACTTTAAATGAGTACCAAAAATACATTGAAAAAGACGCAGCATTGGAACGGCGCTTTCAACCTATTGTTGTACAAGAGCCTTCTGAAGAAGATGCTATTGGAATTTTAAGAGGTCTAAGAGAACGATATGAAAATTTCCATGGTGTGCGTATTACAGAAGCTGCTCTTACAGCAGCTGTTCACTTGTCCCAGCGATATATAGCAGACCGTTTTTTACCTGATAAAGCAATAGACTTGATCGATGAGGCTGCCTCTATGATACGAATGCAAATGGGAAGTTGCCCCCTCCCTATTGACCGATTAAAAAGAAAGCTCTCCACGCTAATCGTCAAGCAAGAAGGCTTGAAAAGAGAACATGCAAAAGACTCTTCTCAATCAGAAATACTGCAGAAAAATGTAGAAGAGACTCAAGAAAAGCTACGTACTTTGGAAACACAGTGGGAACAAGAGAAGGATCTTTTAGACCAACTTAAAGAAAAGAAAAAAGACTTAGAACAATTAAAATTCCAAGACGAAGAAGCAGAGAGAATTGCCGATTTTAATAAAGTTGCTGAAATTCGCTATAGCGAAATTCCTGCCATGGAAAAAGAAATCTCGCAACTTCAACTTCAACTTAAAAATCTTCCTAATCGCCTTCTTCAAGAAGAAGTCGATGAAAACTTAATTGCCCATATTGTTGCAAAATGGACACAAATCCCCGTTCAAAAAATGCTTGAGGGTGAAGCTAAAAAGCTGCTTCACTTAGAGGAAGATTTAAGTCAGCGCGTTGTTGGACAACCCAATGCGATAAAAGCGGTAAGCGAAGCTATTCGATGCTCAAGAGCAGGTCTTCAAGATCCAGGTCGCCCTATTGGAGCTTTCCTCTTTATGGGTCCTACAGGAGTTGGGAAAACCGAACTTGCAAAAGCGCTTGCAGAATTCTTATTTAGCAGTGAAGAATCCATCATAAGGCTTGATATGTCAGAGTATATGGAAAAGCACAGTGTTTCTAAACTTATTGGTTCCCCTCCAGGGTATGTAGGTTACGATGAAGGCGGACAACTTACAGAAGCACTACGTCGTAAACCCTATGCAGTTGTTCTTTTAGATGAAGTTGAAAAAGCGCATCCAGATGTTTTTAATATTTTACTTCAAATTTTTGATGATGGCAGAATTACCGACAGTAAAGGACGCGTAGTCAATTGTAAAAACGCCCTCTTTATAATGACGTCAAATTTAGGTTCCTCTGAACTTTTAAGAGCGATGCAATCCGACTCGAAGCTAACTCAAGAAGAGCTTCTTGAAAAAATTAATCCAATTTTAAAAAGCCACTTTAGACCTGAATTTCTTAACAGACTTGATGACATTCTCCCCTTCTCTCCATTAAAAGAAAAAGACATGTCAGGTATTGTAAAAATACAACTAGCTCTTCTTCAAAAGAGATTAAAAGATAAAGACATTACTCTTAGCTATGACAAAAATGCGATCGAGTACTTAGCAAATAAAGGGTATGACAAAGACTTTGGGGCTCGTCCTCTTAAACGTTTAATTCATCAAAAAGTAACGATTCCCCTCTCAAAAAATCTTCTTTCAGGAAAAGTAAAAGCTCAAGCTCATTTAACTTTATCGATTGAAGGAGAAAAAATTGCTTTTGCTGAAACTTAATTTAGTGCTTCGCTACTTTATTCAAACCATTTAACGCAGCTATTCTATACCCTTCAGCAAAGGTCGGATAGTTAAAAACTTGATCGGAAAAGATGTCTATTCGAGACTTAAACATCATCGCCATTTGCCCTATGTGAATTACTTCTGAAGCATTTCGCCCAATGATATGGACTCCTAAAATTTCTAATGTTTCGACATGAAAGATAATTTTAAACATCCCCATATCATTGGATCCATAGATGTGACTTGCTGCCATCTCGTAATAATAAGCTCGACCTATTTCATAACGATATCCTTTTTCTCGAACCTGTTCC
>FUWD012837718.1_pt1 | contig 21610 bp, 20 predicted proteins | sample 1063281 | NCBI WGS metagenome assembly FUWD01 (sample SAMEA79048168, study PRJEB19326) | metagenome | biome: marine | reverse complement strand
CACGGAGGCGACAGGGGTTCGAATCCCCTTGGGGGTATTCAATCGAAGAGGTCGAAGCGTTTTTGCTGACTTTTCGATTGACAACCATTGGCTATTAACGGCGATTCGCTGTTCACAGCGATTGCGCAACCATCCAGCTATGCTGGTTAGCTATTTCTGATTTAAATGGTTAGTTTTCGAGGTTTTTCCTCTTCTTTGGCTCTTATTTTGTGCGAAAACAAACTCGCAGTTAGAAAGGGTTAATCAGTGCTTACGGGCTCTGATGATCAAGCGCTGCTAGTTGCAGCGAACAACGGCTGACCCTGCGTTCGCGATCAAACCTGATTCAGAGGCCTCGTTCAGGCTCAGAACTGCTGCGGCAGGCCTTGGCTGGCCCGACGTTGGGCCTCCCGCTGCACGGCCCGCAGATTGGCGGCCAGATCCTCACGCAGTCGCTGCTCGATCAGGCCGATCGGCATGCCCTGGCGCCCCTGAACCGTCAGTTCGTAGAGAAGCCTGGAGCCCAGGCGATCACCGCTCACCCGCCAGGCCCCCTCGAAGCGCCGGAAATCACCCTGGGTCATCGCGAAGTGAAGCAGGCCTTCCTCGGGCTTTTCGGTCAACTCGAGCTCAACGCGAGCCTTGAAGCGCAGACCGCAGAACTCCTGGCAACCGACCTGCTCCAAGCCCACCCGGGCGCCGCGGCGCCAGAGCAGGCGGGAGGTGGCGAGGTTGGGGATGAAGCGGCTGAGGTTTTCGTAATCGGTGATGACGTCCCAGACCAGGGCATGCTGCAGATCCAGGCGCAGCTGCACGGCGAGGCGGCGCACACCCTGGGGCAAGCGCTCCATGTCCTGCTGAATCGTGTCGAGATCACAGGCCGGCTGGTTCGGATCCAGTCGAGGCTGGGGGGCAATACCGAAGGCCGAAAGTTGCGCCAAGAGAGAAACGCCGAACTCGGGGGGTTGGGAGGTGAGGGCCGCTACACCCCGATGTCAGAACCCAAACCTAACCCTGCCGATCTGGGCGCTGGTGGGCAAGGCCTGGAATTGCCTGCCTGATCAGGCTTGCCTATGATTTGGGCGCATTTTCAGGAACGGTGGCTGAATGCGCACCTCGACAGCAGCGCTTGGCCAGAGCGATTCCCGCATGTTCACCCTTGTGGTTCAGGGACTGGGCGGTCCAAGTCAACGAACCGCCGAGCGACGCCTCAGCGTCTGCTTCAGCCAGATGCAAGCCACCCTGCGTCTGATCAACCAGCAGGGGGCTCGCCTTCTTTCGGTCACGCCGATCGGGGACTCCCCCGAGGCTGAAGCCTCCCCCCCAGTTCCCACCACCCCCTCTCCAACTGTGACCACCACCAGCGCGCACGAGGCACCACCCGTCAACCTCTACAAGCCGAAGGCCCCCTACCTCGGCACCGTGCTGGGCAACTATCCCTTGGTGGCCGAAGGGGCGATCGGCCGGGTGAACCACATCACCTTCGACCTCTCCGAAGGCAATCTCCACTACGTGGAAGGCCAGAGCATCGGCATCATTCCCGACGGCGAAGACGCCAACGGCAAGCCCAACAAACTGCGGCTCTATTCAATCGCCAGCACCCGCCATGGCGACGGCCTGGAAGACAAGACGGTTTCCCTCTGCGTCCGCCAGCTCCAGTACGAAAAAGATGGCGAGACCATCTACGGGGTCTGCTCCAGCTTCCTCTGCGACATTGAGCCAGGCAGCAAGGTGAAAATCACTGGCCCAGTGGGCAAGGAAATGCTGCTGCCTGCCGATGAGGAGGCCAATGTGATCATGCTGGCCACCGGCACCGGCATCGCCCCGATGCGCGCCTACCTGCGCCGCATGTTCGATCCGGGTGAACGTGCCAAGAATCCTGGCTATCAGTTCCGCGGCAAGGCCTGGCTGATCATGGGTGTGCCCACCACCCCCAACCTGCTCTACGAAGAGGATCTCCAGTCGTATCTCACCGAGTTCCCTGACCACTTCCGCTACACCAAGGCGATCAGCCGTGAGCAGAAAAATCCTTCCGGTGGGCGGATGTACATCCAGGACCGGGTCGCCGAACACGGCGAGGAAATCTTCAATCTGATCGAGGATCCCAAGACCCACGTCTACATGTGTGGCCTCAGGGGCATGGAGCCAGGCATCGACGAAGCCATGACCGCCGCTGCCACCGCCAAGGGGCTGGATTGGAGCGTGCTCCGTCCCCAGCTCAAGAAGGCTGACCGCTGGCACGTCGAGACCTACTGAAACGGGTTTCAGCCGCTGGGTTTGACGCTCTTGGCTTGCCTACGGGCAGGCCATTTTTTGCCGAAACCAGCACAAATCTGCCGGCAACGCTGCGCAGGTGCCGTCCTGCCAGCTTTTGTGGGTAGATCAGCCTGAATGACGCCCTCTCCATGACCAGCACCCTCACCAATCCACTCAGGGTCGGGTTGCGCCAGGAGCGCGTGATCTCGCCCCAGTGCCTGGTGATCTTCGGTGCCAGCGGCGATCTCACCCACCGCAAGCTTGTGCCTGCGCTGTTCGAGCTGTTCCGCCAGAGGCGGTTGCCCAGCGAGTTCGTCATCCTCGGCTGTGCTCGACGCCCCTGGAGTGACGACGACTTCCGCGGCAAGATGGCCGAGGCGCTGGCTGACACGATCCGTGATCACCCCCGCGACTGGGAGCAATTCGCTGGAAACCTCTACTACGAACCGGTCGACCTGCAGCAGAGCGAGCAGCTTCTGCGCCTGGCCGATCGCCTCGATGGCCTCGACCGCCTGCGGGCCACGCGGGGCAACCGCACCTTCTATCTCTCCGTTTCACCTGATTTTTACGGCAGCGGCTGCCGCGCCCTCGCCGACGCCGGCCTGCTGAGCGACCCGAAGCGCAGCCGGGTGGTGATCGAAAAACCATTCGGCCGCGATTACGGCAGCGCCGAGAAGCTCAACCGGATCGTGCGGGCCTGCGCCCAGGAGAATCAGGTCTTCCGAATCGACCACTACCTGGGCAAGGAGACGGTCCAGAACATTCTGGTGCTGCGCTTCGCCAACACGATCTTCGAGCCAATCTGGAACCGCAATTTCATCTCCAGCGTGCAGATCACCGCCGCTGAAACCGTGGGGGTGGAGGAAAGGGCCGGCTACTACGAGAGTTCCGGCGCCCTGCGCGACATGGTCCAGAACCACCTCACCCAGATGCTGGCGCTCACCACGATGGAAGCGCCAGGCCGTTTCGACCCCGAAGCGATCCGCAACGAAAAGGCCAAGGTGCTGCAGGCCGCCCGCCTGGCCAACAACACGGAGCCCTGGAAATGCTGCGTGCGCGGGCAGTACAGCGCCGGCGGCAGCCCCAGCGACCCGTTCAAGGCCTACCGCGACGAGCCGGGCGTGAACCCGAACAGCACCACCGAAACCTATGTGGCGATGAAGCTGTTCATCGACAACTGGCGCTGGCAAGGCGTGCCCTTCTATCTGCGCACGGGCAAACGCCTGCCGAAGCGGCTCTCCGAGGTGGTGCTCACCTTCCGGGAAGCTCCCGTCCACCTCTTCGATGCCGCCGGCGGCAGCCCAACGGCCAACCAGCTGATCCTGCGCATCCAGCCCGATGAAGGCGCTGGCTTTGTTTTTGATGTGAAGGCGCCGGGTTCAGGCATGCGCAGCCGACCGGTCGACATGCACTTTTCCTACGACGAATCTTTCGGGGAACCGTCTGACGAGGGCTACGTGCGCCTGCTGGCCGACGCCATGCTGGGTGACCCCACCCTCTACACCCGTGCGGATGAAGTGGAAGCCGCCTGGCGGCTGTACACGCCGCTGCTGGAGCTGATCGAGGACAGCCCCTGGCAGTTGCCGGTTCAGCCCTACGAGGCCGGCACCTGGGGACCCGGTGCCGCCGACAGCCTGCTGGCCTCCGACGGCCTGATGTGGCGCCGTCCCTGAGCTCCAGACACCTGACCAACCGCCGACCCTCCCTGCGCTCGCCCCGATGTCCCCCCAGCTCACCCTTCAGGCCCCGCTCGAACTCTCCCCTGACGAGGTGCCGAATTATCTCGAGCATCTGTGGGGCAGCGAACTCGACGCCTCCACCGGAGCCTCCACCTTCACCCTGGTGGTCTGGGAGCCGTCGTGGCTGCAGCAGCAGCTGATCCGCACCGGCCACATCGACGGGCCGATCAACGGCCTGCTCAACAAGGAGCTCTTCGCCGCCGCCCGCTCGGTCACAGCGGATTGCGGCTTGCCGCTCTGCACCGCTCCGATGGCCCCCGAGCTGTCCCACGCCCTGGGTGAGCAACCGGGTGAACACAAGGCCGAGGATCTGCGCGGTCAGTTTGTGGACCAGGCGATAAGTGCCCACCGCCCGCGCCGGCTGATCACCCTGGCCCCGACCCTGCGCGAAGACCACCCGCTGGAAACGCTGGTGGCCGCCTACTGCCCCCTACCGGAGGAGAGCAGTGGCAGCCCACCGGCCTGTGGCGACGTGGTCGTACTGCGGGGCGGCAAGGGCGCCATCGAGCAAGGCCTGGCCCTTGTGGGTCCGCTGGTGGCGGAGGAGCTCCCTTGCTGGGTGTGGTGGAACGGATCTCTCGATGAATCCCCCGATCTGCTCGAAGCCCTGGCTCTGCCCAACCGGCGGGTTGTGCTCGACAGCTCGATCGGGAATCCCCGCCGCTGCCTCGATGTCTTGGTGGACATGATCGCCACCGGACGAGCGGTGAACGACCTCAACTGGTTGCGGCAGCGCGGCTGGACCGAATCCCTGGCGATGGTCTTCGATCCGCCCGGCCGCCGTGAGGCCCTCAACAAGGTGGTGCAGCTCGACATCGACGTGGAAGGAACGCACCCGGTGCAGGGCTTGCTGCTGGCGGCCTGGATCGCCGATCGGCTCGGTTGGCATCTTCTGAACAGCTACCAGATCCCCGCCGACGGCCTGGATGTGGGCATCGGAGCTGAATTCCAGCGCTCCGATGGCGAGAGCGTCCAGGTGCGGCTGATGTCCGTTCCCGTGGGGATTCCCAACAGCCATCCCGGTGCCCTCGTTGGTCTGCGGCTGATCTGTTGCCCGCAGGGGAAAAAACCGCTGTGCGTGATCCTCTGCTCCGAATCGGGCGGCTGCATGCGCCTCGAAGCCGGTGGGGTGGCGACGATGGAACTGGCCGAGGAGGTGGTGAGCGTCTCGGGGGACAGCGAGGAGATGGAGATGGCCCGCTTGCTCAGCGGTGGACACGACTCCACCAATCCCCTGCTCGCCGCCGCCGCGCCCCTGGCTGCCAAGCTGCTGCCTCTTTGATCCGCGTCCCGACGACCCGCCGGCATGGCCTGTTTGATTGCGGCCCCCTGCAGCGGCAGCGGCAAAACCCTGCTCAGCCTCTGCCTGACGGCATTGGTGCGCCAGCGGGGCGAGACGATCCAAACCTTCAAGGTGGGACCGGATTACCTCGATCCCCAGCTGCTCAGCCTGGCCAGCGGCCGGCCCTGCCGCAACCTCGACAAACTGCTCTGTGGCTCCGACTGGGTGCAGCGCAGCTTCCCCTGGTGGGGGCGGCAGGCCGATCACTGCCTGGTGGAAGGGGTGATGGGCCTCTTCGATGGCCGGGGACCTGGCCTGGAGGGCAGCTCGGCTGAACTGGCCTTGAGCCTTGAGCTGCCTGTGGTGCTGGTGGTGGAGGCCAGCCGCCAGGCTGGATCCGTGGCCGCCCTGGTGAGCGGCTTCCGCGACCATCTCGCCAGCCTCCACGTTGCCGGGGTCGTGCTCAACGGCGTCAGCACCGAGCGACATCAGGCCCTGCTCAGCGAAGCCCTGGCGGCCATCGCCATGCCGCTGTTGGGGGTGCTGCCCCGCCACCCCAGCCTCAACTTGCCCTCACGGCACCTGGGCTTGCTCCCCGCCCACGAGCTCGAAGACGTCGAGTCCAGCCTGGAGGCCTGGTCCGATCTGGCTGAGCGCCACCTCGATCTCGGCCGGCTGCTGCCGCTGCTGGAGCCGCCGCCCAACCCAGGCCCTGCGGGCCACAGCCAGGATCCGATTCGCTGGTGCCTGAAGCAGGCCAGCCCGCAGCCTCAGCCGCGGGCCCAGTCCCAGGCCAACGCCAAGGTCCAGCCGGTGCGCCTGGCGATCGCCAGCGATGCCGCCTTTCACTTCCGCTACCCCGAAGCCAGTGAGCTGCTGGCCGGGCTCGGCCTGGCGCTGCTGCCCTGGCAACCGCTGGCCGATGAGCCCCTGCCAGCCGGCTGCCAGGGCGTGATCCTGCCTGGGGGCTACCCAGAACTGCACGCCGCCGCTCTGGCAGCCAGTGGCCGCAGCCTTGCTGAATTGCGCCGTGCCGCCGCGGCCGGATTGCCGATCTATGCCGAGTGCGGCGGCCTGCTGCTGCTCGGCGAGCAGCTGGTGGACGACAACGGCGGGGCCCACGCCATGGCGGGGCTGTTGCCGTTCTCAGCCCGGCGCGGCGCCCTGCAGCTGGGCTATCGCCAGGCCAGCCCCCTGGCCGACGGCCTGCTGGTCCGCCAGGGGGAGAGCCTCTGCGGCCACGAATTCCACCGCTGGGAGCTGCAGCCAGCGGGCCTCAGGCGGCCTGGGGCGGAGCCAGCGCTCTGGCAGCTCGAAGGCTGGGGCTGGCCGCAACGGCCGGAGGGCTGGAGCCGGCCGAACCTGCATGCCAGCTGGCTGCACCTGCACTGGAGCGGCTGCGCCCAGATCTGCCATCGCCTGGGGGCCGCCGCCGCCGCCGCCCAGCCGCTGGCCCCCGCCCATGCGGCAACCTGAAGCCGGCACGCCGTTCGTTTTTCACCAATCGACCCTTGACGACCTCCCACCAACACCCCACGTCGGAGCTGTGGTTGTTACGCCACGGCGCCACCACCTGGGCCCGCCAGGGGCGCCACACCGGCACTACCGATCTGGCCTTGTTGCCCGATGGCGAAGACGAGGCCCGCGCCCTGGCTTCGGTGCTCTCTCCCCTCAGCTTCGCAGCGGTGCTCTGCAGCCCGCTGCTGCGGGCCCGTCAGACCTGCGAGCTGGCGGGGCTGGCCGGCGCCGCCCTGCCCTGTGAGGATCTGCGCGAGTGGGACTACGGCGACTACGAGGGCATCACCACCGCCGAAATTCGCCAGCAGATCCCCGGTTGGAGTGCCTGGAGCCATGGTTGCCCAGGCGGCGAGAGTGTGGCCCAGGTGGATCAGCGCTGCCAGCGGGTGATCGCCTTGGCCCTGGCCCTGGTGCCGGCTCCCGGCCAACGGGTGGCGCTGTTTGCCCACGGACACATCCTGCGGGCCCTGGGGGGTTGCTGGCTGGGCCTGGGGGCCGCCGGCGGCGGCCTGCTGTCGCTGGCCACCGGTACGGTCAGCGTGCTCGGTCACGAACGGGAACAACGGGTGATCCTGCGCTGGAATGCCCCCACCCCTGCCAGCTGAGCCGATGAACCAGGTCGGTCTCTGGGGCGAGCTGATCGCCTATGGCAGCGGCGTCAGCCTCAGCCCGATCCACATCGGCCTGCTGTTTCTGTTGCTGCTCGGTGCCAACCCGTTGCGGCGGGGAGGACTGTTCGTGCTCGGTTGGATGGTGACAATCGCGCTGATGGTGGGCCTGCTGCTCACCGTGGGCCACGGCTTTCTGCTGAGCATGGAGCAGGGCACCAGCCACCGCACCGGCCTGGACCTGCTCGGTGCCGGTGCCCTGCTGGCCCTCGGGCTGCGCGAACTGCTGCCGAGCAAGCAGGGTCTCAAGGAGCCGCCGGCCTGGTCCAAACAGCTCGATCGCCTCAGCAGCTTGCCGTTGCCGCTGCTGATCGGCGCCAGTGCGGGCCTCGAAGTGATCAGCCCCGACGATGTCTTTCTGGTGGCCAAGGCGGCCGCCGCCCTGCTCGCCGCCGGGCTGGCCTGGCGCCAGGAGTGGATCCTCGCGGCCCTGTTCACCGTGGCCGCCAGCCTGCTGTTGCTGCTGCCCTACCTGGCTGTGGTGCTGAACCGGCAGGGGATCCTGCCGCTGCTGGAGCGGGGCAAGGCCCTGCTGCTGGCACGCAGCGATCTGGTGGTGGGCGGCCTCAGCCTGGCGCTGGCCGGCTACCTGGGCTGGCAAGGGATCGAGGGCCTGCGGCTGAGCTGAGGCTGAGTTCGGCTGAAGCTGAGTTGATCGGGCCCTTAGCCATCGCCTGTTTCCTCCTCCTCCAACCAGCGCCGCCAGTGGTCCGCGTCGGCTTCGCTGCCTTTGGAGCCCACCATCCAGACCGCCGTACGGGCCCGGCTGACCGCCACATAGATCAACTGACGGCGGAGCAGGGGATCGCGGGGCCAGAAGACATCGGCATCGATGAACACTTCGGAGAAACTGCTGCCCTGGCTGCGGTGCACGGTCATCACAGCAGCAGGACCCAGTGAGGCGAAGGAATCGCGCACCAGGAAGTAGCGCCGCCAGAGGCTGCGGCCTTCTTTTTTGCCCGCCTCGCGGGCTTCCGCCGCCAGGCGGGCCAGCACCGCCTCAAGCTGCCGGCGCCCCAACGATCCAGGCGGGGGAAGGAGCCGCAGCGAGAGTGGCGTCTCGCTGCTCTCCACAGCCACCACCTGGGTGTCGATCACGGGGCCGCCACTGACGCCGAAGCCGGCCAGGTCACAGCGCTCCGGAGTGACATCGCGCACCACCAGCTCCCGATTCGAGGCCAGCACCATGTCGGGTTCTTCGCCACCCTCCTCACCCTGCGGGCAGGCCGGTGCCATCACCGCCTGGCGGGTGAGCAGCACTTCGCCGGGCAGCACCGGCAACTGATCAGCCATGGCGCCATGGATGGCGCGACGGGCCAGGGGCACCAGCTGCTCAAGCGAGCGGTTGGTGTAACAGAGGATCCGGGCCTGATCGGGGTTGTCACATTCGGCCGCCCGGCGCAGGGCGGCCTGGGCCGCCTCCAGCCAGGGCTGACGCTCCAGCAGCGCCACCAGCCCTCCCTGCTGGCGCATCACCGGAAGCAGGGGCGGGAGCCGGCAAGGCAGGCGCTGCTCGCGCAGGCCAGTGGCGAGGCGAAGCACCGGCCCCTGGTGGCGCACCACCTCGCTCAGGGCGCAGCGGTGGGCCCGCTCGATCTCAAACACCGGACTGGAGGGGGCGCCAACGGGGGGCAACTGGGCCGGATCACCCACAAACACCAGGCGGGTGGCAAAGGGATGGGCGCCTTGCAGGGCGATCTCCAGCAGCTGGCCATCCACCATCGAGGCCTCATCGATCAGCACCAGGCCCAGGTGTTCGAGGGCCACAGCCGTCTGCTCGGTGGCCTCGCAGACTTCGCGGCCACCCTGGCGCCGCAACTTCAGCCGCAGCAGGCGGTGCAGGGTGGAGGGATGCCAGGTGGCCCGCAAGCCGCTGAGGTCGAGGTAATGGCGCAGCACGCTGACCGCCTTGTGGGTCGGGGCCACCACCGTCCAGCAGAGGCCAAGCTGCTCAACATGGGCCAGAAACGCCATCGACAGAAAGGTCTTGCCGGTGCCGGCATAGCCACTGAGCACGAAGGGGGTGCCATCCGCAGGCCTGGCCAGCCAGCTGACGAAGGCCTCAACGGCCCGTTGCTGGCCGGCGGTGAGCGCAACCGCTGCGGCCGGACCGGGGCCCCTCAACCGATCCGAGCCACTCAACCGATGGGAAGCCAGCCCCAGCCCCGGGCGATCTGCAGGGGGGAGCCGGCCAAGGCCAGGCCACAGAGGGCGATCGCCGGACCGATCAGGCTGCCGACGAGCACCTCGAGGCGGGTGTGGCCCAGGGTTTCCTTGAGAAGCGCCGTTGCCGCAGCCGTGACCGGAAGCTTGTCCGATAGATCTGCCGGTTGGTCTGCTGGGAGGTCTGTTGGTTGATTCACGCTGGCCTCCTGCCAGAGCGCCGCAGGAAGGCTGTTGATCCGTTTGGCCTGCAGGCCGGCGGCGTAGCGCACACCGGTTGCGTCGTACATCACCACAAAGGCAACGGCGCAGGCCAGGGCAAAGAGGGGGTCATCAAAGCCCAGCTGCCAGCCGGTGCCGGCGGCTGCGCCGGTGACCAGGGCCGAGTGACTCGACGGCATTCCGCCGGTTTCGAGCAGGACCGCCGGCCGCCAGCGTTGATACAGCACCAGTTCGACCAGCACTTTGGCGAGCTGGGCCAGGCCACAGGCCGCCAGGGCCCAGGCCAGCACGCCGTTGCCCAGCAGCTGCTGGGGAATCGAGCCTCCCGCAGAGAGCACGCTCATCGATCCCGACTCGTGATGTAGTCAGCCAGAGCGAGCAGGGGCTGGGCCTTGGCCTGCCAGGGGAGAAGGGCCTGCTTGGCTTCAGTCACCAGCAAATCAGCCCGCTGGCGGGATTCCTCCAGCCCAAGCAGCTTGGGATAGGTGGTTTTGTCGGCCGTCAGATCCTTGCCGGCGGTCTTGCCGAGCACCTCACTGCTGGCGGTCAGATCGAGGATGTCATCGATGATCTGGAACGCCAGGCCGATGCCGCGGGCGAACCGGCCAAGGGCATCGAGTAGGGGCTCCGGGGCGCCGGCAATCAGGGCACCGCTCAGCACCGAGGCCCGCAGCAGCGCCCCTGTTTTATGCAGATGGATGTACTCGAGCGTGCCCAGATCCACCGGCTGGCCCTCCGATTCCAGATCCACGACCTGGCCGCCGACCAGTCCAGGAGCACCGGCGGCCAGAGAGAGCTCACCAACCACCTTCAGCAAGCGCTCGGCCGGCACCGCCGGGCTGCGTCGCGCCACCATCTCGAAGGCGCGGGTGAGCAGGGCATCACCGGCAAGGATGGCGTTGGCTTCGCCGAACACCTTGTGATTGGTGGGGCGACCGCGGCGCAGGTCGTCGTTGTCCATGGCGGGAAGGTCGTCATGGATCAACGACATGGTGTGGACCATCTCCAGGGCCACGGCGGTGGGCAGGGCCAGGGCACTGTCTCCGCCAGCCAGTTCACAGCTGGCCAGGCAGAGGATCGGGCGCAGGCGCTTGCCGCCGGCCAGCAGGGAGTAGCGCATCGCCTCCCGCAGTGACTCCGGCCGCTCCGGTCCGAGGGCGCCATCAAGGGCCGCATCGACACGCAAGCGCGAGGCCTCCAGGTAGGCAGCGAAATCAAAACCCGTGCTCACCGCCACGGCCATCGGTACCAGCGCGTTGGCCGGGATTCTCTCAGGCCATCGCACGGCATGGCACTCAAACAAGAAGATCCGCCAACGGATTGTCAACTCCCGGCTGCGCCGCTGAGCTGCGCTTCCACCAACTGGTCACCGTATTGAGCAGCAACATCGTCACCGTCATCGGGCCGACACCACCGGGCACTGGCGTGATCGCCGCGGCGATCGGCTCCACCTCCGCAAAGCGCACGTCACCGCAAAGCCGCCCGCGGGCCGCCGGGCCGGCCGCTGGGTCTGGAGCCAGGCGGTGGATGCCGACATCCACTACCGCGGCCCCGGCTCTGACGTGCTCAGCACCCACCAGCAACGGCTGTCCGGCGGCCACCACCAACACCTCGGCCTCGCGCGTGAGTGCGGCCAGATCTCGGCTGCGGGAATGGGCCACGGTCACCGTGGCATTGGCAGCCTGGAGCATCAGGGCCATCGGCTTGCCCACCAGGATGCTGCGGCCGACCACAACAGCCCTGGCGCCTTCTAAAGCGATGCCGGCGCGCCGCAGCAGGGCCATCACCCCGGCTGGGGTGCAACTGCGAGGACCGGGCTCCCCCTTGAGCAAACGACCGAGGTTGAGACTGTGGAGCCCATCGGCGTCCTTCTCCGGATCAATCGCCGCCAGCAAGCTCGCCTCGGGCAGGCCGGGGGAAGGGGAAGCTGCAGCAGGATGCCGTCCACCTCTGGATCCTCGTTCAATCGTCGGATCACGGCCAGCACCTGATCGGGCGTGGTGTCCACGGGCAGATGGGCGCCGAGGTTGCGAATTCCCACCCGCAGACAAGCCTTTTCCTTGTTGGCCACGTAAACCCCGCTGGCGGGGTCTTCGCCGACCCTCAACACCGCCAGTCCGGGCGGGCGACCGGCCTTCTGGAGATTGGCGGCGATCAGCGCGCTGAGGCGCTGTTCCAGCTCCGCCGCCAGTTGACGACCATCGAGGGACAGAGCCATCGCCGGCGTGCTCAGGTTGTACCAGCATGACAACCCGGCCGCCGCGGCACGCCTCGCTAGCGTTGGTGGACCGGCGGCGGAGATGGTGCTGCACCTGGCTCGCGCCAAACGAACCTGGCGCCAATGGCTGCGGCGGGAATCGCCGCGTCAGGCCTTGTATTGCTGGAAGATCAGGGATTGGCTGGCTGTGCTGCTGGTCTGCGCCCTGGTGGCCCTGGTCTCGAGCTGGCCCTGGCTGGTGGAGCCGATTCTGCGGCCGGGCATCCCGGCCCCGTTCAGTGCTGTGGCACCGCGGGAAGCCACCGTGGTCGACACGGACGCCCTGGAACGACGCCGCTCCCAGCTGGGAACCCGCACCAACGTGCAGGTTGTGGATCGCCAGGCCAACGTCGAACTGCAGCAACGCCTGGAGCGCCAGCTCCAGGAACTGGCCCAGGTGGCCGCAGGCCCCCAGGACCGGGTGGCCCCGCTGGAGCTGGCGCCGCCTGAGCAGGACTGGCTGATGGCCCAGAACCCAGAGCAACGCGCGGCCTGGAATCAGGCCTTGCGCCAGGCCCAGCAGCGCATGCTCAGCCAGGGGGTGGTGGGAAGCGTGGCGAAACAGCAACTGGAGCAGGCCGCCAGCCTGCAGCTGGCCCCATTGCCGGAGACGGCCAAAACCCTGGGCAGCCGCCTGCTGGCGGTCAATCTGCAGGGACGCACCAACCTGCGCAACGATGCCGGACTCAGCCAGCGCTTGATCGAAGAGCTGCTCAACCAAGAAGGGATTCCGCGCATCAGGGTGAAGCAGGGGGACCTGATCACCCAGCAGGGGGAGCCGATCAGCCCCCAGGCCTACGACGTGCTCGATTACTTCGGTATGGTGGATCGCAGGCCCTTGTTGAGGGCCTGGGTGGTCCATTTCCTCGAAGCCTTGGCCGCCTGCCTGGTGACGGTCCTGATCATCCGTCGCTGGCGCAGCAATCTCGAGCCTCGCCACGCCCTGCTGGTGCTTGGCATGCTTCTGGTGGTTCAGGGCTTCAAGCTCTGGCTCGGCAACACCGCCAGCCCCCTGGCCCTGCTGGTGCCGCCCACCTTGCTGCTCGCCCAGGCGCTGGGGACAACCACAGGCCTGGCCTGGCTGGCCTCGGCCAGCTTGTTGTGGCCCCAACCGCTCGACGACTACAGCGAGGTCCGCCTGATCGTCGCGGCGGTGGTCGCGGCGGTCGCGGCGGTCCTGGCGGGGCGACAGCGCAGTCGGGCCCAGCTGGTTCAGCTGGCGATCCTGCTGCCCAGTGGCGCCCTCGCCCTGCAGTGGCTCATGCTCCAGATCGTGGCGCTCTGGCATGGCCGCACCCGACTGCTGCCCAGCGGCAGCGAATTGGGCGGGGAGGCTTTGCTGATGGGCGGCCTGCTGATGGGCGGCCTGCTGCTCGGCCCTTTGGTGGAGAGCTTCTTTGGCCTGCTCACCCGAGCCCGCTTGATGGAACTCGCCGACCTGCAGCGGCCGCTGCTGCGGCGGCTGCAGGTCGAGGCGCCCGGAACGTTTGAGCACACCTTGATGATCTGCGGGCTGGCCGAGGAAGGAGCTCGCGCCATCCATTGCGACGTGGACCTGATCCGCACCGGCTCCCTGTATCACGACGTTGGCAAACTGCATGCGCCGCAATGGTTCATCGAGAATCAGTCGGAGGGGCCCAACCCCCATGACCTGCTCGATGACCCCGCCGGCAGCGCCGCCGTTCTGCAGGCCCACGTGGATGAGGGGCTGAAACTGGCTCGCAAGCACCGCCTGCCCAGGCCGCTGGCTGATTTCATCCCGGAGCATCAAGGAACCCTGCGCATGGGGTACTTCTTCCACCAGGCCCGGGAGCGAGACCCGTCGGTGCCCGAAGCGAACTACCGCTATGTGGGACCCACCCCCCAACGCCGAGAAACGGCGATCCTGATGCTGGCCGATGGCTGTGAGGCCGCCTTGCGCTCGTTACCCCCAAACACCTCAGAGCAAGAAGCGAGTGCGATGGTGCGCCGGCTGATCGATGCCCGGCGCTTAGACGGCCAGCTCAAGGACAGCGGACTGAGCCGCGGCGAACTCGAACTGGTGATCCGTGCCTTCGTGCGGGTCTGGAAGCGGATGCGTCACCGACGCATTCCCTACCCGATTCCGGCCCGCAAGGCCTACAGCGCCTGAATGGTGCCCAACCCCGTGGCGATAGGGTCCATGCAGGCAGATCCGCCCATGGTTTCTTCTTCGCTTCTCTCCTCCGCAGGATCTGGCTCCAGGATCGGTGTGCTGATCTGTGGCCACGGCAGCCGCAACCGACTCGCTGTCGATGAGTTCGCCCGGCTGGCCACCGGGCTGCGCCAGCGCCTGCCCCAGGTACCGGTGGAATACGGCTACCTGGAATTCGCCCGGCCGATCCTGCGCGACGGCCTCGAAAGCCTGCGCCAGCAAGGCGTGGACCAGGTGCTGGCGGTGCCCGGGATGCTGTTCGCCGCCGGCCACGCCAAGAACGACATCCCCTCCGTTCTCAACACCTACACGGCTGAAACCGGCCTGCGCATCGACTATGGCCGCGAACTGGGCATCGATCTCAAAATGATCCAGGCGGCCGCCGCCAGGATCCGTGACGCCCTCGTGCCCGCCGCTCAGACGCTCCCGTCTTTGCACGACACCCTGCTGGTGGTGGTGGGGCGGGGCTCTTCGGACCCGGATGCCAACTCGAACGTCAGCAAGGTGACCCGGATGCTGGTAGAAGGCATGGGCTTCGGCTGGGGGGAAACGCTGTATTCGGGGGTCACTTTCCCGCTGGTGGAACCGGGTCTGCGCCATGCCGTGAAGCTGGGCTTCAAGCGGGTGGTGGTGTTCCCCTATTTCCTGTTCTCCGGCGTGCTGGTCAGCCGCATCCGCCACCACACCGAGCGGGTGGCGGCCGACCATCCAGACATCACCTTCCTTGCGGCCTCCTACCTCGGCGATCACCCCCTGGTGATAGACACCTTCCAGGAACGGGTGGAGGAGGTGGTGCGGGGCGACACGCAGATGAACTGTTCGCTCTGCAAGTACCGCGCTGAGGTGCTGGGCTTCGAGACCGAGGTGGGAGCGCCCCAGCGCAGCCACCACCACCACGTGGAGGGGCTGATCGAAGGCTGCACCCTCTGCGAGCGCGAATGCACCGGGGCCTGCCAGCCCGACGGCGTGCCGATCCCCCTGGGGCATCAGGCCCACAGCCACGGCCACGGTCCTGACCACAGCCATGACCATGGCCACGCTCCCTACCCCCAGGCTGACCATCCGCTGGGCCCACGCAGCCTTGGCTCCAGAGGCTCAGCCGTCTCGACTCCAGGCGAGTCCCAGGAGACAAGCAACCGATAGGTTCTGCTGATCAATCAACGATTTCCCCAGCCGAAGCAGGTTTTCCCCAGCGAAAGCATGGTTTTTCCACAGGTTGAGCGGCGGGAACCGGCTTGATAGCGAGACATCTGGGGATTGTGATGAATTCATCCCCAGGAACTTGACAGCAGCGTGCCATCGCTTTTTCCAATCGACGCCGGCGGCAGGGACAGCCAAAAAACGAGCGAGCAGTTGGCTGTCTCATCCCAACGCCCGGTGGGTTTGGCTGGGATTGGTCGCTTTGACGCCAGGCCATGGTCTGTGGCTTGCTAGGCACGAACGACGCAGGACTGGCAGTTGGGCAACGGTTCAGATCAGGGCCATCGGCACGACGACATCACAGGCAACGAGCTGGTCTCCCTCGAGGCCGAAATTCCCGAGGTGCTCTTCGATGGGATGCGGGAGTTCATTCGCAGGCACCCCCACTGGGACCAATACCGGCTGGTCAGCTCCGCTCTGGCCTGCTTCCTGTTTCAGAACGGCTGCACAGACCGCAACGTCACCCAGCACTACCTCAACGGTCTGTTCCTGCGCCAGGAAGCCAGCTGAGGGGCACAAAAAAAGCGGAATCATGATTGATTCCGCTTTGGTTTCTCCCTTGCCCGACCCTGTGAAAGGTCGCCCCCAGATTGTGCGGCTGGCTCCTTAGAGGCATTGTGGTCGTTGACACCAGTCGCCCGCTCCCGTCAGGAGCCGCGCACAAGATCGTGAGCCGCCCGTTCACAGGCTCTCCAGGTGATCGCCATCTCCGTGAGGGTGGGGCTCTGCCAACCCGAACTGGGCCAGCAGGCCCCATCGGTGAGCAGCAGGTTGGGGGCCCGCCAGCAGCGGTTCCAGGGGTCGAGCACCCCGTCCTCCGGCCGCTCCGCCATGCGGGCACCGCCCAGTTCATGGATGTAGTAGCCGGGTGGAAGCGCCTCGCTGGACACGGCCAGGTTGCGGCGCAGCAGCGGCTCGGCCAGGGGGATCAAGAAAAGGTCTTCAAGGGGTCGGAACTGCCCCCCCGCGGCTGTCACCACCTCCCCCATCCGCTGCTGCATGTGGGCCACCAGCCGCCGTTCGTTTTCGCCCCAGTGGCAGTCGATGTGGGCGGTGGGCAGCCCCCAGGCATCCACCTGATCGGTGTTCAACGTGAGGCGGTTGTGAGCTTCGGGGAGCACCTCGCCAAGACCGCTGAGGAAGCCCACCGCTTCGCTGCGGCGCCGTTTCAGCGGCCCGGGCGGGTCGAAGCGTTGCAGCCCCGCCCAGATTCCATAGCCGCGCAGAAACGGCAGCGCGCCCCCATCGCCGAGGTTCACGGTGTTGGGGATGAAAACGCTGCCAGCAGCGGAGAGTTCGGCGGCTTGGCGGGGGGCTGGCTGGTCCGGGATCGCGAAAAAGCGGCAGCTGGAGATGTGATCCATCAAGTAGCGCCCCAGGCAGCCGGAGGGGTCCTCCACCCCACCGCTCTGGTGGTCGGCGCCGGAGTGCAGCAGGATCCGAACCGATTCGAGGGTGGAGGCGCAGAGCACAACCAGGGCCGCCGGGGCGCGCCGCCGGCGGCCGCTGAGCCGTTCAACAAACACCACGCCATCGGCACGGCCGCTGCGGCGATCACAGCTGACATGGCTCACCACCGCGTTGCTGCGCAGGGTCACCCGGCCGGTGGCGAGGGCCCGGCCCAGGGCACCGGCCTGGGAGCTGGAGGAGGGCCAGGGCTGCTGCCCATCGCCGCGGTTGCCAAGGGCGAACCCACGGGAATGGATCAGGGGGAGGCCGAGATCCTTACCGATCGCCTGGCCCAGGTGCCGCTCCGCCGGGGTGTAAGGCAGCGGCGGCAGAAACTCCCCATCAGGAAGCTGGGGCAAGCCATCACGCTGGCCATGCACGCCCAGCAGCCGCTCCAGGCGGCCGTAATAGGGCGCCAGGTCTTGGTTTTCGATCGGCCAGCAGGGGCCGTGCCCATCGCGGGCAGCCGCCTTGAACTCGTAGTCGGAGAGCCGCAGGGTGATCCCTCCCCAGGTGAGGCTGCGGCCACCCACCTGCCGGCCACGGCTCCAGACAAAGGGCCTCGCTTCGGGGGTGGTGTAGGGGTTCTGGAGCTCGTCGACGTAGAGATCGGGGTTGGTTTTCCAGTAGCCAGGGTGCTGGGCCTGGAGCCGTTGCCGACCGCTGCTGAGCTTGCTGAGCCGGCGCAGGCTGTTGAGCGGCTCACTGCCGAAGGCCTGGGATGGGCTGAGATTGGGGCCGGCTTCGAGCACCAGCACCCGTAGGCCCGCCTCCGCCAGCACCATCGCCGCGACCCCACCGGTGGCACCGGAGCCCACCACCACCGCATCGAATCCATCGAGTTCGCCTGGGGAGGAGGAGGTCGGTGCGATGGGACAAGGTCGCCGGAGGCGAGAGGCTAAACCAGTGGCAGCAACGAAGGCAGACGCCTGGAGCAGGCCAGGGGTGCGGCCGGCCGCACAGAGATCAACAACAGAGAAACAACGCAGAGAACAACTGAGCCACTAGCAAACAACCAGCAAGAATAAAACAGCCATCAAGAATCAAACAGCGCTAAGTATCAAAAGGCGTCGAGAATCAAGCAGCTGTCAAGCACGAAGCCAACAACAAAGATTTAACGTCCGCCAGAAACGAAGCCGCTGATGGATCAATAGTCCAATTTAAATCATTCTCAGGTTCGGGATTTTCAGCTTCAGTCCATGAATCGCTGGTTATTGCGTTGCCCTCAAAGACAACCCGATTGCTGCGGCGCCAGCACCAATCAGAGATCGAAGAGGCCAAGTGCCATTCCAGGCAAGCCATCTAGAAAGGCATTCCAGTCAGCCCATCTAGGCAAGCCTTCCAGTCATGCCAACTCGATCACGCTGAGCATCAGCCGCCCAGCATCAAAAAACCCCCAGATGCTGAACCAGCATCTGGGGGTTTGAAGTGGTGGCGGGGAGGAGATTTGAACTCCTGACCTTCGGGTTATGAGCCCGACGAGCTACCAGACTGCTCTACCCCGCGCCGCTCTGGAATCTTATCAGTCGAAGCGCAGCTCCCCTTGCACCGCCAGCTCCAGACCCAGGCCAGGCGATAGGAACTGCTGGCCGAGTTCTTCCAGTGCGAGCGGGGTGAGCCAGTCAAGTTGCTTGAGCAGATGCAGCGCCACGGCCTGTTTGGCCCGGCTGGCGCCGTCTTCCACCTTGATCGCCAGGCCCAGGCCCTCGCCCATCCGGGCCAGACACTGAATCCCCTCGGCGCCACCCTTGCTGACAACAAGACCGTGGCTGCGGCGCATCAGCTCGGTGTCGAAGCGGCCTTCGCCCGCCACAAGCTCAGGGTGCGCCAGCATCGCCCGGCTCAGCCGCTCCAGCTCAGGCTGCTCGGAAGCCCCCAGGTGGGCGAACAGCAGAGCCATCTGGGCGAGCTGCATCTGCAGGGTGGGGGCGCCACAGTCATCGCGAGCGGCGACCAACTCCGCCCCGGGCAGGCCCAGCAACTCACCCACTTGCTTGAGCAACTGCTGCTGCAGGGGGTGGTCGGTCTGCAGGTAAGACTCCAGCGCCCAGTTCATCCGCCGGCAGGTGGCTAGAAAGGCGGCATGTTTTCCCGAGCAGTTGTGCTCCAGGGGGCTGGCGCCTGGTCGGGGCTGTGGGCACTGCAGCCGTTCAGCCTCCAGATCGGCACTCCAGAGAATCTTGAAGGCTTCGCGGGCCTGGGCGGGGGTGCCGGTATGGGAGGAGCAGGCGATCGCCAGGCCCCGATCACCGCTGCCGGTCTGGTCGGCGGCGCCGCTGCTCACGAACATCTGGGCCTGGAAGGGCTTAAGGGCCGAGCGCACGAAGCTCAGCTGCTGGGGGTCACCCGCCCGCATTAATACCCGCCCGCGCTGGTCGCAGACCACCGCATGCACCCGGTGCACCGACTCGGCAATGCCGTTCCTGAGCAGCAGCACCTCCAGGGGAGGAACCCCAGGGCGTTGGGGTGAGCTGAAGCTGGAGGGCAGGGTCATCGCCACATCGTCAGTGCTTTTTCAAAGAGCCTGGCAGAGCCCGGTACCGAGCAGAATTAAGCCCGCGGCCAGCCCCAGTCCCAGTTCAAGCCGCGCCAGCACGGGACGGACTTCATGCAGGGCCACCAGCAGATCCTGCTGGCGCCACGCCAGGGGCTTCTCCCACACCTGGCCGTCATACCAACCGGATTCTTCGTACTCCACCCGCTCAGATCGCAGGCGCCTGTGCACGTAGCTCCAACCCAGCCATTGACGCAGCAACAAAAACACCGCCGGCAGCACGGCGAAGACGGCAGCCACCAAAACGAGCCGGGGAAGGTTGTGACGCAGGGGCCAGCTGCCACTGGCAATCAACAGAGAGAGCGGCAGGCTGATCAGCCAACACCAGGCCAGGGGGCGGATCAGGCCAGAAGCCTTGACTGCCGGCCAGGTGAAAAACCAGGACGCACAGAGTTGGCGGTACTCCTCAAGGGGCCGCTGGTTCGTCGGCACCGGACAGGGTGGGGACGGGCAGGCCTGATCCATGGGGGCGCAACGGCGGAATCTCGTCGGGCGGGAAGGAGCTTGAGCTTAAGAACGGCACCTGTTCGCCGTGCCCCCAGAACGCTTCGAGGTCGTAATACTCACGATCGCGGGCGCTGAGCACATGGACGATCAATTCGCCGTAGTCGAGCAGAACCCAGTGGCCTTCACGCTGACCCTCCTTGCCGCGGGGCAGGCGGGTGGCTTCAAGCTCCAGACGGTCTTCGACCGAGCGGGCAATCGCCCGCACCTGAACATCGGAGAGGCCGGAGCAGATCACGAACCAGTCGGCCAGTGACGACACCTCATCCACCCGGATCAGGCAAATATCCACGGCCTTGCGGTCGTCGCAGGCCTCGGCAGCCAGCCGGGCGAGCTGATCACTATCCATAGACGTTCTCACTGGTGACGGACTGGCGACTTCCCTGCTGTTGGGCCATTTCGGCACGCGCTTTCTCCGCACTCTTGCGCAGGGCTTCGAGGCGGTCTTCGTAGAAGGAGCGTTTGCGTTTCTTGCGGGTCTGTTCCACCCGCTCTTTCAAGGCGCCACCCAGGCTCTTGTAAGCGTTGGGCAGGCTGTAGCCGAAGCGGGTGGCCAGGGAAATGGCCCGCTCGTCGGCGGCAATGGCGTCCTGCAAGCGCTTCTCAGAGTTGTTCTTGAGATACAGCCGGTAGCCGGCAAATCCCGAGAGGCCCATGGCCATCATCAGCAACAGGCCGTCCTGCACCCAGAGCTCACCGATCGCACCGCCCAGGCCGATCGCCAGGGCGGCCATCTCCCAACCGTCACGGGGCACCGCATCGTTCTGCACCCGGCCCACCTCGTGCCAGAAGAGCAGGTTGCGGTGATCGAGGGCCAGCTGATCCCACTGATCGAGATCCACCTGGATCTCCACCTCATCGCGACCAATCTCTTCGATCGAGATCAAGGCAGGATCGGCAGAGGCGGCGGCTTCCACAAACACCCAGCTCTGCATCTCCGGAGGGAGGAGCCCCTTCAGGCGCTGGAGTTCGCTCATGAAACCGGCGGACATCGTTTCGATCCTGCATATTAGCGAGATCGGCCGCCAGCGAAGGGCAGCAGAACCATCGGGGTGCGTGAGAGGCTAAGCCCGTTTGGCCCCTCACCCATCCCATGCCCCGACGGTCGGATCTGCGTCGCATCCTGCTGCTGGGTTCAGGGCCGATCGTGATCGGCCAGGCCTGCGAATTCGATTATTCCGGCACCCAGGCCTGCAAGGCACTGCGGGATGAGGGTTTCGAGGTGGTGTTGGTGAACTCCAACCCGGCTTCGATCATGACCGATCCGGAGATGGCGGATCGCACCTACATCGAACCGCTCACCCCCGACGTGGTGCGGCAGGTGATCGAACTGGAGCGCCCCGATGCCCTGCTGCCCACCATGGGCGGCCAGACCGCCCTGAACCTGGCGGTGGCCCTGGCCGAAGACGGCACCCTTGAGCGCTTCGGTGTCGAGCTGATCGGCGCCAACCTGCAGGCGATCCAGAAGGCGGAAGACCGGCGCCTGTTCAAGGAGGCGATGGAGCGCATCGGCGTGGCGGTGTGTCCGTCCGGCATCGCCTCCTCGCTGGAGGAAGCCGAGCGGGTGGGCGAAGAGATCGGCACCTACCCCCGCATCATCCGGCCGGCCTTCACCCTCGGCGGCTCCGGTGGCGGCATCGCCTACA
>FUWD012816159.1_pt1 | contig 21642 bp, 19 predicted proteins | sample 1063281 | NCBI WGS metagenome assembly FUWD01 (sample SAMEA79048168, study PRJEB19326) | metagenome | biome: marine | reverse complement strand
AGGTGAACGAATCGTAGTTGTCAATGACAAGGATCATGCAGAACAGTGCTTATGATGTTAAACGGATACTGAATGGAGACCCGTCGCTGAGGCGGCGGAACGGAACATGGCCTCATACTCGGGGCCTGCCGCAACTGCCCGGCGCGCCATGGCCGTTCTGGCTGTCTCGAAGGCCCGATCGACCTCATGGGGGATGAATCCGCCGCTTCCGCCCCACGAGAAGGATGGGATCTCCTTCGGGGGAAAGCCGGCGCCGAAGATGTTGCAGCCATAACCCGCAACGGTCCCCGTGTTGAAGAGGGTACCGATTGACGAGCGGCAGTGCTCTGCCATCAAGAGGCCGAGAAACCGGAGCCCGGTCGACTCTTCCCGCCCGCCGCAGAGGATCCGGACAGAGCTATAGTTGTTTTTAAGGTCCGAGGTAATCGTACCGGCCCCGAGGTTGCACCAGGAGGAAATGTAGGAGTGGCCGAGGAACCCGTCATGCTGCTTGTTGGCGAACGGCTCGATAATGGAGTCCTCGACCTCGCCGCCGACTTTCGATTCGGTGCCAATGGAGACGTTGCTGTATACCCTCGCGGCAGCCTTCACCCGACATCCGGCACCGGCGTATACGTTCAGACTAACGAGCGCCAGCGGCTCCACGACGGCGCCCGGCCCTATGGCCACAAACCCTCCGTCGGCATCAAGCACTGCGCCAGCTCTGACAACTGCCCCCGGGGCGACCCAGGTTGCAGAAGAATCCGTAATGACTGCAGAAGGATGCACCTCGCCTTCCAGGCGGCCAAGCGGCAGTGACTCGGCATCACGGAGCAGTTCGGCCGGGTGCAACGCGACCGGATCCCAGAGGTTCGAGAGAAGTCTGAACCCTCCTGCCCGCTCAACCCTCAGCCCCTCAACCAGCCGGTTGGTGTCGATAAGGTCCGGGAGGGATCCATCAGTTTCCATGATGAGGCCCGGCCTGATGCGGGCAAAAAGCAGCTCGTCGTCCTGCATCGAGGCGGTTCCGGGGGTGAATGCACCTGCTTCAATGAGGGTGCCGGTCACAGCGTCACAGACGAGTCTGCCGTTGACAAGGAGGATGTCGTCCTCCATGAGGAGATTCACCGGGGCTGAAGGATACGCCATGGCGTACCATGGAGCCAGTCGGCGGCGCATATGGAAGGTGAAAGAGATCCCGGGAGCGTAATGTTCAAATTTTTCGCGCAGGGTTCGAAAGCCTGTCGTAAGGCCGTAAACAGGCTTGAGCCCGGCAAGGGGCATCAGCCGTTCGGCCAGCGCATCTTCAAATACTAGGACCTGCATGATAGCTCGATCGATACTGTTGGCTTCACCGGACTCTCCTCATCATTCACCCATGCCTCCCTGGAGCAAGCATCTCCAGACCTTCGGGAACCACTGCAACCGTAATCTTTCCGTCGATGCCTTCGTATACCTCGCCATCCATGTGCATCACGTCAGGTCCGTCGAGAGACACGTCAATACGCTCTGCCTGGTAACTGCGGACACGATGGTCCTGTGACTGGACGCCGCGGAGATACTGCAGAACGAGACCGGGGATTTCCCATTTCGGGACAGCCCGGAGGATGCAGACATCAAGAAGACCGTCCCGAAGATCCGCTGCGGGGGCGATCTGGAACTTCCCTCCCTCTACTTTCCCGTTGCCGACCGAGAAGGCGAACACCCGCTCGTCAAGCACCACCAGACGGTCCGGAAGTGTAATTTCAATATGCATTTTTACCGGCGCATAACCTATAAGCACCCGAAAAAGCGCATAGGCATACGCCAGCTCACCCTTCAGCCAGGGAGCCCTCTTGACGGCACTGGCAATCCGGCCGGTGAAGCCGATGCCGAGAGAGTTTAGAAAATGACGCATCTCCCCCCCGCTGAACTCGACCCTGCCGACATCCACCCGGGTGCGCACAGCACCGAACTGTGACTCGGGACTTCGATCCCCGGCCACATCGGGGCCGAACGTCTTGAGGAAATCGTTGGCCGATCCGAAGGGCAGCACCCCGACCGCTGAGCCGGTGCCCATAACGGCGTTCAGAACCTCGTGAAGCGTACCGTCGCCACCGCAGGAAATGACAGCACGACCGCCACTTGCCGCTTCTGCTGCAAGCTCGGCCGCGTGGCCCGCACAGGCCGTCGACAATACTTCCGTATCGGCCCGTCCGCCTACCGCCCGGCGGAGGTCCGAAACCCGACCGGCAGCCCGCCGCCTGCCGGCATGAGGATTGACAATGAAAGTGTAACCCGTCTCGAGGGACATGGGGAAAGGGGTTGCATGAAAAAAAGCGCCGTATTCCGGCGCACATAACGATTACGCAGAAACACTTACTCCAACGCCGTATTGATCATCAAATAACAGTATTTTTATCAGAAAACGTCAAAAAAAGTTGTATATCATCTCAAAAAAGACCAATATTACACCAAGCAACCCGCAGTAACGTGGGAAGTATTTTACCCCTCAAGGCAGTACCATGACCGCAGGCGACGAAAAAACAACAAGACGACAGCACTGGGAGAGCCGCCACCGAGAGGAAGGGTACGTCAAGAAAATCCGCCGGGTGAAGGGCAGTGTCCTGCACACATGGGTTGAGGCAGAAGGCGATATCGCGCTGAACACCATGGACAACCGGATGCTTGAGGAAGCTGTTGAGGAGTGCGGCCTTGAAAACAGTCCAATCAGCCTGATCTGGGATCTCAGCCATGTCGGATCCATCACCCTCAACTACAAGCAGTCGATTGCCGACATCATTTTCAACTGGAGTCCCGGTTTCAGCCGCATCGTATTCTTCAACATTCCCGAAGCCGTCCGGATCATCGTGGAGTCGTTTGCGGCCGTAGTACCCGAAGGAATTTCCGTCATGACGGCCGGCAGTTACCTGGAGGCCGAAGCAAAAGCCACAGCAAAGGAACCCGAAAAGAACGGAGCGGAACCGACTGAAATCCACACCCGGACCAAAAACGAATTTCTTGCAGCGATTGCAAGAATATCATGGATGAATATGCTTGATCAGCATATCCCCATACCTCAACCCGACAACCGGTTCCATTCATTTTTCAAGGCGGTGGAGGCAATGCAGTCGGACCTTCGAGCCAAGGAAAATGAAAAGGAGATGGAACTGAATCAACTTAAACAAGACCTGGAACAACGACTCACACACATGGTTATCAAAATGAATGCACAGACGGAACTGAACAGGAAGTCCAGCCGGGATTTCGAAAAGGAGATTGCCGAGCTGAAGTCGAGGATTGCGACCCAGGACATGGAGCTGACCAGGGTGTCGACGGCAATAGCCGAAAAGACCTCTTCACTGCGCAATCTTCTCGACCAGATTTATGCGCTGGACATCGACCCGACGCAGAAACGGCAGATGACGGACTCATGCCTGAGCCTGATTGAAACCGAGACCATTGAGAAGCGCCTGAACATCGAGCTCACCGAAGCCGATTCAGTGTTCCTCTCGAAGCTGCAGAAAAAGCACGCGAACCTGAACCAGCGAGAACTGCGCATCAGCCTGCTCGTGAAGCTGAACTACGATACGCGCGAAATCGCCCGTTCGGTCGGCATCTCGACCAGAGGAATGGAGAGCATCCGCTACCGTATGCACAAGAAACTCGGCCTCGGCAAACATCAGTCGATCAAAACCTACCTGTCAGACCTCGCCATCACCATGTAAGGGAGTCAGGAAGAGAAAAAAAGAGTACCGCGGGCCTTCTTTCCAGACGTACGGCAGGTTTCTGCCGGAAAGAAGGCCCGCGGCATAGCCGCACCTTCAGGCGATGCAGAGGCTTTTGACGTTGACGAATTCCCTGATGCCATAGCGGGCAAGTTCGCGCCCGTACCCCGACTGCTTCACGCCGCCGAATGGAAGGCGGGGATCGGACTTCACCATCCCGTTGATGAAACAATTACCCGTATCCAGGCGTGCAGCTATAGCCGTGGCCCGTTCGATGTTCCGGGAGAAGACCGCAGAGCCCAGACCGAAGGGTGTATCATTGGCAATATGCACAGCCTCGTCGTCGTCGCTGGCCTCGATGAGGGTTGCAACCGGCCCGAACAGCTCCTCGCTGTAGCAGGCCATGCCGGCCTTGACGCCTGAAAGCACCGTGGGAGGATAATAGTAGCCTGTCCGATCGGGGACGGAACCCCCACAAAGCAGTTTTGCTCCTCCCTCAACACTCCTCACCACCTGAAGGTGCAGCTGATCGCGCAGATCCAGACGGGCAATCGGCCCCACTTCGACTGCAGGATCAAAGGGATCACCCATCACAGCCGAACGCATCCGCCCAAGAAGCTGATCCTCGAACGCTCCCATTACCGAAGCATGCACGATGAAACGTTTTGCGGCAATGCAGCTCTGACCGCTGTTGAGCAAGCGGGCCGCGGCGCAGTGGTTGACGGCCGCACTGACATCGGCATCGTCGAGCACGATGTAGGGATCGCTTCCGCCAAGCTCCAGCACGCTCCGTTTCAGTGCATGGCCTGCTTTGGTGGCAACGGCGCGCCCCGCACCCGTGCTGCCGGTCACCGAAACTGCGCTCACCGCCGGATGATCGATGATGAAACCCGTCAGTCGGTCGACATCCTCGAGGTCGATATGTACCGCGCGGTAGAGATGCTCGGGGAAACCAGCCCTCCGGAACAATGACTCCATGGCGACCGAAGAGCCGGTCACGTTGGGAGCATGCTTGACGAGAATGCCGTTGCCCGCCATGATGGCCGGCACCGCAAACCGGAACACCTGCCAGAAGGGAAAGTTCCAGGGCATGACACCGAGCACCAGACCGATGGGATCAAACCGCACGATGCCCCGCATGCCGTCAAGATCGCTCTCTTCCGGCTGCAGGAACCGTTCGGCATGCTCGGCATAGTAGCTGCAGACCAGTGCCGACTTCTTCACTTCGGCCACAGCCTGAGAAAGGGGCTTGCCCATCTCCCGGCTGATCATCTCCGCATGCTGTTCCTTTTCAGCTTCAAGCAGTGCGGCAAGACGGTACATGGCTGCCCTGCGCTCCAGAGGCGCCACAGTCCGCCACTTGCGGTAATCGATATCGGCAAGTGCGATGAGGGCCGAGAGTTCCCGGGCATCCATTACGGGATAGGATGCAAGCTGTTCTTCCGTAGCGGGATTGATGGTGGTGATCATGGGTAGCTGTCGATTCAAGGGCTCAAAAAACTGGTTGAACTGTAAAGGTAAGGATTTCAGCGGTATCGGGAAACCCTTGAGAGCCCCTCTCTTCACTCCCCTTCTTCAAGGCCTTCATAAAGGGCGAGGTAGCTTTCGTATCGGGAGAGGTGCAGGAGCCCCGCCATAGCGGCACTGCGAACCGCGCATCCCGGCTCGACGGTGTGGGAGCAGGAGGAAAAGGCGCAGGATGGCATGAGCGGAAGGAACTCCCGGAATAAGAACCGGAGGTTTTCCCGGCTGATGCCCGACAGACTGAACTCCCTGATGCCAGGCGTATCGATGACGTGACCTCCTCCGGGGATGCGCAGCATCACTGAGCGGCTGGTGGTGTGCACCCCCTTGCCGGTCCTGATGCTGGTGCGCGAGGTGGTGAGCAGCTGCTGGCCGAGGATGCGGTTTATGAGGCTCGACTTCCCTACTCCGGAATGGCCGCTGAACGCCGAGACCCTGCCCTCGAGGGCGGCGAGGAACCGGTCCATGCCGGCGCCCTTCTTCGCACTCAGATGCAGAACCCGGAACCCGAGATCCCGGTATAGCTCCATGTTTCGGACGGCATCGCCCATCGGATCAAGGTCGGCCTTGTTGACGACAATCAGCGGCTCGAGCTGTTCGGACTCTGCAAATGCAAGATAGCGGTCGATGAGCCGGAGATTCGGCGGCGGATCAAAGGAGGAGGATACAACCACGAGCTGATCAATGTTGGCCGCAATGACCTGCACCTTCTCCTTGCTCCGGTTCCTCCTGATATCCCGCTTCCTGCAGAGGGCACTGTGACGCCGGAGTACCATGACGATGACGGCCTCCGGCACTTCGCCCTCTCCCGGAGAGAGCCGGAGCAGCACCATGTCGCCGACGGCGACAAGGGAGGTTCCTTCGTTTTCGGTTTTCGTCAGGGGAATGGTGCGGCAGCGGTAGAGGGTCCCGTCCGGCGCTTCGGCCATATAGAAGGCGCCTGCCGCTTCGACGACCATGCAGGCCGGGAGTGCTGCCGAAAGGGTACCGCCGGTCTCTTCAGGGTTCATCTCGCTGTTGCGTTGTATCGTTCAATATGGCATTCCATCCCGTATCCTCGCCCTATCCGATATCGGCAAGGGTCTGGCGACCGGCGAAGTGCTGCATATACCACCGCCGGATCGGCTCGTTTTCCTGCCGTTCAAGCCGGCTGTCCGCTTCGACAAGAGCGAAGGCCGCACTGCGGGCAGACTGCATGATATCAAAATCAAGGCTGAGGTCCGCAATCTTTAATCCACTGAGACTCCCCGACTGCTCTTTGCCGAGCACGTTGCCGGCACCGCGGATCCGTGCGTCCATTTCGGAAATAACAAACCCGTCGTTGGTCGACTCCATTGCCTGAAGCCGCTCCCGGGCATCCTCGGTGAGCTTCCGGTAAAGAAGGATGCAGTGTGAAGGATGTTCTCCACGCCCGACCCTGCCCCTGAGCTGATGGAGCTGGGCAAGCCCGAAGCGCTCAGCATGCTCGACCAGCATGACGGTCGCGTTCGGAACGTCGAGACCGACCTCGATGACCGTCGTGCCGACAAGGATATGAAGTTCCCCGGAACGGAATCGCTGCATGACCCCATCTTTCTCCTCGGGGCTCATCTGTCCGTGGATGAGGCCGAGCCTGAGATCCGGGAATACCGCGCCCGAAAGCTCCCCGAAACTCTCCACGGCAGCCTGCAGGTCGATTTTCTCCGACTCCTCCACAAGCGGGTAGACAATGTAGCCCTGACGGCCGGCCGCGATTTCCCGGCGGAGGAACTGGTGGGCCTTCGCCTGCTCGGAATCGGGGCGGACGATGGTCTTCACTGGCTGACGGCCGGCCGGCATCTGGCGGATCACCGACACGTCGAGATCACCGAAGACGCCCATGGTGAGGGTTCTCGGAATGGGTGTAGCCGTCATCAACAGGACATGGGGGTTCCGGGCCTTTTCCTGCAGGGCCTTGCGCTGGAGAACCCCGAACCGGTGCTGTTCATCGATGATGACAAGACCGAGCTCGCGGTATCGGACCGAATCTTCAATGAGCGCATGGGTCCCGACAGCAACATGCACCTCCCCTTCGCGGAGCCGCAGGAGCAGTTCCTCACGCAACCCTTTAGGCTGACGGCCGCTGAAAAGCGCAACCTCAAGGCCGAGCGGCTCGAAAAAACGCCGCATGCCGAGCCAGTGCTGCACTGCGAGAATCTCAGTCGGAGCCATAAAGACCGACTGAAGCCCGTTGTCGGCGGCCAGCGCCATGGCGAACATGGCAACGGCAGTCTTCCCGGAGCCCACGTCACCCTGCAGGAGGCGCTGCATTGGGCTTCCGCTCCGCAGGTCCCGGTAGATCTCCCGTATTGCTGCTTTCTGCGCATCGGTCAGTTCGTAGGGAAGGGATGCATAAAGCCGCGAGGTATGCTCCCCGGAGTGGGTGAATACAGGTGCCTGGCGGAGATGGCGGGCCGTATGGCGGCGGAGTGCGAAGAGCAGCTGCGCGTAGAAAAGTTCGGTCCATTTCATCCGACGCTTTGCCAGCTCGAGGCGCTCCGGAGAGGATGGGAAATGGATCTCCCGATACGCTTCGGAAAGCGGCATGAGTCCGTTCGAATCAAGCAGCGCCCGGCTGAGATTCTCCCTCGCGCCCGGTGGACGGAGCTCAAACGCCTGGGCTATGAGGGAGCGTAGCTGGCGGGACCCGAGCCCCGACAGCTTCATGGCCTCAGTGGTCGGATAGAGAGGAATGATACGGCCGGTATTATAGAGAGAAAAATCGCTCCCCCCCTCATCATGACGGTCGCTGCCGAGCCGGTCAAAGTCGGGATGCTGCATCTGCGGCTTCGCACCGAAATAACTGACCTTGCCATGCACCGCGAGCGCCGAGCCGGGGATAACGGCACGTGCAAAATAACGCACGCCCCTGAACCAGGTCAACTCCAGCGTCCCCGAACCATCGGAGAGGGTCGCCCGGAACCGGGAGCGCCCCCGCTGGCCTGTATCAACCGAGGCCGCAGTAATGGTTCCGACCACCGTGGCTGTCTCCCCCGCCCTGAGCGCCCTGACGGGCGTCATCGCCCGACGGTCAAGGTATCTCCGGGGAAACAGCTCGAACAGGTCCTCGAACGAGTTGAGACCCGCGTCCTGGAGGATTGCGACTTTTTTCGGACCCATCCCTTTCAGGGAAGAGAAGGGAGAACTTTCCGCCATGGCAATTTGGTTGGAACTGGAATGGAATTCTTGTATATTAGCACCCTTATTGTATAGTACAAACAAAGTCAACGACCGACATGAAATCTGATATCCATCCGAAGTACACTGAAGTCACCGTTGTGTGCGCCAACTGCGGCAACTCGTTCGAGACCCGCTCCACCCGGCCATCCATCAAGGTCGACATCTGCAGCAACTGCCACCCGTTCTACACCGGCAAGCAGACCCTCGTCGACACCGCCGGACGCGTCGACCGCTTCAACAAGCGTTTCGCCAAATCAACAGCAGCCCAGGCACAGGCAAAATAATCGGGTCCCGGCTATTGAGCAAACCCGCACCAACTCATCCCAGCAGCCATGAGCGTCAAAGAGGTAAGCCAGAAGAGCGAGCAGAAAATGAAAAAGACCATCGAGGCGTTTCAGCATGAAATCGCTTCGATCCGGACCGGAAAGGCCACAACAGCCCTGCTCGACAGGGTGAAGGTGGAAGCCTACGGCCAGACAATGCCGCTCCGTCAGGTCGGAAACATCGGAGTGTCCGATATCCACACCCTCCTTGTGCAGGTCTGGGACAAATCGATGGTTTCTGCCGCAGAAAAAGCAATCCGCGACGCCAACCTCGGCCTGAACCCCGCCGCTGAAGGGCAGAGCATCAGGGTATCAATTCCCCCGCTCACCGAAGAGCGCCGCAAAGAGTTCGTCAAGCTCACAAGGAAGTTCGGCGAGGATTCGAAAGTCTCCCTGCGCAACCATCGCCGCGACATGATCCAGGAGATCGAAAAGCTCGAAAAAGAGAAGGCCATCAGTGAAGATGACCGCAACCGCGGGAAGAAAGAAGCCGATGATCTTCTGCACCGCTTCGAGAAACAGATCAGCGAACTGATTGCACAGAAAGAAAAGGAGATCATGGAGGTCTGAGACCTCCACTCCCCCCTCCCCGTCAGAACTCCAGCTCCGCCCCCACTCCGGCCGATGAGGCCCGGTATCGGTAGAGTGCGTCATTCGAATCATTCCAGTTCACATACCACCCCGCAGAAAGCTTTAAAAGCGTACCCTGCCTGTTGAGGCGGAGGGTCTTCTCAGCCCCCATAGACACCTCCAGGCATGCATCCTCACGCAGGTCCGCAAGCGGAGCACCCGCTGCATCCAGCACAGCCCGATCATAAGATTTCCATTTCGCAGCGCAACCGATGCGCAGCATCACTCCGCCCGACAACAGTTGCGAAACCATGGCGTCCGCCTCCAGACTTTCGTAGCTGTAGGGATCATCATAAAGATCCTCGATCATGTAGCCATCCTCGGCAATACCTGCAGCAACAAGTGCATCACCGCCGAAATTGAGCCGATCAACCAGCCTCAGCCGAAGACCGGTCGCTTCAGCCAACGGCAGAGACACGCGTATGAAGGTCCGGAGCTGACATGCTTCGGGGCCCTCTCTGCCCAGATAGTCCTTTGCACCCGCCTCAGCACTCAATCCGAGAGAAGCCCCGCCCTGAAAACGGTGCTCTAAACCAAAGAAAGCAAGCGATTCCCTATTATCAAGATCGCTGATCATCCGGTAGTCCCTCGTTTGGCGGCTGAGGCCGCCCCGGGCCGTCCAGTCAAGGGAGAGCGGAAACTGCATGTCACAATAAAGACCACTCCCCGTATAATCATACATGTCCGTCGAACCGCCGGCTTCCCGAACAGCGAGATTCATGCCGCCACGAACCCGGATGGCGGACGTCGGAGAATAGTAGAGGGTAGCACCGGCTTTGTGGACGGCATAGGAGCTTTCGCTGTGACGGGAAAAGTCCACCATCGTGCCATCGTAGAAAAGCTCACTCTCCCAACCCGGCCACTTCCAGTGCGGAGCGATGCCGGCCGAGAATGTCTGGACCATATCATCTTCACCGCCAGCGGTGTGGGATATGTTTTCTTCAACACTACTTGAAACGGATGCGGAAACATCCCACCGGTCAAGAGCGAAAACACCTGAAGGACAAAGCGCAAGAAACAGCAGGGCTGCTGTTGCCGAAAGGGGGTAGATGATCATCACCGGGTCATTTTCTGCTGCCGCCGCCGCTTCCGGCCGGCCGACCGGACGAAGGAGCCGTCCTCATCGCGTTGCCCTGGCGCTCAATGCTGCGGCCATCCCCCTGCAGGCCCCCTTCCCGAAACCGCCAGTCTCCGGGTCCGCTGCCATCCCCGTCACGACCGTCGGGAATGCCATCTCCGTCGCTGTCCCTGATGAGGTCGTTGATACCGTCCCCGTCCTCGTCCTTGAAGCGCAGGCGCCCCTCATGACGGACACCACCCCCGCTGCTTTCAGCGAGCAATGGAGGTACAGCCACGGCGGAACCGGAGGGAGAGGCACCCGGGAGCAGAAGCAGCAAGCAGAGAGCCGGAATGAAAATCAGAAGATGTTTTGTCGGTGCGTTCATGGTGGCAGAGTCATCTGCAATGGAATAAAAACCGGAGCAGCAGGGTTGCTGCCGCTCCGGATGGATGGTTCAGCGAAGCCTGCCGGTACCGTCACACTCTGCCGTCGGGGTTCCGGTGGGAACAGCCACATAATCCGGATCCTGACCGTTCGGGATGCCGTCGCCGTCGGCATCGGGAGCGTTGTCGTTATAGCCGTCAAGATCGGCATCGGTGAAGCCGATTCCGAGCACCTGCTTCAGGGGGTTCTCTCCGAACCACTGCTTTGCCTGCAGGCTTCCGGAGGGCAGGAATGCCGCAAGGGCAAGGGCAACGAGCGAAAAACGGATGATTTTGTTCATGGGAGCATATGTTTTTTGGTTCACGTGCAGGGAGAAGAAATCCCCCTGTCCGCCCATATTCCATCAATATCCGTGCCAGCGCCGTCATTCGCCGTCATTCGCCATCATTCGCCCGCAAAAGCACGCGGAATAAGGAGACCACACCAACCCCGAGCTGCTCTGTCCCCCGCCTGCAGCGACCATGCCGTCGCCCGTTCGACCGCATGGTCGAACCATGGTCTGAGTCAGCCGGGTTTCATACCGTACTTTTTCAGTTTATAGCGAAGGTGGCGTTCGCTTATTCCGAGCAGCTCCGCCGCCTTGGTCTGTACTTCGCCGCCATCCCTCAACGCCTCGCGGATGAGCGCACGCTCGAACGCCTCGACCCGCTGGGTGAACCCGCCATCAGCTGCGGAGGCGACATCAGCCTTCGGCTCATGGACCCTCATCGGCAACTCCTCCATGTATATGGTATCTCCACGGGAGAGCACGACAGCCTGCTGGATAACGTTTTCAAGTTCACGGACATTGCCCGGCCACGGGTATTTCATGAGCAGGTCCAGCGCCTCGCGCGATAACCCGCATAAAGGCTTGCTGTTTTCTGCCGAAAAGCGTTCGAGAAAAACATCTATGAGCGGACCGATATCTTCCCGCCGTTCCCTCAGCGGCGGGATCCTGACGGGAACCACATTCAGGCGGTAGTACAGGTCGCTGCGAAAGGTCCCGTCTGCAGCCATCGCCTCGAGATCGCGGTTGGTGGCTGCCACAATGCGCACGTCAGCCTTGCGGGACAACGAGCTGCCAACCCGCTCATAAGTCTTCTCCTGCAGCACCCGGAGCAGCTTTACCTGCAGCGGCTGGGGTATGTCGCCAACCTCGTCGATGAAAAGGGTCCCTCCCTCAGCAGCTTCGAACCGGCCTTTCCTCTGCCTGTCAGCACCGCTGAAAGCGCCTTTTTCATGGCCGAACAGTTCACTTTCGAGAAGGGTTTCGGGCAGAGCTGCGCAGTTGACGGCAATGAACGGTCCGTCTCTCCGCTCTCCCCCGTAGTGAAGAGCCCGGGCAACCAGCTCCTTGCCGGTTCCCGTTTCACCGGTAATGAGAACCGCGGCGCTGCTTGATGCCGCCCTTGAAGCAATACTCATCACCCGGTTCATGGCCGCCGACTGCGACACGATGCCCGCCATCCCCGTTCTTCCCGCCAGTTCACGCCGGAGCTGCCTGTTCTCGCTGGCAAGCTGCCTCCGCTCGAGCGTGTTGCGGATCATAACCATCAGCCGATGCAGGTCGACAGGCTTGGTGATGTAGTCGATCGCGCCGAGCTTCATTGCCTCCGTCGCCGATTCGACACTGCCGAATGCGGTCATGATGATGACCTGAATGTCGGGATTAAGCTGCTTCAGTCCGGCAAGCAGCTCCACACCGCTCATGCCCGGCATTCTGAAATCACTCAGCACAAGGTCCACCGCCTCTTCACCTGCAATGACCAGCGCCTTGTCCGGACGGTCCGCAGTCAGGACCCTGTAGCCCTGCTTCAGAAGAAATCCTGCAACGCTTTCAAGTTGCACCCGTTCGTCTTCAACGACAAGAATCGTATATCCCATGCTGTTCTCTCTATGCATTAAGGGTAGCAGTTTCAGGAAACTTCGGCCGAGAAAGGGGCCGTCGGAACGAGAATCCTGAACAGGGTTCCGCCCCCGGGGCGATCCTCCACCACGATCGTCCCTCCGTGTGACTGCACAATCTGGCTCGCGATGCTCAGCCCCATGCCGGTCCCTTCGTCCTTCGTCGTAAAGTAGAGGTTGAACATCTGTTTGCGCTCGTCCGGAGTTGTACCTTTGCCGGTATCGGCAACATCAATTACGGCCATCCCGGCATCTCTTGACACCGCAACCGACACAGCGCCATCGCGGGGTGTGGCCTCCACGGCGTTGCGGACGATGTTGAGCAGTACCTGCCGCATCTGCTCCCTGTCGATCATGGCAATGGTCCCCGGCTCGCCGTAAAGGTTGAAGGCAACCCCTTTGTCCGATGCCTCCCCCTCGAGCACCGCCCGATAGTCGGCAACAAATGCGGCCAGATCAGCCGGGACCAACTCAAGCGCAGGCGGTCGTGCGAAGCCAAGGAACCGTTGGATGATTGCGTTAAGGCGATGCACTTCGGACACAACCGTCCGGAGCAGGTGACGAAACTCCGCTTCGTCCTCCTTCGGGGTGAACTCAATGTCAAGGCGCTGGGCGATGAGACCGATGGCGTTCAGCGGATTACGGATTTCATGGGCGACCCCTGAAGCCAGCTCCCCCATCGCGGTAAGCTTCCCGTGGCGCTCAAGACGCTCCTGCATGGCATGGTGCTCCGTAAGGTCACGCAGCACAACAACAATGCCCTCTCCAACCGCAGAACCCTCTCCCCCGGAGAGTCTGCTGAAGCTTCCCTCAAGAACATGCTCACGCCCTCCGACCCGGTAGCGGAACTCCCGTTTCATCGAAAGAGACTCACCTGAAGCAGCCTCGGCAAAAAGCGATGCAAGCTCCAACGAGAGCAATGCGGCAGGTCTGCCCAGAACCTCATCCGCCCTAACCCCGAACAGACGCTCACCAGCAGCGTTCAGAAGGGTGAGGATCCCCGCACCGTCAACCGACAGCACCGCATCAGCCATGCTTGAGAGCATCGACGAGGAAAAAGTACTTACCCGTTGATAGGCCCCGGCGGCAAGGGCCCTGTCTCGCCTCGTGATCACCAGATTGAACAGGGCAAGTCCCCCGAAAAAGAGCAGCCCGAGCATCATGAAAAACCGGTTGCGGAGCTTGGCGAAGGCCGCGCTGAAATGGTCGGTTTTGAGCCCGACGCGAAGCAGGCCCACATTTTTGCCGTGATAATAGAAAGGGTTGACGACCTCGAACACCGTTCTTCCGTCAAATTCGGTCATACGAGTTGTCGGCTTCCGGGCCCTCAAGGCAAGAGCAAGCACCGGATCGGCAAGCAGCGGATCGGCGCCCGACACGTTTGGGGTCGCTGCCAGAATCGCTGTAGTATCCTGCCAGATGATGTAGTCGATACCCGCCTCGCCGGCACCGATTTTCCGTATCAGGCTCCCGGCCCCGATACTTCGGCGAAGCTCAAGCAACCCGGATGCATCGACATTACCGACAATGGCGCCGCCCCGGCTTCTGGCGATGGCGGCGATGAGCCGGGGACCCCGGTCCGATACACTCTCCCTGATGCCAAGCACGAGCGAGTCGACCCTGCCGGACAGAATCGGCTCCAGTTCCCGCTTCGGATCCCGGTGATGAAGCGAGGGCGCATGGTCTGGCGGGACGTTCCATGCAATGCGCCGGCCCGTACTGTCGAACACGTTGATCCGGTACATACCGCCGGTTCCTGCAATGTCGGCAAGGGTACGGGATGTGAGCGGTTTCAGGCGGTCAATCCGGTCAAGCAGCCTAAGCCTTCCGAGGAGGCTGCCGGTCAAAATCGTACGGTTCCCATTGTAGCCCTCAACGGCGTTTTCAGCACCGACCGTCAGTGCATGAATGAGGAGAGATGCCTCCTCCTGCATCATGTGCTCAATCTCGGCCCGCCGGTATCGGTATTCGAAAATGGTCGAGCCGAGAAAGACGATGATAAGAAAGGAAAAGATGCCCCCGAGATAGGCCGGATGGAGAAGGAGCAGGTGTTTCCTGGACGGATCTATCCGTCTCATGCAAGCCCCTGCCGGGTCCCCTCGAAGTATTCCCGCATAACCTGCCATGCGTCTTTACGCTTCAGCAGACCGTCCAACATGCCGAGCACCGTGGCGGCTCCGGCAGCAAAAAAGAGAGGACGGGCAGAGATGTTGTTGGTATAGTAGATGGCAGGAATTCCACGTTCTTTGGCAAAGCTGTCGAGCGAGGTGGTGCCGATGACAAGATCGGGAGCATATTCCTCCACCGCCTGCATGTCATCCTCAAGGAACTTCCGGTACCTGATTTCGGTGCCGAGCATCGAGAGCACCCTGTCGTCCTCCAAACAGAGCGGAGTTTTGGCGATGGAGGTCGAAGCGTAGGGAACCTCAAGCCCCGCCTCAAGCAGCAGGCGCACGACCGGAAGCTCATTACCCTCGTATCCGGCAACGATTACCCTCCCCTCAAGTGCCTTGAAGCGCTCCATCACCTCACGAACCTTAGCCGCCTCCTCCTCTGCAACGGCGGCAACGGTTTCGGGGTCGAGACCGAGGGCAAGCCCGATGCGGGTAATCCATCCCGCTGTAGCATTGGCACCGATCGGGTTTCCCTCGACAATCTTGCCGCCATTCGAACGGGTGAGGGCTGCCGTCTTTTCATAAAACGGATGAAGCACGGCAAAAACCTCGGCCTGGCCCGCCTCCCGGTAATCCTCAATCGACGTGCCCGGCAGGGTGACGACGGAACTGACCCCGATCTTCTGCAGGATGCTTCCGACCGTCATGGCGTCAAGCGGGAATATTTCACCGATGAGGGCGACGGAACGGGGTTTCTTAGGGGCCTTGAAATCACCGAACCGCTCAAGCAGGGTTGCAACCGTCACGTCCTTCGCTTCGGGATGGGTACGGATCTGGAAGGCCGGCAGCCGCACAAGCACCACCTCTGCGTTGCCCGCCCGACGCGGCAGCAGCTCCTCGGCGATGCCGGCCGTTTCTGCAACGCAGGTGCTGACCACAGGGATCAGCCGGACCGAAGGGTCCAGGGCGATCTCCTCGACCGTTCTGCGCAGGTCATCAATCATCGTGCCGCCGGAAATCTCTGCATTCATCAGCCCGGGGGAGATTATGGACTTGCGGGCCGCGTAAAACTGCGACACGAAGGTCAGTCCGTACAAACACCCCTGGTCGGCAGCAAGACAGACCTGGGAACCATCGATCCTCGTCAGGACCCTCAGCCCCCCGAATGCGGGACACATCGACTGCGGATGCAGTGCCTTACAGCTCTTTTTCTCCATGGGAGACAACCCGTTTAATGACCTTTTGTATATATGCTCCACCGGCAATCCGCTGCGGCAAGCCGCGCATTGCTTCGACCGCTTCACTCCGGAACCGGTAACGGCCGGTCCGGAGACGCCAGTAGTCACGACCGTCCTGGCGTGCAGGCCACACCACCGCCTTGACACCCGCCGAATCAAACCGGACCTGCTCCCTTTCGGCGGTCATTCGCCGCGTGAAGGTGGCCAGTACAATGGTGAACTCCCCCTCATCAAGCAGTACTTCATCCGGAACGACTGCGGAAACCGGAGCCGGCTGCGGCACGGGCAGCTGTTGCTCCTGAGGAGGGAACACGCCCGCCGGCAGACGGGGCAGGTCCGGAACCATGGCGGAACGGACTGTGAAAAAACCCGCCGCAAAACAGACCAGAGCGAGAGCGGCGACACCGGCAAGGGAAGCAAAACGCCTCTGCTTCAACGGGGTAGCCATCCCGATGGAAGGCAGATCCTGATAGTCACTGTTGATGATTTGAAGAAGGCCGGGCTCAAGACGGAAGACAGCGTGCCCATGAGCCTCTGCCGTAAAGCGGCCGAACCCCGGAAGGATGATGGCTTCATTGCGGTCAAGCGCCCCCGAAAATGCCTTATGCATCGCCCTCGACGTCCGCTTCAGATTGCTCTCGTCCATCTGCAGACGGGTCCGGAGCAGGTCCCGGGTCTGATCGCGACCGGCCCGGCGGCTGTGAAGAACGGCGTTCGAGGGTGCGGTGTAGACCCATCCGCTCTCTGAAGCCTCCCTGAGCGGAGGAGAGTAGCTGATCCTGAAGGAGCCGAGTCCCCTGATGGCCACCGAGCCACGCTCAAGAAGCTCGGCCGACATCGCCGCGGAAAAACGGGCGAGGAGGCTTCCTGCAGCGCCCTCGTCAAGGGCGAGAAGGCCGGCGATGCGCTCTATGCAGTCAGTTGCAGCCATAGGGAAAATGGGGTGATTGCCGTAAATGAAACCCAATATAACACATACCCGTTTGACATCCACTCCGGCCAGAAGACTGAAGATTCCTGCCACGATGAGAGAGCCCGCCACTGCACTCAAGTCTGGAGCTGATGGTGCCCCCGACCCTCTGGCGCAGCCTACCAACCTATATACTTGGCCTCAGGAGAAAAAACAACGACATTCGCACTGCTCGGCATTGCCCGACAAACATGCACATGCACCGGTTGGTGCTCTATCCTCAAAAAGGTCCGAATGATATGGTCCGGGGGATCTGGTCCCGGCAACAGCCTCAAAGGCGTATCCGGCAGAATTCATCGTAATGCCCCCCCGCAGACACAGCAAATCCTTCCGAAGGCATGGCAGGCAGGAAAAGAGCGCGCACGATGCATTTTTTTTCCTTACTTACCTGTACAGCGATTTTCAGAACCCATCCACCCCGGGGAATCAATGGCGGAAACAACACTTTCAGTCAGCGAACTGACCAAGCGGATCAAAGGCGAACTCGAATCCATATTCCCGGCCGTAAGGGTCAAGGGGGAGGTCTCCAACTGCAAGAAGCACAGTTCGGGGCACATCTATTTCACCCTCAAGGACGAAGGGGCCCAGATTCCCGCCGTCATCTGGAAACATACCGCTGCCCGCATACAGACCACGATAGAGGATGGAATGAGCGTCATTGCCGAAGGCCGGCTTGAGCTTTACCCTCCGGCAGGCCGCTACCAGCTCATCTGTTCTTCACTCACCGAGGAGGGCGAGGGAGCCCTGCAGCTGGCATTTGCAGCACTCCTCCGGAAACTCGCCGGGCTCGGGTGGTTCAGTGATGAAATCAAGAAGATGCCCCCCCGTTTTCCCGAGACCATCGGCCTCATCACCTCGCCGACCGGCGCCGTGATTGAAGACATGCAGAACGTGCTCTCACGCCGGTACCCTTCGGCAAAACTCCGTCTCTACCCGGTCAAGGTGCAGGGACGGGAGGCCGCCCTGTCGGTCCGGGAAGCCATCGGATGGTTCAATAGAGAGACCCGGAACCGGCCCGATGTCATCATCATCGCCCGGGGCGGGGGATCCATGGAGGACCTGCAGGCGTTCAACGAGGAGAGCGTGGCCGAAGCAATCCACTGCTCCGCCATCCCGGTCATCAGCGCCATCGGCCATGAAACCGACATCACCATCGCCGACATGGTGGCCGACCTGCGAGCCGGCACCCCTTCGATCGCTGCGGAACTGGCCGTCCCCGACAGCCTTGAACTGCTGCGCCATATTGCATCGCATTCAGCCACCCAGGCAGGCCTGGTCATGGCCAAAGTCCAGGGGGCGGAACGGGAGGTCGACTCCATCCGCGGCAGCTACGCGTTCAACCGCCCGCTGAGCATGCTGCAGCAGTTTGAAGAACGGGTAGAAGGAATGCGCGAACGGATGGCAAGGAGCCTGCAGGGCACCTACCGCGATACCCTGCAGCGCAACGAGGCAGCCATCTGCCACCTCAACCTGCTTGATTACCGCAAAACCCTAAAGCGTGGCTATGCCCTTGTACAGAAAGAGGGAAAAGTGGTTACGGACGGCCATTCGCTCAAAGAGGGCGAGGCCGTGGAGATATGGTTCCATGACGGTACGATTCCGGCATCGCTTACCGGAAAGCTGCGCTCACGCCCTTGAGCCGCGGCGAAGGATGCTCCGCACAAGCTCCAGATCTTCCAGAGTGTTCACTCCGGGGTTGTCGACGGTTGTGTTTACGCAACGGATCCGGAACCCGTTTTCCAGCAGACGCAGCTGCTCCAGCGACTCGGCCGCCTCGAGCATCGACACCGGCATCGCAGCAAAGCGCTGAAGGACATCGGCCTTGAATGCATACAGCCCCACATGACGGTAGAACCTCAAGGAAGAGGAACTGTTCCGGACATACGGGATAGGGCTCCGGGAGAAGTACAGCGCGTGGCCTTCACTATCCATCACCACCTTCACAACATGCGGGTCATCAATCTGGGCCCGGTCATCGGGGCCGAGCGCGAACACCAGCGTGGTGCAGTCAGGAAGGACGGAGCCCATGGGAGCATCGAAAAACGGCTGAAGGGCGAGGTCGATGTTCTCCGGGCTGATAAGCGGCTCATCACCCTGAAGGTTCAGGAAGACATCGGCCTGAATGCTGCGGGCCGCCTCGGCGATCCGCTCGGTGCCGCAGGAGGCCGTTGGCGATGTCAGCACCACTTCGGCTCCGAGGGGCTCAAGCACCGCAGCGATTTCAGGGCTGTCGGCAGCCACGACCACCCGTGAGGCGAGGCGTGAGCGGAGGGCCTGTCTCCAGGTACGCACGATGAGCGGCTCACCTTCAAGGTCGGCGAGCATTTTGCGGGAAAGACGGCTGGAATCGAGGCGGGCGGGAATGAGGATGACGGCGTTCATAGTCCGGGGATGGAGGAGTTTCGAAGGATGCTGCGGGCCTCTTCTGCCGAGAGCCCTTCAAGCATCACGCTTTTCGTTCGGGACGTAGCTCCGGAAACAATCGATACCCGGCAGTCGGGTATGGAGAATAGTTTCGAGAAAAGGCGGCAGCACTCGCGGTTGGCAGCGTCATCGACAGGGGCTGCTTTCAGGGTAACCTTCAGGGCGTTGCCATATGGACCGGAAACAGCGGTCTTCGAGGAACGGGGCTGCACCCGCACGCCGAAGACCGCATTGCCCTTCTTTTCATGGAACTCGACCACAGCCGTCCTATCCGATCACCTTCGGGACCTTGAAGAACCGGTCCTGACGATCGGGCGCGTTCTGCAGCGCTTCGGCGTTCGATATTGAGGGCCGCTCCACATCGTCGCGCAGTACGTTCTTCTGGTCATGGATATTGCTGAGCGGCAGCACACCTTCGGTGTCGAGTTCGCCGAGCTTCTCGACATAGTGAAGGATGCTGTTGAGCTCGTCCGTCATTCTTGAAGCCTCCTCATCAGTGAAGCTGAGGCGTGCAAGTTCAGCAATGTAATCGACGTCTTTTCTGTTAACCGACATAATTAAAAGGGTATAGTCTCGTTCGTAATAAATAAAAAAACTTCCCGCCGGTCCTACAGCCGGCAGATATCCAGCTTCTTTTCATCCATCCGGTTCCTCGGACGCGATTCTATCGGCATCCAGTCGCGCACTTCCTCACCGAGATAGAGCTGACGGGGACGGGCAATCTTCTGGTCGCTGTCCTGGACGTGCTCGGTCCACTGCGACAGCCAACCGGGAATCCTGCCGATGGCAAAGAGTACGGGGAACATGTCGAGCGGGAAACCCATCGCCTTGTATATCAGGCCGGAATAGAAATCCACGTTCGGATAGAGCTTGCGTGCAATGAAGTAGTCATCCTCGAGTGCAATCCGCTCAAGCTCGAGCGCGATGTCGAGCAGCGGGCTGCGGCCGGTCTCCTCGAATACCTCGAAGGCAATCTTCTTGATGATTTTCGCCCTTGGGTCGTAGTTCTTGTAAACGCGGTGACCGAACCCCATCAGCCGTCCGGAACCCGCCTTCACCGACTTGATGAACTCAGGCACCTTATCGATGGAACCGATCTCCATCAGCATACGGATAACCGCCTCATTGGCGCCACCGTGCTTGGGGCCGTACAGGGCGGCGCACCCGGCGGCAACGGCTGTGTAGGGATCGACGCCGGAGCTGCCGACGGCCCGCACCGCATTGGTCGAGCAGTTCTGTTCATGGTCGGCATGGAGGATGAAGAGCACGTCGAGCGCACGCTCAAGCACCGGATTCGGTCTGTAGTTATGCTCCGTCATCTTGAACATCATAGAGAGGAAGTTCCCGGGGTAGCTCAAGTCGTTGTCCGGCAGAACATAGGGGAAGCCCATGCTGTGGCGGAAGCTCATGGCTGCAAGCGTCGGAATCTTGCCGATAAGACGCCGCACCTGAAGCTTGCGGGAGTCCTCATTCATGATATTCTTGGCGTCCGGGTAGAATGTGGATAGCGCACCCACGGTACCGACCATGATACCCATCGGATGTGCATCGTAGCGGAACCCGTCCATGAACTTCACGATGTTGGCGTGGGTCATGGTGTGATGGTGGATATTGTAGGACCAGACAGCCAGGCGCTCCTTGTCCGGCAGCTCCCCCTTGATGAGAAGATAGGCCGTTTCGAGGAACGTGCTGTGCTGGGCAAGCTGCTCGATCGGATACCCCCGGTATCGGAGGATGCCGCGATCGCCGTCGATGTAGGTGATGGCACTTTTGCAGGACGCGGTGTTCAGGAATCCGGGATCGTAGCCGAGAAGGCCGAAATCATCATCAGATAGCTTGATCTGACGGAAATCCATCGTCTTGAATGCACCGTTTTCCACCGGGATGTCATAGGTTTTTCCCGTACGGTTGTCGGTTACTGTCAGCGAGCCCGAAGGGTTTACAGTGGTCATTGCGTGATTGGTTACGTCCTTGAAAGTAGCCGGAGGAGGCCGTCCCCGGGCGGTTAATATACTCAGAAAAAAAAGGAAATACTTTTTGGATTTCAGAGGGCCACTGCCTACATTTACAACTCTTTCACGGAGCTGTAGCTCAGTCTGGTTAGAGCGCCTGCCTGTCACGCAGGAGGTCGCGGGTTCGAGCCCCGT
>FUWD012859128.1_pt1 | contig 21646 bp, 16 predicted proteins | sample 1063281 | NCBI WGS metagenome assembly FUWD01 (sample SAMEA79048168, study PRJEB19326) | metagenome | biome: marine | reverse complement strand
CGGAAAAAAAGGAGTATACTCCGATCACATAGTTCTTTGGAGTCGAGTCTGTTCAAAATCCCATGTCGACCGGAGGCCACCTGCTTCCGACCGGTAATCGGGTTCGTCGCGAGGTGAGATTTTGAATCGATTTTTCAGGCGGGTGCGGACTCTCGGATCCACGTCCGATGTGGAACGCGGGAGACTTACCTCCCGGGAAGAATGGGGGCTTCCCGGATGTGGGACCACGGGACGTCTGTCCCATGTCTCCCCTCCACCGTTCCGTCCGCCTGGATTTTCTCGGGCCCCGAACAACGACAGCGCTCCGGCCAAACGGCGCGAAATCGATTCGGGACATACCCGGAGTCCGGTCATCGAAAGATGGTCCGGACTTTTTTTATCCGTCCGTCATCCGACACGGACGACGCGATACTTCGGAAAAGAAAAAATCGGCGGACACGTCCGCCGATTTTTTTCGGGTCGCTCCGCCGACTCCCCGTCGATGCGGGCGACCGCGACGCCTTAACCGTTCTTCCCGCAGCACTTCTTGTACTTCTTCCCGCTCCCGCACGGGCAGAGGTCGTTGCGACCGACGACGGGTTCAGCATGGATCGGTTCCGATTTGACGGTCCCGTCCCTGCCGTCGGATGTTTCCGTCGCGCTAAACGACGCCGGCGTATCCGAGGCTCCGGACAGGATGATATTCCGCTTCTCCGGAACCGCGACCGGAGCGGCGGCGACGGGCTCCATCTTGAGGACGGTCAGGAGGTAGGTCTTGCGGACCGCGTCGAGAAGGCCGGTAAACAGGTTGAACGCCTCGCGTTTGTATTCGACGAGCGGATCGCGCTGGCCATATCCGCGCAGTCCGATGCCCTGTCTCATGTATTCGATCTCGTCGAGATGGTTCATCCACAGCTGGTCGAGTGCCTGGATATACAGGATCCGCTGGATACGGTTCCAGGTATCGCCCAAGATGGCGGACGACTTCGCGTCGAACACCTTTGTCCCTTCGGTCACGAGATAGTCCCGGATGACGGACCGCTTTTCTTCCTCGTCCATCGAACGGTCGTCGCGTATCCCTTCGAATTTCGCCGCTATCGCCTTCTCGTCGAGGACCGGAAAGAGTCCGTTCGCCTCGACGGCGATCTCCCCGACCGCCCATTCGGCCTCGTGTCCGGTGCAGTAGAACGAGATCATCTTGTCGAACTCTTCCGCAAGCAACGCCCGGCTCATGCCGCCCATGTCCTCCGCGGCGAGCGCCTCGCGGCGGCGGCGATAGACGACTTCGCGCTGACGATTCATCACGTCGTCGTATTCGAGGACATGCTTTCTGGTATCGAAATTGAACCCCTCTATCTTGGTCTGGGCACTCTCGATCATCTTGGAGATCGCCCCGCTCTCAATCGGCTCGTCGTCGGGAAGACCCATCGTGTTCATCATGTTCTTGAGCCGGTCGCCGGCGAACCGGCGCATAAGCTCGTCCTCGAGCGAGATGAAGAAGCGCGTCATGCCGGGATCGCCCTGCCGACCCGCGCGACCGCGGAGCTGATTGTCGATACGACGGGCCTCGTGCCGTTCGGTGCCGATGATGACGAGTCCGCCGAGTTCACGGACGCCCTCGCCGAGCTTGATGTCGGTCCCGCGGCCGGCCATGTTCGTCGCGATGGTCACCGCGCCCTTCCGACCCGCCCCCGCGATGATCGGCGCCTCCCGTTCGTGCTGCTTGGCGTTTAAAACATCGTGCTTCACCCCTTCGCGCGTCAGGAGCGCGGAAAGGTACTCGGACTTCTCGATGGCGATGGTGCCGATGAGTATCGGCTGTCCTTCCGCACTGATCCGCTTCACCTCCTCGGCGATCTTTCGGAATTTCCCTTCTTCCGTCTTGTAGATGATATCGGGAAGGTCCTTCCTGACGAGGTCGCGATTGGTCGGGATCGTGACCACATCGAGCTTGTACACCTTGGAAAACTCTTCCGCGGAAGTCGAGGCCGTTCCGGTCATGCCGGCAAGCTTCTTGTAGAGACGGAAATAGTTCTGAAAGGTGATGGTCGCGAGCGTACGCGACTCCCGTTGCACGGCGACACCCTCCTTGGCCTCGAGCGCCTGATGCAATCCCTCGCTGTACCGTCGCCCGCTCATGATACGGCCAGTAAAATCGTCCACGATCAGCACCTCGCCGTCGCGTACCACGTAGTCGCGGTCGAGGTGGAACACGAACTGCGCCTTGAGCGACTGTTCGAGATGGTGGACGTACTGGATGTTCCCCTGATCGTACAGGTTCGGCATGCCGAGGAGTTCCTCGACACGGCTGATGCCGTTGTCGGTGAGCGTCACCGTCTTGAACTTCTCGTCGAGGACGAAATCCTCTTCCGGACGGAGACGGGGCACGATTTTGGCGAAGCGCTCATAGAGCTTGGTGGACTCCGCATCAGGCGCGGAAATGATGAGCGGAGTGCGGGCCTCGTCGATAAGGATCGAATCGACCTCGTCGACGATTGCGAAATGCAGGTCCCGCTGGACCATGTCGGAAAGGTCCCCGACCATATTGTCGCGCAGGTAGTCGAATCCGAACTCGTTGTTCGTGCCGTAGGTGATGTCCGCTGCATACGCCTCGCGCCGCGTGACGGGAATCAGGTTTTCGTGCTCGACCGAGACTTCGTCGACATCGGTGACATTCGGTTCGTACCGATAGGAAACCCCCTGCTGCAGGACGCAGGCCGTCGTGAGCCCGAGAAAATGGAAGACGCGGCCCATCCAGTTCGCGTCGCGCGATGCCAGATAGTCATTCACGGTGACGACATGCACACCCTTCCCGGACAGCGCGTTGAGATAGATGGCCAAAGTCGAGGTGAGCGTCTTTCCCTCGCCGGTCTTCATCTCGGCGATTTTGCCCTGATGCAACACGACGCCGCCCATGAGCTGGACATCGTAGTGCCGTTCGCCGATGACGCGACGGGCCGCTTCGCGCACGACGGCGAACGCCTCCGGAAGGATGTCGTCCTCCGTCTCGCCGGCCGCGAGACGCCGGGAGAATTCGCCCGTCTTCGCACGGAGTTCCGCATCCGACAGCACTTCCGTTTCCGGAGAATGTTCGTTCACGGCCTCGACGATCGGCTGAAGCGACGAGATGACTCGGTCGTTCGAGCCGAACAGTTTTCTAATGAAATCCATAGATGAAGCAAGACACGAATCAAAAAGCACGGACCGCGGACACGAACGGCAGGACTCTTTCCTGCGACTTCCGACTTTGACCCGCATTTCCCCTGTCTTTCCCATTGTAGGGGCAAAAACCATCCCCGTCAAAGGAATTTCGGAGATCGGAATCCCGCTCGACACCAAGAAATCGGTATGTCTCGGGACCGTTCGGACGGGAAACGGGACGGGCAAGGAAAACAGGGAAGGAGAATCCTCCCCGTCCGTACCGTCTTTCGAGGCTCCGACCTAGAATCGGGCGGAATCGTCGACGACCAGTTTTTTCTTGATAGAACGGGCTCCGCGCTCCTCCAGATCGCGCTTCCGGTCCTTCTCCCGAACAATCTGGACACGAAGTTTGTCGATGACCATATCGATCGATCCCTCGATGCTCTTCGAGGTCTCCTCCGCGCGTGTCAGCTCATGCGGTTCGCGGACATTGACCTCGACCCGGAAAAACCCGCGTTTGTCCATGCCGACCTCTATGTCGAACATCGAATCCGCATGAAACAGGTCTCCTATCTCGGAAAGCCGCTTCAGGATATACGCCTGCTCCGTCTCCCCGATCCGACAGTCCTTCGCCAAAAATTTCGTCTTCATACGCGTGCCTTACGGATTATCGGCTTCCAGTATACCACCATGGAAATCATACGGAAACGCGTCGCCACGGTTTTCAATTCCAGGGCCAGGAGGTGTCCGGTTCGACCGGTTTTCTCGGGACCGTCTTCGGGGCGCGACCGAATCCGATCAGTTGGACCTCTTCTTGGAGCTGCACGCCGAGTCCGTTCCGCACTTTCTGTTTCACGACGGACGCGAGGGTCAATATGTCCTCGGCCGTGGCGGCTCCCGTGTTCACGATATAATTCGGATGGATCTCACTCACCTTCGCCCCGCCGACGGTTTTCCCCCGCAGGCCGACCTGATCGATAAGCCACCCCGCCGGCAGACGGTCGTCCTTCGGTTCCTTTCCGGTATCGCGACGGAATTCCTCCCGGAGCCGCTCGTCTGAAACGACTGGATTCATGAAGAACGAACCCGCACACCGAACGCTCTGAGGATGTCCGCTCTCGCGTTTCCGAAGCGTTTCGCGTATGACGGCCGCGGATTCCGACATATCGCCGTTCCCATCGAACCGGAATTCCGCGGACAGGATGATGAGATCCGGATTTTTCTTGAACCGGCTCGTCCGATACCCGAAATCGCACGCGTCCTTCCGGTATTCCTTCACCATGCCGCTCTTGCGGTGAAACGTCTTCACGGATACGACGAAATCGGCCGTCTCGATCCCGAACGCGCCGGCATTGCCGCGCACCGCGCCACCCACCGATCCTGGAATACCGGCAAGTCGCTCCATGCCGGTCAATCCGACCTCGACACAGGACCGGATAACCTCGTCTAACGGCCGCCCCGCTCCGGCGGAAACGCGACCGTCTCCCAATATCCGGAACCCGCCGTCGGTCAACCGCATGACGAGTCCGGGAAACCCGCGATCGGAAAAAAGGACATTGCTTCCGCCGGAAAAGACGAAAACCGGAAGATGGTCGACCACCGCCCGTTCGCAACCGAGAGAAAGTTCGCTCGCATCCGAAACCTCGGCATACAGCTTTGCCGGCCCGCCGACCCCGAACGTGGTATGGGACGAAAGCGGTATGTTGCTTCGGAATTCCATGGCGTTTGTATCATGTGATACCGTCAGTATATCACGCATCCGGAAAATCCGCCCGTCCGCCCGTCACGCCTTCCGCGACGCGGTATACGTCGCCGGCACCGAACGTGACCAGGAGATCGTTTTCCCCGAGGGAATCGCGGAGCGACACGACCGCTTCCGATATGGTCGGAACATGCTCGGCCTTTCCGGGCGAGAGCCGATTGATGCCGGACACCAGATCTGCCGAAGAGACGCCTCCCTGAGTCTCGCGGGCACTGCCGTAAATATCGAGTACGAGCACCCGGTCCGCCTCGTCGAAACTCTGCGCGAATTCCGGCAGCAGGGCCGCGGTCCGCGTGAACGTATGCGGATGAAAGACGGAAACGATGCGTCGATCCGGATAGGCATCGCGGAACGCGGACAGCGTCGCGCGGAGTTCTTCCGGATGATGCGCGTAGTCGTCGTAGACCGGGACGCCACGATAGGATCCCTTGTATTCGCTCCGTCGTGCCGTACCGGAAAAATCCGCGAGTGCGGAACGGACCGCCTCCGTGCCGATGCCGAGAAACCGGCAGAGCGCGATGACCGCGGCGGCGTTCAGTGCATTGTGTCTTCCGGGCAGACGGAGCTCAAAAGTCCCGAGCGATCCGTCCCCCGTCCCGATATCGAACCGCTGCCGGATACCTTCGGGTCCGGATTCGGCGGCGGATACCGTCTCGTATGCGACAATGCGGACATCGGCACCGGAATCGAATCCGTAGGAAATCGCGTGGCACCGCGCGTCTGTCGCGATGGAAGCGACGGACGCCGAATCGGCGCAATGAACGAGTGCTCCGTCCTTGGGAATACGCGCGACAAACCTCCGGAACACGTCCCGGTAGGACGCTTCGTCCGGAAAGAAGTCCGGATGATCCCAATCGACGCTCGTGAGTATCGCCGCGAAGGGATGATATCGTGAAAGCTTGTCCTGATATTCGTCCGCCTCGAGCACGAACAGGTCGCCCGTACCGACCAATGCGTTTCCGTCCCATGCGCGCACCCGACTCCCGATGATGGCGGACGGATCCGCTCCGGCGGACCGGAGAACCTCCGCAAGCATGGCCGACGTCGTCGTCTTCCCGTGCGTTCCGGTGACCAGCAGGCTTTTCTTCAGGGACGTATATTCGCCGACCGCTTCCGGATACGCGCGGACTTCCAGTCCGAGCGCGCGGGCACGAGCGACCTCGACGTTTTCGGCGAAGGCGGTGGAATACACCACCATGTCGGCATCTTCCGGGACATGGTCGGGCGAAAACGACGGGAATACAGGTATCCCTTCCCGCTGCAACACGGACGCGTAAAAACGGTCCCCGTCATCGGATCCGGAAACCTCGCAGCCGAGGCGGCGATAGACGGTCGCGAGCGCCGATGTCCCGGCACCCTCGATTCCGACGATATGGATCTTTCCGTTCATGCGTTTTCGGTCAGACGGTTATCGGGCGAGACCGATGATGCCATCGGCCAGCATATCGGCCGCGGCCGGGTTGTGAAACGCGCGTATCTTTTCGGACATGCTTTCCCGAAGTGCAGAATCCCGAAGCAGCGCGTCCACCTTCTCGGAAAGGATATGCTCGCCGAGGTTCGACTCTTCAAGCACCACGGCCCCGCCGAGACGGGCCACCTCGTACGCATTCATGCGCTGTTCGTCGTTGGCGGCCGTCGGAAGCGGCACGAGGATGACCGCCTTGCCGAGTGCCGCAAGCTCGGCGACCGTTCCCGCACCGGCGCGGGAAATCACCAGGTCGGCACGGGCGAACGCGTCCGCAAGCTCTTCGGCGGATAAAAACGGTGTCGCGACATATCCGTCGCGACCGGCCTTGATACCGTACTCTCCGGCAAGCGACACCGCCTCGCGATAGTTTTTCTCCCCGGTCTGATGCAGGACCTGTGTCCCGCGGATGATGTCCGGCAATATGCGGGCGACGGCGGCATTGAGGGATTTCGCGCCAAGACTCCCGCCCAACACGAGGACCAGCGGCTTTTCCGGAAAAAATCCGAAATAGGAATCCGCCCGTGACGCGTTCCCCGAAAGCAGCTCCGGACGGACGGGATTGCCCGTGACCGCGACCTTCCCGGCCGGGAAAAATTCCGCCGCGGAAGGGTATGCCACGGCGATCCGCGCCGAAAACCGGGAGAGGAAACGGTTCGCCTTTCCGGCGACGGCGTCGGAATCGTGCAAGATGACCGGGATCCGAAGCGTCCACGCCGCCAGACAGACGGGCACGGACACCGAACCGCCCTTCGCGAACACCGCATCCGGCATGAACGCGAACAGGTGCCGGATTGCCTGCAGGTATCCGATCGGAATCTTGAACGGGTCGACGATATTCCACGGGGAAACATACCGGCGTATCTTTCCCGATAAAACCCGTTTCATGGGAATCCCTTCCCCGGTCATGGCATCACGCTCGAATGTCCCGCCGGAACCGAGATACAGGAAGGAAACCGGGACACGGGACCGCGTGCGGATCGCCCGGGCGACCGCGATAAGTGGGAAAGTGTGTCCGCCGGTCAATCCGCCGGTCAATACGATACGGAGTTCCGCTTCATCGCCGTTTCGAGCCATAGTGTTCGTTGGTTGTTGGAATCGCCTTCATTGTAGCCCCTTCGGAAATGTTGAGCAATATGCCGATTGCACCGAGGATGGCGGCGAGCGAAGTGCCTCCGTAGCTGATGAACGGGAGTGGTATTCCTGTAAGCGGCATCAGTCCCGAAATGGCGAAGATATTCATGAACGCCTGGAAGACGATCCACGAGACGATGCCTATGGCGAGCAACCGGCCGAACTCGTCCGAAGCCTTCCGCGCGATGCGGAATCCGCGGTATGCGAAAAGAAAGAACAAGGCGATCACGACGACACATCCGGCGAGTCCGAACTCCTCGCCGAGTATCGCGAAGATGGAATCGGTGGTCGACTCCGGAAGGTACAGGAATTTCTGTCGGCTGTATCCCAGGCCCACCCCGAAGAGTCCTCCCGATCCGAGCGCGATGAACGCCTGCCGTATCTGGTGTCCGACACCACCCGGATCGTGATCGGGATGCAGGAAGACGAGCAGTCGGTTCATGCGGTACGGCGCGGTGAGGATGGCGATGGCAAGCCCGGCGAGTCCCGACCCGATCAGGAAGCCGATGTGGGACAGCCTGGCGCCAGCGGCAAAGAACATCGACATCGCGATGATGAACAGGATGCCGAGCGTTCCGGTATCCGGCTGACTCATGACAAGGAACGCGACGATGCCGAGCGTAAGCAGGAACGGGACGACTCCCTCGAAAAAATCCGTCTTTCGCGACGGGTCCTTTCCCGAGAACCACGCCGCGAAATAGATGACGAGCGCGAGCTTCATGACCTCGGAAGGCTGGAAGGGCGGAATCGGACCGAGACTGATCCATCGTGACGCGCCATTGCCCGAAGCACCGATTCCCGGAATCAGGACGAGGACGAGCAATCCGATGGCCCCGAAGAAAATCGGGATGGCCGCTGTTCGCCAGAGGCGGTACGGGATCTTCCGGAAGACATACAGAGCAACGAGTCCGACCGCCGCGCCGAAAAGCTGACGCTTGAAATAGAAGAATCCGTCCTCGAATCGGGAATTTCCGAAAGCGACGCCGGCGCTCGCCACCATGATGAGGCCGATGCCGAGCAGAAGAAAGACGATAAAAAGAAGCGTCCGATCGGAAGATGCCCTCCCGGCCCAAGACGGTTTCCGTTTCATGATCGGTTTCGTTGCCATATCGGTATCCGTGTCCGTGTTTCCCGGGCGTTCAATCGTCGGCCGTCCGACGCGACCGCTCGGCGCGCCAGTTCGCGATCTCGCCGTGATGACCGGAAAGGAGCGTCTCCGGAACCTTCCATCCGCGGAATTCCTCCGGCTTCGTGTAGTGCGGATGCTCGAGCACGCCCTCCTCCGTATGCGATTCCGTCTCCGCGCTCTCCGCGTTTCCGAGCACGCCGGGGATAAGCCGGGTCACCGCGTCCGCGACCACCATCGCAGGCAGTTCGCCGCCCGTCAACACATAGCTTCCGATCGAAAGTTCCTCATCGGCCAGATGCTCCGCAACCCGTTCGTCCACCCCCTCGTATCGCCCGGCTATCAGGATGAGCCGGTCATACTCCGCGACCAATCGTCGTGCGTCCTTCTGTGTGAACCGCTTTCCCTTCGCAGAAAACAGGATGACCCGCGTCCGTTCACGCGGCACGTCCCCCGCTCCGAGCAGATCCTCGACACAGGCGAACAGCGGCTCGGGCTTCATGACCATTCCCGCCCCGCCGCCATAGGGCGTATCGTCCACCGTCCGATGCCGGTCCGTCGTAAAGTCGCGCGGATTCGAAAACGAGTACGTCACCAGACCGTCCTCCTTGGCACGGTTCAGCATAGATACCCCGAGATACGACGCGAAACTCTCGGGAAACAGGGAAACGAAATCGAAACGCATAGCGGATGAAATGAAATGATGAACGGGAATACGACCGCATCATTCCGATTGTACCCCAAAACCTTCACGGATGAAAGAAAAACCGCGCCATGCGCGGAATTTCCAGAAGAGTCACGACGGTACGGTCATCGTCCGTCCCGACTCAGAACGAAATCGCGGTCGAGAACGATATCGTTTTCCGTCCTCGAGCCGTCCGTACCGACGACGGAAAGCGAGACGGGAATATCCTTCGTTCCGGCCTGACGCGCGATCTTGATATCGTAGGCATCCGGACCGATATCCGTCGGAAGGTCGTATTCGAAGACGATATCGCGGGTCTCGCCGAGCGGGACCTGAATGAGGATTCCCGCGTATTTCTTTTCCATGAAGGTTCCGTACACGGGATCCGTGACCCCTCCGGACACGCTTCGAAAAAAACTCCCTTCCGGAACATAGACGCGCAGGAACGACTGATAATCCTTCACCATGAAGGTCTTCTCCGTTCCCAGGTTCGTATACCGGATCGTCAGTCTCGCCGTCGGAATGTTTCCGGAAAGATCGACGTCATACCGCATGGAGCGCTCCATGACCGAGTCGGTCTTCCATGCGTTGAGGTTCGCATCGACGGCAGAAACGAAATCGCCAGACCATGACGCATCGAACGCCCCGCCCCAGCCGGCGGCGAGAACGGACGACTCGAGGCGATCGTCCGCGAAGAACAATTGGATATCCTTCCGGTCGAGATCCTCCAAAAGAACGCCAAACAGCTTCAGATAGTCGCCGGGTGGAAGGGATTTCACCTTTTCAAGTACCGTCGTGCCGAGCATCCCGAGGACTGATTTCCGCTCACCGAATTCGATACCCTGTCCGATATACGCCTGTTCGACCTGATATTCGAGATCGAATACCGCATCGGTCGAATCGTAGGTTCCGGGAAATCCCGGGACCTCGACCGGACCCGTCACCACGAGAAACGACGAGAGCACGTCCGCCGTGATACCGATGACGCCGTCGAAGGTTTCCGCTCCCCCGCCCATCGCGTAGAACTCCATAGCCTTCCTCGCATCGGTCGGAAAATCCGGCTCCCAGTTCGAGTCGCGCAGTTTCCAGGAGGAGACCTTCAGGGTCTCCCGCATCGGATACGGCGGCTCGATCGTATCCGGTATGCGTCCGTCGAAATTCCCGGTGTCGTGCGTCGAGAATTCCGTCACGTGGCCGTCCTTCACCTTGAGCACGCCGAAGGAGCCGATAAACCCGCCGCTGGGTCGGAGTTCGAGGTTGTTCTGAAACAAGATGAGGTAGGTCCGCTCACGGCCGTCGGCGCGCAAGACGGCATCCGACAGGAACCCGAGCGCACTGGCATCGTTCGTAAACGTCGTCGACACCGGAAGACGGCCGACGATGTCGCCGATCGAACCGAGACCCTGATTCCGCACTTCCCAGAACAGGAACCATCCGGTCAGGAAAACGACCGAAACGATTACGATACGGAACCACGACCGAAACGGTCCCGATATGTTTCCGTCCTTCAAGGGATCTTTCTTCATATGGAATATCTTCATGGGCATGCCGGGTGACCTACCCGCGGAGCAACTCGTTCAACCGGCGGCGATATTCCTCGTCCGTGGCGGACGGGTGCACGGACGCCTCCGGATCGACCGCGGTTTCGGTCACGGGATCCGAGGCGGCTTCCTCCTCGGCGACATCGGCCTCTGAAGAGGGACCCTCCTCGAACGAGAATTCCTCGAGAAATCGTGCCTCCTCCTCCGAAAACACCGGAATATCCGCCGGTGCCGGGGCCTGCTTTACCGACGGCGTCGCGGCTATGGGAGCGGATACGTCGTCCGGGATCTCTTCTCCGGCGAATTCTTCCCGGTCATCCCCTTCCGTTTCGGAGTCCGAAAGAATCGTCGAGACGGGTCGCTTCGGTCGGAACATATCGGCATCGAACGGCAACGCCGCGCGGACATTGCCGAACCGGATACGCCGCATCCGTTCCGCTCCGTTCATGAGCAGGACGGCCGCGAGCGCGACGAGGAATCCGATCACGCATCCCGCGAGCGCGAGTCCGAATGCCCCGGTCGTCGTCACCGAGACGGACGGTCCGTCGACGATACGGAAGTCTGCCTGTCTTCGGATATCATAATACCGAGAAACATATCGGAACAGGGACAGCGACGCATGCCCCGAAAGGACGGCCGCATCATCGGGATCGTCCGCGGACGCCCGGACAAAAAAGACGCCGTCGGTCCCGGACAAGGAAAAAGAAAACATGCCGTCGAACGCTTCCCGTCTCGCGTCCCCGGACAGCTCCGACGGTTCGTTTGCCGCCATGAAACCGGGTACCGCTTCCATGTCGGAAAAAAAGGCCGTCCGAAACCCGTCGGTCCCCGCCAAAAACACGGCGTTACGGGCGATTTCACCCGACGAAAGCGATGCGTCGCTTCCGGGAATCGCGAGCACGGACCGTTCGGCACGGAATGTCCGATGCCCTCCCGAAAGTATCAGGAAGGACAGGATGCCGGCGAGCGAAAAGACCGCGAGGAACACGCCCGTCTTCTTTCCGGAAAAAAATCCGTCGAAACGCCCGTGCGGGGTCATCGTGATTCTCATCATACGCATCATCATTTCCCGTCACGCGGACGGATAACATCTTCGTAACATTCCGCCGTCCGTCGCGCGATCGCGTCCCAGCCGTAGTATTCCTTCGCCCGCCGTGCCGCGAGCATCCCGTATCGCCGCATATCGTCCGGACGGTTCAACAGTCTGGCCAGTCCGGCCGTCAGCGATTCGGAATCCTTCGGCTCGAAATACGCACCGGCATCCCCGAGCGCTTCCTCGTTGCCCGGGATACGACTCGCGATAATCGGCAATCCGTAACTCATCGCCTCGAGCAGCGCGATCGACAATCCCTCGTCCTCGGACGGCTGGACGAAGACCGTCGCGTTCCCGAACAGTTCGGCCAAAGGCTCCCCGGACTGTTCGCCGAGGAACAGAACGCTTTCGCGACCTTCGGCCATCTTGCGTATATGCCGCTCATACCCCGGCGTTCCGGCATGCGTCCCGACGATCGCCAGTTTGAAATTATTGGGAAGCCTTCCGGTATCCTCGAGCTCGAGAAACGCGCGGAGAAGATGATGGATCCCCTTGTGCGCGACAAGCCGCGACACCGAAAGGACATACCGTTTCTCCCTGAGGCCGAATGCGGCGAGACGGTCGGACGATCCGGTCGGGACGGCTTCCGCTCCGTTGGGAATATAGGTCAGCTCCCGGCCGTAGCGCTTCCGGGCATACGCCTCCATGCCGTGAGAGACGGTGATGGTGCGATGCGGTAGCGTGCAGGCGAGCCGTTCGGCGATCCGAAGACATGCCTTGGCGAAGGCATTCCATTTCCCATGGAAATAATCCCGGCTGTGAAAGGTGGCCAGGACCGCCGTGTCGCGCAGGAACAGTCTCGGGACGAACGAGAGGACGGACGGACCGATCGACTGGTAGTGGATAACATCGTATCCGCCGAACAGCGCATGCGCCGTCGCGACGACAGCGTGCGAAATCGCATCGAGATGTTTCGTCGCGATACTCGGCAGAGAAACGACACGGACACCGTTCCATTCCCGGACCGAAGGATCCGTATACCACGGACGGGAATAGACCGTCACCTCGTGACCGAGCGCGACCAAACGCGCCGCCAGGTGCGCGACGTGGTTCTCGACTCCGCCGGATTTCGCCGGAATCCCCTTCTGTCCGATGAATGCGATCTTCATATGGATCCTTCTTGACCCGATACGACGGGAAGAAATGACGCTAGTACGTGCGGATGACCGCGGAGACCGCTCCGGACCGGTTGTCCCAGGCGGAATTCTTTTCCAGGAAGACGCTCTTCCACATATCGTTTCCGGCGGCATTCCCCGCGACGAGTGCGATGCCGAACCGGTCGTTTCCGACCGTCTTGGATTTCTTCACGCCGAATTTCCCGGCCGAACCGTAACCCTCCGCCAAGATGCCCTCGTGTCCGTTGTCACGGAACTGATTATTCTTCGACCAGATATCCGAACCGTCGACGACGACTTTCCAGCCGCTCCCGCCGTTCCCATTCGAACGGGTGTCCTCGATCCATGCCTTCGTTCCCGGAAGGAAATCGATGCCGTCCCCTGCGTTTCCGTGCACATAGCATCCGACGAGGACGACGTACCGATTCTCGGAAAAGATGCCGGCACGACCGGAGTCCTTCACTTCCACGTCCTCGGCATACAGGCGGCGGCTCGTCTCATGCGACGCCGATTCGGAATGGATGCCGTCTTCCCGCGCACCGCGCACGGTGACTCGGTACAGTTTTGCCTTCGCGTCTTTCCGTACGAGAATCCCGTACCGTCCGTCCTCGACCGTCAGGAAACTCATGGAAGACCGGTTCTTCATCCCGACGGTCGGCTCATCGTCATCCCGGTCGCCGTCGATGACCACCCGATCCCGATCCTTTTCGTTTCCCTTGACCGAAACTCCTTTCGGAATGACGATGTTCTCGCGGTATTTTCCGTCATGCACGTACACCTCGTCGCCGTCATCGGCGGCGTCGAGTCCCTCGGAAATCGAGGAATACGGGCGCTCGAACGAACCGTCTTCCTCCCCGGAAGCGTCGATATCGACATGGATCGTCCTGGAATGTCCGGATACGATCGCCGGGAGAATCGCAAGCGACACGAGTATGACCGAAACCAAGCCGATTTTCACCCTGAAAAGCATCTGCGAAGACATAACACACCCGTTCAATGATTAACGGGGAATGATAACAAAGAATCGGTTTTTTGTCAATATACGGATTCTCGGGTATGATAGGAGAAAAGTGAACGATATACACCCATGAACAACGAATATCTCGACCGGCTCTTTTCTCCCCGTTCCGTCGCGCTCGTCGGCGCCTCGACCCGGTTCGGGACCGTCGGCAACGACATGGCGAAAAATCTCATTCACGGAGGATTCGGAGGAACGGTCTTTCCCGTCAATCCGAAAGCCGACGAACTCTACGGCGTCCGCTGCTATCCGGATATCGCCGCCATCGGAGAAACGCCGGACCTGGTCATCGTCGCCGTTCCCGCTGCCGCCGTTCCGGGCGTACTCAGGCAATCGTCCGAAAAGGGCGTCCGGGCCGCGGTCGTCATTTCCGCCGGATTCCGCGAAACCGGAGAAGCCGGTGCGGCCCTCGAACGGGAGATCGCCGACATCGCGTCCGAAACCGGCATGGCAATCCTCGGACCGAACTGTCTCGGGTTCCTGCATCCGTCGCTCCGACTCAATGCCTCGTTCGCATCCCGACTTCCGAAACCGGGGCCGGTCGGATTCCTGTCGCAGAGCGGCGCGCTCATGACCGCGATCCTCGACCTGTCCGAGGGGAAAATCGGTTTCTCGAATTTCATCGGTACCGGAAACAAGACGGTGCTCGACGAAAAATCCCTACTCGGCTACCTCGCCGACGACCCTGAGACACACGTCATTTCCTTCTATGCCGAAGGAATCGTCGACGCTCCCGGACTCATCTCACTCGGCCGGGACATCCTCGGGCGACCCGATGCGAAACCAATCGTCGCCCTCAAATCCGGACGGACGGCATCCGGCATCCGCGCCTCTGGATCGCACACCGGATCGCTTGCGGGAACCGACGCCGCCTACGACGCGCTGTTCCGGCAGGCACGGATCCTCCGCGCCGAATCGATCCGCGAATTCCTTGATACCGTTTCCGTGTTGTCCGGAAATCCCCTGCCCGCCGGACCCCGCGTGACCATCGTCACGAACGCAGGCGGACTCGGCGTCATCGCCGCGGATGCCGCGACGAAGGCGGGACTTTCCGTCCTGCCACCGGACGAAAAAACGGCCAACATCCTCCGGTCGATGCTTCCGCCGGCCGCGAGTGTCGGCAATCCCATCGACCTCCTCGGTGACGCGAGAGCCGACCGCTACGGAGCCGTACTCGGACCCGTAGCCGTCGCAGCGGAAACCGACGCGATCCTCGTCATCCTTACCCCGCAGTCCATGACGGAAGCCGAAGATACGGCACGCGCCGTGATCGCGGCAAAGGAAACCTCCGGCAAACCGGTACTGGCCGTCTTCGCCGGCGGAGCGGCGGTCGAGGCCGGCACGACGATTCTCCGCGAGGCCGGCGTCTCCGTCTTCACCTACCCCGAAGACGCCGCGAACGCGTTGGGACTTCTTGTCCGCATTTCCGAATGGAGAAAACGATCGTTCTCGCAGAAGCGGTTCTTCGATGACATCGACCGCAGTCGGGCGGCTTCCGCCATCGCCGCCGCACGGACGGACGGACGGACGGATCTTACCGGACAGGAAACGAACGAGGTCCTGGCCGCCTACGGATTCCCGCTCCTCCGAAGCCTTGTGGTGACGGACCGCGACGAGGCCGACGCCGTCGCGCGCGAGATCGGCGGACCGGTCGTGCTCAAGATCGCCTCGCCGGATATCATGCATAAGACCGACGCGGGGGGCGTGATACTCGACATACGTCCCGAGGACGTGGCCGCGAAATACGACGAACTGCTCGACCGGGTCCGGACAAACCGTCCCGATGCGAGGATCGACGGGGTCACGATTATGGAAATGGGGGCGCAGAACGGCAAGGAACTCATTTTGGGCGTCAAGCGCGAACCGGGTCTCGGTACGCTGATCCTCGTCGGCATGGGCGGCATCTACACGGAAACGCTGAAAGACGCGTCGTTCCGCTTCGCTCCGCTCGTGCCGGAGGACGCGGACGAGATGCTTTCGGAACTTCGAAGCTTCCCTCTCCTCAAGGGCGTCCGCGGAGAAACCGGCGTCGACCTGGACCCGGTCACGGAACACCTCCAACGACTGTCCCGACTCGTCGAGGATTTCCCGGAAATCTCCGAACTCGACATCAACCCGTTGTCTGTCTATCCGGAACGCAAACTCTCCCGCGTACTTGACGCACGAATCTCGATCGTATAGTCGCGCAAAAAAACCGCGTCTTATCGGCGCGGTTTTTTCATATCCCGAACAAGTGATTCCGCCAGGCCGAGGCAGGAAGCGAGGTATCGTTCCTTTCCGAACCGTTCCGAGGTTTTTTGCCGTATCGTATCGGCGTCGTCAAACACTCCGGGATCAGCAAGAAACCGCCGGACCGCCGAAACGAAATCCTCTTCGTCCTTCGCAAGCCATCCGGTCTTCCCATGTTCGACGACTTCCGACAGGGCGCCGGTCGCGTATCCGAAGAACGGTTTCCCAGCGGCGTTCGCCTCGAGCGCGGACAGTCCGAAGGTCTCCGGCAATCGCGACGCACTCACGGCAAACGACGCACCGGACAGGAGTGTCCCGATTTCTTCGCGGGATTTCTCCCCGACATACTGGACATATTCCCTTTCCGGGATATCCATAGCCCCGCGTCCGGCCAGCACGAGCGGGTATCCGATCTGCCCGAACAGCGAAATCAGCTCCATGACATTCTTGTCTTCCGAAACGGAGCCCGCGTAGAGCGCGTACGGGACATCGGGCACGCTCCCGTCCGGAGTGTCGGATCCGACGAAGTGCGGAATGACGGAAATCTTCCGTTCCGGTATTCCGGCACGGACGAGCGTCTCCTTCACAAAAAGACTCGGCGCGACATACGCGTCGACATTCTTCGCGTAGAAACCGGCGAACCGGTCCCAGTACGCGCGAAGCGTGAGAAGCAGCCTCTTCGCGAACGTATATTTCCGGACGGACAGGAATCTCCAAAACGACGTCTCGACGGAATCGTGATACGCGTCCTTGTCCGGAGAGACGATGTGATAGTCGTGCACCGTAAGGATGACCGGGATACTGCGCTTCCGAACGACCGACAGGAACGACGGGGACAGCTGATGATATGCGTTGTGGACATGGACGATGTCCGGTCGGAATTCGTCAAGCGCCCGCCTCATCGTTCGACGCGCCTCAAAGGACCACAACAGCCGGCCGATGCCTTTTATGAGATGCCATGTATTTCCCGTATCTCCGTCCGAAAATCCCGTGCGGCTCACGAGAAAGGTCGGAAGCGGACTCGGAAGATTTTTCGGATGCTCCATGGAAAGCACCGCGACCCGGTGCCCCTCGGAAGAGAGAAGATTGATGACGTCGAGAAAATGACGCTCCGCGCCCCGCCGCTCGTGGAAAAATTTGTTGACTTCGAGTATGCGCATGACCTATGTCGTCAGGGAATATTCCGCTTCCTCCGTCCCCGGAAGCGCCCGGAGCAATCCGAGCGTCACCCAAAAAAATATGGAAAGCAGGTTTGTCTCCAGATACGGCTGGGAAAAGAAAACCAGGAACTGAAACAGGAGCAGTCCGAACAGCGCCGTCCGCATGCCCTTCAGGAACGGATCGCGGACATCGGTACGGAACGATCCCGAAACGAGGGATGCGAGAAAGGCGAAAAAGGCGACCGTTCCGAAAATACCGGTCTGGATAAGCAGTGCCAACCAGGAATTGTGCATATTGCGGATCTCGACATACTGACGATACTCTCCGAGCTCGACGGGAACACTGCCGCCGAAACCGACCCCGTCGAACGGATGTTCGGAAAAACGCGAAAGCGCGCTCTCCCACACCGCCTCGCGCCATGCGAAACTTTCGTCCGTTCCGCTTCCGATGGAGAGCACCCGCTCCTTCACGACCGAGAACCCTTGTCCCGCGGTATTCCCGACGAAACGTTCGGGAAGCGCGGAAAGAACCGCGATCCCAAGCATCGCGAATGTCACGACCGGAAACGCGAACCGGAGTGCGAAACGGCCAAGAGGCTTCCCGATCCGCTTCGGGGCGACGAGTACCGCCGCGAACAGCGTCGTGGCGATTCCGATCCACAGGTGTCGCATGAGCGAACCGAGTATTCCGACGGACAACATGAGGACGAACGCATACCGGAGATACGCGGTCCGGCGGGTTTCGATTCCGGCCGACCGATACGGAAGACACAGGAGCGTCGTCAGGAGCGCGAGAGAGAAAAAGAATGCGTGCGGAAACGCGAGGAAACGCGTCCCCGGCGTGGAAAGCGGCGTATACTCCGTCCACAGCCCGCCGCCACGGACAAGTCCGATGACGAGGAATACTCCCGCCGTCGCCGTCGCCGCGAGAAAAAGCTTCGCCGTGATACGCACATCCTCCCTTGTCCGGACAAGGAGGGCTGTCGCGAAGAAAATCATCCCATAAAAGACATACTGCTTCCAGGTGGAAAACGCGACGGCGGAACCGGCACCGGGCCGGAATATGCCGACAAGAAAGATCCCGGTAACGACGGTGAAGAACGCAAGGAGGAGAACATCGGAAGTGCTGAAACGGAACCGATGCCTCCCGTCCCGAATCCACAGGAGCAGGGACGAGACAAAAACCGGGACAAGTATCATGTCGAGCGGGTAGATCTTGTATGTCGCCTCTCCGACAACGACCGGCGCGAGCGTGAAGAACCGCTCGAACAGGATCGTCACGACGACGGATGCCGAAAGTCCCGACCGGGGATACAGGAACGCCAGCATCGCGGACGGAACGACCGTCGCGAGAAATACGGCCAGCGAAAAACCGACGGTCGCATTCGCGACCGCGTCGGTCGAAAGGAAAATCAGGAGAAAGAAGAACGCGATCGCTTCCGACCGCCCCTCGTCCCGAAAAAAGAAAGACTTGAGCATAGGAAAATCCGTCATTTCACGAAATTATATGATACTACATTATTATAAAAAAGTCAACCCCTCATCCGTTGCGGATAAGGGGTTGCGATGATCACTTGCACACGGGTGCGAGTGCGGCTCCGTTTTCAGCCCGACCACCATAGGCGCGGGTCGGCTCCGTCCGGACGCCCTCCGAATACCAATACGAGGGTTTGTCCGTGACATGGGCATACCGGTCATGAAGGACGAAGTTGAACCAACGATCCTTCGCGTTCTTCATCCGGACGGTGCCGTCCGGATTCGGAACGATTCGCCTTATGACACTCCCCCCGTACACCTCGACCCGTTGCGGGATCTGGGATTTTGGGAAGGTGAGAATGGCGACATCGCCTTCCACCCGGCAAGTCGGCCGACATTCCCTCGGCACTTCCCGGGTCTCGGCAAAGGCCGATACCGAGAGAAACAGTGCGAAAGCGAAGGTGGCGACCGCCGTAGTTGTTCTTGTTTTCATGAGAAGGCTCCTCCTTGAGCCTCTTGTCGTTTGGTTGGTAAAAAACATTCGGAATCGGACCGTCGTCGGGAAAGGGAATGGCTCCCGTTCCACACTCGACGGAACGGTATATACTACATCATAAGGACAATCCTGTCAAGAGCATATCGACGGTTATGACCGCTGACGACAAAGAAAAAAGGGAGTCACATTCCATGACTCCCTCTATCGTTTCCTCTTTCGTGAAGCATGGGCCGAATCCTCCGCGATTTCGCGGTGCACGCCCTTCTCCCTCTCCATTGGTTGGTTCCGTTACGGAACGGTCGCGTCCAGCGGTTCGTCGGTAGTTCCGACGACGCCGATCGCTTCCACCGATGCCTGCCGGTCCGTGCGGTCCGACTCGCGGATCACGTCACCGAGCTCGACCCGGACGAACGCGCCGACCGTGAACAGATCGCCGTGACTCACATCGCCGTAGAGATGCTCCGGCTTGTTCAGCGCGATGGAGAATCTCGGCCCGAAACGGAGCCAGCTCTGATAGCGCACTTCGGGTGTCACGTTGAGCCAGTTCAGACCGTCCCAATTCTGATGGGACACCCCGACGATCCCCCGCAACGCCCAGTCCTTGTCGAACGAATGTTGGGCATACGCGTTCGCGTTCCACGAACCGCGGTCCTGCGGACGGTCACCGCTCCAGGTGGAGCGGATATGCTCATCGAAGGAATTCCAATATTCCCCGATGAGCCCGTATTCCCAATCCTCACTCGTTCTTTCATACACTTCGCCGTACAGGCCGAACTTCTTGCCGGTCTGTGTCATGTTGTACGAGCCGTTCCCTCCCGACACATGGTCGTTCGGGATATAGCGGGCCTTGATGCCCCACCCGGCCGGCAACAGTTCAGTCTGACCGAACTCATCCTTCCGCTCCTTCAGGTAATCCCTCCGAAGCGCGACCTGCGGACCGAAACCGCTTTCGGTCCAGGTATACGACGAGGTTTCCGAACTGCCGGAACCGGCCATGCCATAGAAGCCGGGACCCGCCGCAAATCCGTCGCCGAACGGCACCAACAGGGTGCCCTCGGCATACCGCCAATCGCCGTGCGCAAGGTTGTTGTCCCACGTTCCGGCTCCGGCGATGAGTTCCCACTTCAGGATCTCATTCCCCTCGTTTTCTCCGGGGATAGCCGACATCGGCATGCCCCCTTCGTCCTCCGTTACCGAAGGGACCGACGGAGACGGTACCAAACGGACACCGGTCGCGACATTCGAACAGACCTTCGGACTGACGACCCACCGATCGCCGATCGAAATCGCCGTCAATCCCGTCTCCTTGAGCGGTTTCCTCAACCTGAGATCGCCGCGATAACGGATGGCCGTCGTGGCGCCGATCATGATGCCGTCCCGCATATCGAGCCGGGTACCGTCATCGAGAGAAGCGACCAACCGCTCTTTTTCAAGCGTGAATCGACCGTTCGCCGGCATCGAGACCAGACGATCCCACAGGAGCGAAGCCTCGTCGGCAGCCAATCCGGCAACCGCCCTGCGGAGCGCTTTCGGTCCCCTGGAAGGAATCGCGGAGAGTTTGTCCATTCCCGGATTCCAATGGAAGTCTCCCTTCAGGGCTTTCTCACGGAATCCTAAAACGGCCCCGACCCGGACACCCATGTGTTCCGGAATCAGAAGTTTCTGCCCGACCCGGATCCGATTCGGATCCTTCAACCCGTTCAGTACGGCCACCTTGCGGTATGCCGGACCGAACAGTCCGTACAGCGTGTCCCCTTTTTTGACGACATAGGTCGTCACCGTTTTGGCAGGAGCCGCTCTTGCCACCAATCCTCCGATACTCACGGAGAACAGGAGCAGGAAAAGCGTCACCGCCGTTCTCATTGTTTTGTTCATCCTTTCCCGCCTCCTACGGGTTCTTCTTTTTTTGCGATAACATCCTTTGGACGTCCTTCTGCCTCATGGCCTCGAGGATCGTCATGTTGTAGCCCTGCCGCAACCGCGGCTGGACCGATTCGTAGTCGAACCCAGTCGATTCCGCCCCGCTCGCGCGGAGGAAATCCATGACCAGACCGATACCCGAACTGACATAGTCCGGACTGAATCCGACACGGGCCGTTCCCGTGAACTTCTCCCAGTACCCATACCGCGGATTGATCCCGGCCAGATACTTCACATCCGGTTCGGAAAGCGGTGTCGCGAGCGGACCGGACTTCGTCCTGTAGACGTGCCAGTTTCCGATCGCAT